>Ga0081539_10000862_pt1 | contig 58119 bp, 47 predicted proteins | sample TabmetS4T2R2_FD_71023 | JGI IMG/M metagenome (GOLD analysis project Ga0081539, IMG submission 71023) | Tabebuia heterophylla rhizosphere microbial communities from the University of Puerto Rico - S4T2R2 | ecosystem: Host-associated > Plants > Roots > Rhizosphere ...
GCTTGGCCGGCTACATCACCACCTACCAGGGTGTCGCGGCAGCCCCGAATCTGCATCTTGCCGAGCTCCGGCGTCATCGCACGCTGCTGGTGATCGACGAGATGCACCATCTCCCGGCACTGGCCGACACGGATCCCGACGCTGCCGCGCAGGTCGCGCCGTCGGGGGAAGACGAGGCAAGCGCCTGGTCACGCGCGATCCTCCCTCTGCTCGAGTGCGCCACGGTGCGGCTGCTGCTCTCTGGTACCCTCGAGAGAGCCGACGGAAGGGCCATTCTCTGGCTGCCCTATCGCAAGGGCCCGAAGACCCGAATTCGCGAGATCCAGCTCAATGCGCCGGGTTGGGCCATCATCGGCTATTCGCGCCGGCAGGCGCTGGCGGAGAAGGCGGTGCTGCCCGTAACCTTCGGCGCGCTCGACGGCGAGGCGCGGTGGCGCGAACGGGATGCGGAGGTTGGCCCCCATCGGCTGTCCGCTCCCTTCCCGAACGAAACAACCCGGCCGGCGCTCTTCACGGCCCTGCGTACCGGCTTCGCGGAGGCCCTGCTGCGCGAGGCCTTCCTGGCGGTTCGGGACATTCGCGCCGAGCGGCGCAAGGCGCGCGGTCTGGCGCCCGGCGCCGCCGCGCGGGGCCTCGGCAAGCTTCTCGTCGTGGCGCCGGATCAGGCGACCGCACAGCAGTACCTGGCAGTTATCCGGCGCTGGGTCCCCGCCGTCCAGGCCGAGACGGTCGCCCAGATCGCCACCTCGGATTTGTCCCGCGCCCACGAGGCGTTGGCCGCCTTCCGCTTGCGCCCGGAGCCCTCGATCCTGATCACCGTTGCCATGGCCTATGAGGGGCTCGACGCGCCCGAGGTGGCCGTCGTCGCCGCGCTCACCCATATCCGATCGCGGCCGTGGCTCGAGCAGATGATCGCGCGCGCCACGCGCGTTGACTCGCATGCCGGCCCTTACGAGAACCAGCGCGCCCTGGTCTTCCATCCGGATGACCCGCTCTTCGCGGATTTCCGACGCCGGATGGAGACGGAGCAGGGCACCTCGGCCCGGCGACCGAAGCAGGAGCACGGGCAGGGTGCTCTGCCGCTTTGGTTGCGCGATTGGCTGCCCCCTGAGCAGGCCGGCATTATCCCCCTGGAGTCCAATGCCCTTGCCTTGCGCTTCAGCACGCTGCGGCCCGGGCCGGAGCTCGCCATGCGCCGTCCGGAGCAGGAAGCCGCCCAGTCCGAGATGCTCGAGCCTCCCTCCGTGACGGAGAGACGGCTGCGGGTGCGGCTGGGCGAGATGGTCGCCGCGCAGGCCGTCGAGGACGAGGCCGGCCGCGCCGGTTTGCGAGGTGGCGTGGCCGGGCCCGGCCTCTATCACCGCTACAACGCTTGCCTGAAGCGAGTCAGCGGCAACAAGAGCCGCGCGCAGATGACCCTCGCCGAGCTCGAGGCAGCCATTAGCTGGCTGGAGCGCCATCGCCTTGCGGATCATCTGCACCTGCTCGATGGGGATCCTCGCTACGCATGGTCGGTCCGGCAGCGGCGGGAATGGAGGCCCCCCGTCGGCCGCCCTGATCGCCGCCAGCGCCAGGAGAAGGCCCGCTCGATCTAGCGATTCAGCGCGCCACCACTCTCCGCCGCCAGCCGCCCTTCGCCAACTAACTCCCCGCTTCCCCGCGCATTTCTCGTTCGCGCCGACGAGCGGGACCCTGATCGCCTGATGTGAGGGCGGTGATCGGCATGGAAGGGCAGGGGAGGGGGAAGCGCACTACCGCTAGCGGCCGGCGCGGGACAAGGGTTCGTCGCTGCGCTCCCGCGCCGGGCAAGCGCCTCGGCGCGCCCTTGTCCCGCGCCCGCCTCGCGGTCCGCGCAAGGCATCCGGAAGAAGGATGCCGAGCGATGGCCAGGTATGACGAGGAGGTCGAGCGGTTGCGCGAGGGTGTCAGCTGCGCCACCGTTCTGGAGCGTCTCCCGCCGCCATGGAGGCTCGACCGCGCCGAAAGCTCGCGTGACTGCCTGAAGTACCGGCGCGGCAAGGGCGAGATCATCATCGTCAGCCACGGCGGCCGCGGCTGGTGGGATGCCGGCGGCACGGCCATGGGCGACGTGTTCAGCCTGGTGCAGCATCTGCGGCCCGAGCTCAACTTCGGCCAAGTGCGAAAGGTGCTGCGGGAGCTCGTCGGCCTTCAGCCAGCGTTCCCGTTGCATGAGCGGGAAAAGGGGAGGGGAGGGGACAGCGTTCCACCGGCCGAGCGCTGGGCCAAGGCGCGCGCCCTCCGCTTCGGGTCCCGCGCCTGGCGCTATCTCACCGAAGTGCGGCGCCTGCCGCTTCCGATCCTCCGCGCCGCGATCGCCTGTGACGCGATCCGGGAAGGCGGCTACGGCACGGCGTGGTTCGGGCATCGGGACCATGAGGGCCGCCTCACCGGTTTCGACATGCGGGGCCCCGACTACCGTGGCTTCGCGCGAGGCGGGGACAAGACCTTGTTCCGGCTGCCCGGCTGGCCCACGAGCAAGCGGGTGCGGCCTCGCCGGCTCGCCGTCACCGAGGCGCCGATTGACGCCCTGAGCCTCGCCGCCATCGAGCGGCTGGCTGGCGATACCCTCTACGTCGCGACGACCGGCGGCATGGGGCCGCTGACCGTCGAAGCCCTGGCCCAGCAGCTCGCCGACATGGCCGCCCTCCCGGGAGCGGTTCTGGTCGCCGCCACCGACAACGATGCCGCCGGCGAACGCTACGCGGCGATGCTGGCCGAGCATGCCCAGGACGCCGGCGTTGCCTGTGAGCGGCTGCTCCCGCCGGACGGTCTCAACGACTGGAATGACGTGCTGGTCGCACGGGGCAGGGGCGCATGACCTCGTTCGACGGCACGTGGACGAACGTGCGGCGGTGCTGGTGCTCGCCGGCGCCGGCATGGGCAAGACCAAGACCTTGACCGCCGGTGTCGCCCTCCGCATCGCGGAGCGCGGGATCCTGGCGCGTCGGGTCCTTGCCGTCACCTTCACCAACAAGACGGCCGGCGAAATGCGCGAACGCATCGCCGCGCTGCTGGTCGGGCGGCCCGCCCCCTCCTGGATTGGCACCTTCCATGGCCTCGGTGCCCGTCAGCTGCGTGCCGGGCCGCAACTCGCCGGGCTCCGAGAGGGCTTCGACATTCTCGATGCGGATGATTCGCGACGCCTGCTCAAGCGCACGCTCAAGACGATCGAGCTTGGAGAGCTGGACGTCGGCACTGGCTGCGACCGCGACGCCGTGAAGACGATCAGCACCCTGATCGGCCGCTTCAAGGACGACCTCATCCTGCCCGAGGAAGCCGCGATCCGCGCCGAGGCGATGATCGCCAGCGAGACGGCGGTGGACGTCGCCGCCCTGAGGCTCGCCGCCCGCGCCTACCCGGAGTACCAGCGCCGCCTGCGCGAGGCGAACGCCGCCGACTTCGGCGATCTCCTGCTCTGGCCGACCCATGCCATGGGGCGTGATGAGGTCTTGCGGCGGCGCCTTGCCGACCGCTTCGATTGCCTGCTCGCCGACGAGTACCAGGACGTCAACGCTGTCCAGTACCGCTGGCTGCGGTTGATGGCGAAATCGCTCGGCGAAATCTTCGTCGTCGGCGACGACGCCGATAAGCCGGAACAGGACGAGGCGGCGCGAATCGAGACTGCATCCAGGGGCCTTCAGCCACGCCTGATCTGACGGCCACTGGAATGGGCCGGAGCCAGGTTCGGTTGCAAGGTCGTCAGCGGAAAGATCGAGTCCTCCTTGATCTGCGCCATGGCGATGAAGCTCGAGAATCGTTCGACTCCCACCTCGGCTGTCAGCATGTCCTCCATGATCTCGCGGTAATGCTCCACATCGCGCGCGATGATCTTGAGGATGTAGTCGAAGCCGCCGCTCACCAGATAGCACTCGACGATGTTGGGCTGGCTGCGCACGTAGCGCTCGAAACTCTGCGTCTGGTCGAGCGTGCGGCGGCGCAGGGTCAGATCGGTATGCACCGTCACGTGCGAGGCGAAGCGGCGGAGGTCCAGGATCGCGCGATAGGCCGTGATGAAGCCGGCATTCTCGAGCCGGCGCACACGTTGCAAGCACGGTGTCGGCGAAAGCCCGATCATCTCGGAGAGCTTCAGGTTGCTCATCCGGCCGTCACTCTGCAACGCGGCGAGGATCCGGATGTCGAGACGGTCGAGCCGGACCCGGCGATCCTTGTCGGCACTGCCGATCGCTGCCGGCAGCGTGTTGCCCTCGATCTGGTCCATGACCGCGTCCATGTCAGTCGAAGTTCATCATGACGTGCCGCACCACAGTGTAGTCTTCGAGGCTGTACATGGACTGGTCCTTGCCGTAGCCGGACATCTTGGTGCCGCCGTGCGGCATCTCGCTGATCAGGGTGAAGTGCGTGTTCACCCACACGGTCCCATACTGCAGGCGCGCGCTGATCTTGAGGGCCTTCTTGATGTCTCGCGTCCACACGGAGGACGCGAGGCCGTACTCGCTGTCGTTCGACCACGCAATCGCCTGATCGACATCCTCGAATCGCGTAACCGACACGACCGGGCCAAATATCTCGCGCCGCACCACCTCATCGGTCTGCTGCGCGTTAGCGATGATGGTCGGCTCGTAGTAGAAGCCGTCCCGGGCGGCATGCCGGCCGCCGGTAACCACCTCCATATGCTTGCGCTGAATTGCGCGCTCGACGAAGCTCGCCACGCGATCGCGTTGCCGCTCGCTGATGAGCGGGCCGAGTTCGGTCTCGGGATCCTCCGGCGCGCCAAGCCGGATGGACTGCACGGCATTCTGCAGGTCTCCGACCAGCCGGTCATGGATCCTCGGCGCGGCGTAGATCCGGCATGCGGCGCAGCAATCCTGGCCGGCGTTGTAGAAGCCGGCGACCTTCACGCTGGCCACCACCTGCTCCACATCCGCATCGTCCATGACGATGACCGGCGCTTTGCCGCCGAGCTCCAGATGCGTGCGCTTCAAGGTCTTCACCGCGGCCTGCAGCACCTTCTGCCCCGTGGTGATATCGCCCGTGAGCGACACCATGCGCACCCCCGGCATGCTAACCAGGCTGTTGCCGACGCTGTCGCCGCGCCCCGGCAGGATGTTGACCACACCAGGCGGGAACAGCTCGGCGAGGATGCCCGCCAGCTTCAACGCCGTCAGCGGCGTCTGCTCGGAGGGCTTCATCACCACCGTGTTGCCCACGGCGAGCGGCGCGGCGAGCTTCCAGGCCGCCATCATCAGCGGGAAGTTCCAGGGTGCGATGGAGCCGACAACGCCAACCGGATCGCGCCGGATCATGCTGGTGTGGTTGGTGACATACTCGCCCGTCGCGCTGCCGGTCATGCAGCGCGCCGCGCCGGCCAGGAACCGGATGACATCCACGACGGCCGGCATCTCGTCACCGAGCATGCGCAGATAGGGCTTGCCGCAGTTGAGCGATTCTAGCCGCGCGAAGGACTCGGCCTCGGCCTCGATGCGATCGGCGAGCTTCAGCAACAGGCCAGCACGGTACCCTGGCGTGGTCGAAGACCAGGAGTCGAAAGCACGCGCGGCGGCGGCCACGGCCGCGGCGACCTGATCGGTCGAGGCCTCGCGGGTCTCGGTCAGCACCGCCCCCGTGGCGGGATTGATGATCGTCTCAGCGGGCCCCTCCCCCTGGGCCAAGGCTCCGTCGATGAGCAATGCGGTCGGGAAGGCGGGAATGGCGACGTTCATCAAGGCGGCTCCAGGACCAACTCGCGATACAGGCTACCGAGCGCGAAGGAGCCATGAAAAATGCAAAAGTCTGGGTGCGAGCCATCGGAAAAAGCGAGAAGCGTTCTCGTAGCCCGACGCGCATCAGCGCTTCGCGCGATACTCCTTCGCCAGATGCAGAAAGATCCTCGCCCGGTCCAAAAGGCGCGAGCCCCGCCGCCACGCCACGCCCACGTCCAGCACCGTGTCGACCCCCTGCAATGGCCGGACTTCGAGCCGATCCCCCTCCAGCGACCAAGCCCGGAAGGTCATGTCCGGCATGACTGCGAGGCCCGCGCCGGTCGCCACCAGGCTGCGCACCGCCTCGACCGAAGAGGTGGTCAGGGCGAGCTTCGGCTGCACCCCTGCCGCGCGCCATAGCGCGGCGCTGGATTGCAGCATCTCGTCGATCGAAAGCCCGATCAGCGCCGCGTCCTCCAGGTCGCCGATCGCCAGTTGCTCCTGCACCAGAAGGCGATGCCCCACCGGCAGCCAGACACGGTAGCGCGAGCGCTCCAGCGTCTCGGATTGCAGGGCGGCATGGTTCTCCAGGTTGGAGATGAGCATCAGCGCCACGTCGAGCTCGCCATTGACCAGCAGGTGCTCGATGAAGGCACGGTCCTCCTCCACCACCTTGACGGTCACATTGGGGAATATGCGCCGGAAACGGGCCAGGAGATCGGCGAGGAAATAGCCTGCGACCAGGCTGGTGACACCGAGGTTCAGCGTGCCCGAAACCGCCTCGGGCGCCGCCTCGACGACGCGCCTGGTATCGGCGACGGCGGCCAGGATCAGCCGGGAATGGCGAAGGAGCTGATGGCCCTGATAGGTCAGCGTCACGCCCTTCGAGCTGCGCAGGAACAGTGTGGCCCCGGTCTCCGCCTCCAGCGCACGGATGCTCTCGGTGATCGCGGATTGCGAGATGTTAAGCCGCGCGGCGGCGCCGGTGACGGAACCGGCCTCCGCCGAGGCGACGAAATAGGCGATCTGGCGCAGGGTCAGGTTCATGACTCGCAGTCCGGATCGGCGCCCATCCCCGGCTCGGGCGCGGCAGAGATGAGCGCCTTGGGCGTCCGGAATTTTCCGTCAAGCCAGCATAATCACGCCAAAATCCGATGGTGAACAGGCAAAACTGCCCGCGCCCGCATGCCAGACTGTCCCGGCAGAGCGAGAATTGCCGTGACTGAATCCGATCCGACCGACGCCATCCTCCGGACCGATCACCTGGCCATCCCGCTACCCAGCGGGCTCATGCTCAGTGCGCGGCTGTGGTGTCCGGCCGATGCGGACCGCCGCCCCGTGCCCGCCATCGTCGACTACCACCCATATCGCAGCGCGGACGGCACCGCCGCGGCCGACGAGGCGATCTACGCCCGGCTCGCCGCGCGCGGCTACGCCTGTGTGAAGCTGGATGTGCGGGGCACCGGCAATTCCACTGGGCTGCATCCGGACCAGTTCGACGCCGTCTATTGGACCGATGCCGAGGAAGCCCTGGCCTGGATCGCCGCGCAGCCCTGGTGCAACGGGCGCACCGGCATGACCGGCCTGTCCTGGCCCGCCCATGCCAGCCTGATGGTGGCGACGCGCCGGCCGCCCTCCCTCGGCGCGATCCTTCCGGTGGACGGCGCGGATGATCGCTATCTCAACCGCTACCAGGGCGGCTGCCTGCTGGTCTACGCGGCCTGGCACGGTGCACAGCTCAGCGGCATGCATCTGCGTCCGCCGCTTCCCTGGGTCGTCGGCGACGCCTGGCGCGAGATGTGGATGCAGCGCCTTGCCGCCCATCGCAACTACTTCGCGTTGTGGGCCGCCCATCCGAGCTTCGAGTCCTATTGGCATGCCGGCTCCGCCCGGCTGCATCTGGATCGGATCGCCTGCCCCGTACTTGCCAGCGTCGGCTGGGCCGATACCGGCTACGCGGTGGCCATGCCGGCGCTGCTGGAGCGGCTGCGCGTCCCGCGCTCTGCAATCGCCGGCCCGTGGGGCCACTGCTTCCCGCACACCGCCCTGCCAGGGCCTGGCCTCGATTTCGTGGAGATCGCGGCGCGCTGGTTCGATAGCACGCTGAAAGGCAGGACGCCGGACGGGACGGCGCCACCCGCCCTCACGGCGTGGATGATCGAATCCCATCCGCCACGGGCCGACCTAACCGAACGGCGGGGCTTCTGGGTGTCCGAGCGCGACTGGCCCCCGGCCTCGCTGCGCCCGGCGCGCCTCGCCCTTACACCCGGCCGCCTCGGCGATGGCCTGTCATCGGAGGCTGTGCTCCCCATCCGTTCGCCCCTGACGGTCGGCGCGGGATCCGGGGAATGGATGCCCTGGTACCCCGCTGGTGCCGGCCCGCATCTGCCCGAGGACCAGCGGGAGGCCGACGCCCTTTCCCTATGCTTCGACGGCGAGCCGGCGACGACGGATACCGACATGCTGGGAGCGCCCAGCCTCGATCTCGCCGTCAGCTCGGACGCGGCGTGCGGGCAGATCGTGGCGCGCCTTTGCGACGTGGCGCCGGACGGCGCGTCCACCCGCATCACCTGTGGCTTCCTCAACCTGGCGCATCGTGATGGCGATGCCGCGCCGCTCGCGGTCGAGCCGGGGCGGGCCTATCAGGTCCGGCTCGCCCTGGCGCCGATCGGGTGGCGGTTAAAGGCCGGTCACCGCCTGCGGCTCGCCATCTCCACCAGCTATTTCCCGATCGTCTGGCCTGCACCGCGCCACGCCACCCTTTCGGTGCATCTTGCCGGCTGCGCCCTGACCCTGCCGTTGCGCCCCGCGGGCGGACGCTGCGCGCCGCCGGCGGGTCCGCCGCCCCCGGATGCGCCGCGCCTCGCCACCACGCTTCTGCGACCCCCGGCGGCCCGGCGCTGGCGCAGCGTCGAGATCGGCAGCGGCGTGCAGGAGATCGTCGCCGAGGAGGACAATGGCGAGCTGCGCTTCGATGCCGATGGGCTGGCCGCGGGCTCGACCCTCCGCCGTCGCTTCATCGTGGCGGCGCAGCACCCGCTGTCGGCGCGCTGCGAGACGGTGGCGAGCTGGACGCTGCGCCGGGGCGCGTGGGATATCCGCGTCGCCATCGCGGCGACCGTCAGGAGCGACGGCGAGAGCTTCCTGGTGGACACCACCATCACGGCGGAGGAAGGCGGGCGCGAGATCTACGCCCGGCGCGAGGCCGAGAGGATCCCGCGCCGATCCGCCTGACGCGGCCGGCGCTCGCAAGGCCATCGCCATGCCGCCAGCCTGACGCGGAGGGAACTCCGCCGCCGCCCTCACCTCCCGGGAGGGCGCAAGCCAGGAACAACCGCCCTTCCCTAACGGTCGCGGTTGAGCCGCTTCGACACGGCGCGGAACAGGCGGGATCGTGCGACCTTGTAGCCGAGCGTCTGGCCGACCGCGGTCTTCAACAACCCGTTCAGCACGCCCTGCTCATAAGGCTCCACCCGGCGGGCGACCCGCTCGCCAGGGCGACCCTCGAGATCTGCGAGGATCCGGTGCGCGGCGTTGTGCCCCGGCGCGCCCGTCACGCCACCGCCCGGATGGCTGCCCGCGCCGCACAGATAATAGCCGCGGATCGGCGTGCGGTACCCCGCGGCCTCGGGAATCGGCCGGCAGGCGAACAGGTTCTCGAGCCCGATCATCGAAGCATGGAAGATGTTGCCCCCGGTGATGTTGTAGGTCCGCTCCAGATCCAGCGGCGTGATGACGTGGCGGCCGCGGATAGCCCCGCGCATATTGGGGGCGTAGCGAAAATACATCTCCATCACCCGGTCGGCCCATTCCTCGCCGCGCTCGGCCCAGCTCTGCCGCGCCAAGGTGAAGGGAAGCTGCTGCACACCGAGCGAAAGCGTGTGCATGCCGAGCGGCGCCAGGCCGGGATGCGTGACGGATGGAATCAGCGCCTCGATCACGTAGTCATCGGCGAATTCGCCACGCTGCTGCGCCTGCCAGGCCTGCTCGTAGAGGGCGGGCGTGGGTCCGAGGATCGTCAGGCCCTGATGCTGTGGCCCGGATTGCCCGGCGGGGAAGCCGACATAGTCCGGCAGCGCATCCACCAGCAGATGAATGCGCGCCATGGAGCCGCGCTGATCGATGTCGCGCGCCTTCGCCGTTACCGCGGCGGGCAGGGCGCCCGCGGGGAGCAGGTGCACGAGCGAGCGCTTGGGATCGGCGCCCGATACGACGATGCGCGCCGCGATGATCTCGCCGTTCCGCAGCACGAGGCCGGTCGCCGCGCCGTCCTCGACCCGCACGCCGCGAACCGGTGCGTTCGTGCGCAGCACGCCGCCATGGGCCCGCAAGCCATTGGCCAGCGCTTCGGCGATCATGCCCATGCCGTCCCGCGGCAGCCCATAGCGGCCGAAATGGCGTTCGAACTCGCCTTGCGCGTGGTAGCCATAGACATAGGCGGTACCAGGGGTGTTCGGGCTGCCCCAGGTGGAGACCATACCCATGAACATCATGAAGCCGCGCAGCCGGTCGGAAACGATGTAGCGGTCGAGTAGCTCTTCAGCGGAAAGCAGCACGAACTCCTCGAACAGCTCCTCCTCGCCGAGGTCGCGGAAGACGCGGCGCAGGCTCTCCGAATCCGGCGGATCGCTGAGCAGCGCGGATTGCGTAATGTCGCCGAAGCGCCGCAGGCGGGTGGCGAAGCGCATGAAATTCGGGCCGTCCTGGCGGCTATGCGCCTCGATCGAGCGCAGCGTACGGTCGATGTCCTGCCACAGCGCGACATGATCGCCATCCTGCCACAGCGCCATTTCCTGCATCTCTGGCGCGACGGAGACGAGGCCGTATTTCCGCAGTTCGAGATCCTCCACCACCTCGTGGCGCAGCATCATCTGGATGTAGGAGCAGGAGGAGAAGCGGGCGCCGGGAAACAGTTCCTCGGTCGTGCAGGCGCCGCCGAGCATGCCGCGCGCCTCCGCCACGAACACCTTGAGCCCTGTCCGCGCCAGGTAGTTCGCGCAGACGAGGCCGTTATGGCCGGCGCCGATGACTGCAACATCGTAGCCTTGCGTCGTCATGTCGAACCCTCGATCCCTGGTGGGGCATCCCAGGGGAACGCCGCCGTCCCGCCGAGCCTAGCGGAGCGGAGCGCCCGGGATTCACTGATCGGGCCGCTCGGTTCAGCGGAAACACCCTGTTCTAGCGTCGCATTCGTCCAGCAGCAGCATCTCATGGCGTCTAGCCTCCGTCCTGGCAGCAAATCCGACTGCCCGGTCGCAGCGATGAGATGAGACGGCATGACCATCTTCACCATGCTGGTTCTGTTCGAAGGCGAGGGCGCACCGATGCCCGACGCGGCAGGCTTCGTGAAGTCGGAGGCGACGGGTACCATCCTCGCCGTGAGCAATGACGGGCTGCCGCCGGACGGGCAGATCGAGCGGCCGGAGGGCGGCGCACGCTTCAGCACGATGGTGTTCTCCCGCGATGGCCGCTTCTGGGAGGCCGGGCGCGTCGATTTCCCCGGTATCGCCAGTCATCTGACCGTCGAGACCATCCACCCCGGCGCCACCGCCGATCGGCTTGGCGGCGCTAGCGCTGGCGCCATTGCCTGGTCGGTCACCGGCGGCGGCGGTCGGTTCGCCGGCGCCACGGGCATCGTCACCGGCAACTTCACCGCCCAGCCGGACGGACGATTCCTCGATCACCAGCTCTACAAGCTGGTCCTGCCGGCGTGAGTCACGACGTGCGAAGCTGCCGTGCGGGACAACCAGGATCCTGCATGTGCGGCCGCTGACGGGCCGGCCAGGACACAGCCGCGGGAGACGCAGCTTGCCCCACCCCAACGCCATGGTCTGCGCCGCGCAGCCCGAAGCAGCCGATGCCGCCGCAGATGTCCTGCGGGCAGGTGGGAACGCGGTGGATGCCGCGCTGGCCGGCGCCTTCGTCCAGGGTGTCGTCGATCCGCTGATGTGCGGCATCGCTGGCTTCGGCAGCATGGCCATCTACCGGCCGGGCCGCCACCACGGCTACTTGGATTTCCACGCCGGCGCCCCCGGCGCGGCGCGGCCCGACATGTGGGCCTCGCTCATCCGCGCCGAGACGCGGGACGGCTTCGGTTTCGTGCTCGAGGGCCAGGTCAACGACCTCGGCTACGGCGCGGTGGCGGTTCCCGCCGCACTGCGCGCCTATGAGGCGGCCCATCGCGCGCATGGCCGCCTGCCATGGTCGGAGATCCTGCAGCCGGCCATCGCCTATGCCGAAACCGGCTGGACCGTGCGGCCGCATGTGCACTGGTTCTGGTCGGATGAAGGCGAGATGGGCCGCGCGCCTAATTGGGCCCGCATCTCCTTCAGCCGCACCGGACGCGCGCTCTATTGCCGCGCCGACGGCAGCCCGAAGCGCGTGGGCGATCACGTCGTGAATCGCGATCTCGGACAGGTGCTGCGGCTGGTGGCGCGCGACGGCGCGGATGTCTTTCATGCGGGCGAGATCGCCCGCCGCATCGAGGAGGACATGGCCACCCATGGCGGGCTCGTCACCATGCGCGACCTTGCCGCGGCGACGCCGCGGCTGTGCGCGCCGATCTGGGGCAGCTATCGCGGCCTGCGGGTCGCCACCAATCAGCCGCCGGGCGGCGGGGTGATGCTGGTGGAAATGCTCCACATCCTCGAGCATTTCGACCTTGCGGCGCTCGGCCACAACACGGCGGAGTATCTGCGTGTGGTCGCCGAAGCGATGAAGCGCGCGACGGCGGACAAGGACGCCTTCATCGGCGATCCGGCTTTCCTCGAGGTGCCGTTCGCTCGGCTGACCGGCAAGGCGCATGCGGCGCAAGCCGCGGCGGAGATCCGGGCCGGGAAGCGCGCCAGCGTGACGCGCCTGCGTGGCGGCTTCCCGGGCAAGGACACGACGCATCTCTGCGTGGTGGATAAGGACGGCGATTGCGTCTCGCTGACCCATTCGCTCGGGCAGCCTTCCGGCGTCATCACCGACGGGCTCGGCTTCATGTACAACGGTTGCATGGCGGTGTTCGACCCGCGCCCCGGCCGGGCGAACTCCATTGCCCCGGGCAAGGCGCGCTTCAGCTCGATCTGCCCCAGCATCCTACTCCGCGACGCCCGTCCCTATCTCGTCATCGGTGCGCCCGGCGCCACGCAGATCGCCATGGGCGTGCTCCAGGCGATCCTGAACGTGGTCGATTTCGGCATGACCATGACAGAGGCGGTCAGCGCGCCACGCTTCTCCGCCACCAGCGATGCGCTCGACGTTTCCAACCGCATCTCCCGCCACGAGACGGCGCTGCTGGAACGCCAGGGCTACGAGATTATCCGCTCGCCTTACGGGTTCGGCTTCGCCGCCGTGCACGGCATTCGCATCGAAGACGAACGGCTGGATGGGGCGGCCGATCCGGGGCATGACGGCGTCGTCTTCGGTGTCGTCTCATGAGCTGCTGCGCCACCCTGTCCGGCCTGTCTCCCGATCCTCTCCTGAGCTCCATCCTCTCGGCTCCCTCCCCGACCGTGTCGGAGGACCAGGCGGCCGAGCTGGTGCGCGCGGAATACGGGCTGGATGCCACCGTGCGGAAGCTGGCGAGCGAGCGCGACCAGATGTTCCATCTGTGCGACCCCGGCGGCGCGGAGTACCTGCTGAAGATCACCCATCCCGCCGAGCCGTTGGAGGTGACGCATCTGCAGACCGCCGCGCTGGCTTGGATCGCGCGCGCGGACCCCGCGCTTCCGGTGCAGCGCCTGCATCCCGCGCGCGGGGGGGCGAGCGAGCTCCGGATCGCCATCGGCGGCACCGCGCCTCGCACAATCCGCCTGCTGAGCTATCTCGCGGGGCGGCCGATGCACGGCACGCCCGCCAGCAGCGCGCAGCGGCGCGCGCTCGGGGCGATGCTGGCGCGGCTGAGCCGGGCCTTGGCAGGGTTCGATCATCCCGTGGCCGACTACGCGTTGGCCTGGGACATCGCGCAGGCCGCCCGGCTGCGTCCGCTGCTCGCCCATGTGCAGGGGAACGACAGGACCGCCCTGGCGCGCAGCGCGCTCGATCACTTCGAGGCGGACCTGCTCCCCCGGCTCGCTGGGCTCAGGCGGCAGGTCGTGCACAACGACCTCAACACGCACAATGTGCTGGTGGCGCCGGAAGCGTCCGACCGGATCACCGGCGTGATCGATTTCGGCGACATCCTGCGGACGCAGCTCGTCAATGACGTCGCGATCGGCGCCTCGTACCACGTCGCCGCCGCGGCCGACCCGCTGCACGGGCCGTCCGAGTGCATCGCCGCCTACCACGCCGCCACGCCGCTCACCGAGGAGGAGGTGGCGCTGCTGCCGGGCCTCATCGCGACGCGGCTGCTCGTCACCGTGCTCATCACCGGCTGGCGTGCGGAGCGCGATCCAGCCAACCGCGACTACATCCTGAAGCACAACCGTCTGGCCTGGGACGGGCTTGACAGCCTGTCCCGCATCCCTGGCGAGGTCGCGCGGCAGGCGCTTCGCCGCGCCTGCATGACGAGGTGAAGCATGTCACGTCCGCTGATGGTCAATGCGTTCGACCCTGCCCAGGCGGCCGAACTGCCCGATGCGGTGGCCCTCCTGCTGGAGCGGCGCCGCCGCGTGCTCGGCCCTTCCTACAAGCTGTTCTACGAGGAACCGGTCCATGTGGTGCGGGCGGAGGGCGTGTGGCTCTACGGTCCGGACGGCACGCGCTATCTCGACGTCTACAACAATGTCCCGGCGGTCGGGCATTGCCATCCGCATGTGGTGGAGGCGGTGACGCGTCAGGTCGCGCGGCTCAACACGCATACGCGCTATCTCTACGACATCGTGCTGACCTATGCCGAGAAGCTGCTGACCACCTTCCCAGCCGAGCTCGCGAACGTGATGTTCACCTGCACCGGCAGCGAATCCTCCGACCTTGCGGTGCGTGTCGCGCGAAACGTCACCGGGGGCACCGGGGTGATCGTGACGGAGAATGCCTATCACGGCGTCACTGCCGCGGTGTCGGAATTCTCGCCTTCGCTCGGGCCAGGCGTGCCACTCGGCCCGCATGTGCGCGTGGTGCCGGCGCCTGATGCCTATCGGCTGGGCCCGGACGTGGGCGCCATCTTCGCCGGGCATGTGGAACGCGCCATTGCCGATCTCCGCCGCTACGGCATGAGGCCGGCGGCGCTGGTCACCGACACCATCTTCTCGAGCGACGGCATACTGCCCGGCCCGGCGGGTTTCCTGGCCCCGGCGGCGGCGGCGATTCGCGCGGCGGGCGGCGTGCTCGTGGCTGACGAGGTGCAACCGGGATTCGCACGGCTCGGCGAGGCCATGTGGGGCTTTGCGCGGCACGGCATCACCCCCGACCTCGTCGTCCTCGGCAAGCCGATGGGCAATGGCATTCCCTTGGCGGGCGTCGTGGCGCGGCCGGAGATGCTCGCCGATTTTGCCCTGAAGGCCCGCTACTTCAACACGTTCGGGGGCAACCCCGTGTCCTGTGCCGCGGGACTCGCGGTGCTCGAGGTGATCGAGGCGGAAGATCTGCAACGGAACGCCCTGGAGGTGGGGCGCTACCTGCTGGACGGTCTGCGCAACATTGCACGCAATTTCCCGTCGCTCGGCGATGTGCGCGGCGCGGGGCTGTTCATCGGTGCCGATTTCGTGCGCGACCCCGTGACCAAGGAGCCTGCGCCGGAGATCGCGGCGCGGCTCGTCAACGCGCTCAGGCGCAGGAACGTCCTGATCAGCGCCAGCGGACTCGAAGGCAATGTGCTGAAGATCCGCCCGCCGCTGCCCTTCTCGCGCGGCGATGCGGACATATTCCTCGAGGCGATGCAGTCGGCGCTGGCGGAGCAGGGCTGAGGACGCAGCGCCCGGTGTCAGGCCGCTTCCCGGGCGATCGGCCGGAAATTGGCGAAGTCCCAATCGCGGCCGGGGGCGGCGTCGAACAACAGCCGCGTATAGCTGTCCTGCGGATCGGCGAGCACGCGGGCCGCCGGGCCGTGCTCGACGACGCCGCCATTGCGCATCACGATGAGCTCGTCGCAGATCTGCGCGGCCACGCGCAGATCATGGGTGATGAACAGGATGCCGAGCCCGAAGCGCTCCTGCACATCGCGCAGCAATTCCAGCACCTGCGCCTGCACCGAGACGTCGAGGGCGGAAACCGCCTCATCCGCGACCAGCACCTCGGGCTTCATCGCCAGCGCGCGCGCGATGGCAATGCGCTGCCGCTGGCCGCCGGAGAATTGGTGTGGGAAGCGCGTGGCCGCATCGGCAGGCAGTCCCACCAATTCCAGCAGCCGGCGCGCCTCCGCCATGGCCTCGCGCGCGGGCACGCCGTAGTTGGTGGGTCCTTCGGTGATCGAGTCGCCGACCCTGACGCGCGGGTTGAGCGAGCGGTAGGGATCCTGGAACACCATCTGCACGCGCTGCCGCACCGGCTTCATCGCGCGGTGGGACAAGGCGGTGATCGGCTGGCCGCCGAGCTCGACCTGTCCCTCCGTGGGGTCCGTCAGGCGCATCACGCAGCGCGCGACCGTGGACTTGCCGGAGCCCGATTCCCCGACGATCCCCAGCGTGCGGCCGGCGTGGACGGTGAAATTGACATCCTTCGCTGCGGCAACCTCCCGCACCCGGCCCCAGCTCGAACGGGTCCGAAATACCTTGCCGAGGCCGCGCACCGCCAAAACCGGATCCTGCTCCGCCATGGGCCGGGGTAGGCGCGGCACCAGGCTCGGCACGGCGCTGAGCAGACGGCGCGTATACTCCTCCCGCGGGGCGGAGAGGATCTCACGGAGCGGACCGCTTTCCACCACCGCGCCCTCACGGAGCACGGTCACCCGATCCGCAATGTCCGCCACCACACCCATGTCATGGGTGATGAAGAGGACTGCGGTGCCGTGACTGCGCTGCAGCTCGCGGATCAGCGCGATGATCTGCTTCTGCGTGGTGACGTCGAGCGCCGTGGTCGGCTCATCGGCGATCAGCAGGCGTGGTTGCAGGATCAGCGCCATGGCGATCATGATGCGTTGCCGCTGCCCGCCCGACATCTGGTGAGGATAGGAGGCGTAGATCCGCTCGACATCCGGCAGATGCACCTCCTCCAGCATGGCGAGGATGCGGCGGCGGCGCTCCCACCGACTGAGGCTGGCATGGGCGCGCAGCACCTCGTCGATCTGCGCGCCGACCTGCACGACGGGATTGAGCGCCGTCATCGGCTCCTGGAAGATCATGGACATGGTGGTGGCACGGAGCGCGCGCATGCGGCGGGCATCCGCCAGCACGAGATCCTCGCCGTTCAGCAGGATCTGACCCCCCACCGGGCGCAGCGCGCCGCGCGGCAGCAGCCCCATGACGGAGAGCGAGGTGACCGATTTGCCGGAGCCCGATTCGCCCACCAGGCACATGGTCTCGCCCGCCCGCACATCGATGGAGACCGATCTGACGAGCTGGGGTCCGCTTGCGCCGCCGATGGCGAGCGAAAGATCGCGGATGACGAGGAGCGGCGGGCTCACCGTTCGCCGCCGCGCTTGATGAGCCGCGGGTCGAGTGTGTCGCGCAAGGCATCCCCCAGGATATTGATCGACAGGATCGTCAGGGACACGCAGAGGCCCGGCCAGAAGATCAGCTCGGGCCGCAGCCGGAAGAAGCCGCGCCCATCGGCCATGATGTTGCCCCAGCTCGGCGTGACCGGATTGATGCCGGCCCCGAGGAAGGACAGCACAGCCTCGGTCAGGATGGCGGAGGCACAGACATAACTGCCCTGGACGATCAGCGGTGCGAAGCTGTTGGGCAGCACGTGCCGCCACAGGATCCGGCGCAGCGGGCTGCCGAGGGCGATCGCGGCCTCGACATAGTGTTCCTCCCGAACGCTGAGGACCACGGAGCGGACCAGGCGAATGACGCGCGGCACTTCCGGAATCGTGATGGCGATGATGACGGTCCACAGGCTGGCACCCGACAGCGTGACGATGGTGATCGCCAGAAGGACGTTCGGGATCGCCATCAGCCCGTCCACCACCCGCATGACCACGGCGTCGAGCCGGCGAAAGAATCCGGCGATCAGGCCCACCGCCAGTCCAACGGCGACGGCGACGATCGTGGTGCCGACACCGATCGCGAGTGACACGCGCGCGCCATGCAGCACGCGGGACAGCAGGTCCCGCCCGTAGGAATCGGTGCCGAGCGGATGGTCCGCGCTGGCAGGCCTGAGGCGCATCACCGGATCGAGCAGGCCAGGATCGTGCGGCGCCAGCCACGACGCGAGCAGAGCGGCGCCCAGGATGACCGCCAGCACGAGGCCAGAGAGCGCCACCAGCGGGGCACGCATGAGCCCTGGCAGGACCCGGAGCATGCGCAGGCGCCGCGGCTCGACGAGATGCAGATGGACCTTTGACATCAGTATCTGATCCGCGGGTCCAGCGCGACGTAGATGACGTCGATCGCCAGATTGATGACGACGTACAGAAGGCTCGAGAGCAGGATGACCGCCTGGACCACCGGATAGTCACGGGCCAGCACCGCGTCTATGGTGAGGCGACCGATACCGGGCAGGTTGAACACGCTCTCCGTTACCACCACGCCGCTGATCAGCAGGGCGAAGCCGATGCCGATGATGGTGACGATCGGCACCGCGGCGTTGCGCAGCGCGTGGCGGAGGAACACGGCCGCTTCCGTGATGCCCTTGGCGCGCGCGGTGCGGACGAAATCCTCTCCCAACACTTCCAGCACGCTGGTCCGCGTCATGCGCGCGATCAGCGCCATGTAGAGGAAGGTCAGCGCCAGGGTCGGCATGATCAGCCTCTCGGCGAAGGGCCAGATCCCCAGGCTGATGCTCCGGAAGCCCTGGACCGGCAGCCAGCGCAGCTGCACCGCGAAGATCTGGATCAACCCATAGGCGATCACGAAGACAGGCACCGAGAAGCCGATGATGCAAAGGGCGATGACGGTACGATCGAGTAGGCTGCCTTGCCGCGCCGCCGCCAGGGCGCCGAGCGGCACCGCGATCAGCACGGAGAGCGTGATGGTGCTGAGCGCTAGGCTCAGCGTCGGCTCGATGCGATCGGCGATGAGCCGCATGACGGGCGTGCCAGAAATGATCGAGGTGCCGAAATCGCCTTCGAGCAGCCGCAGGATCCACTCGGCGAATTGCCGGTGGAACGGCTTGTCGAGGCCGAGCTGGTCGCGGATCCGCGCGAGCTGCTCCACGGTCGCGTTGTCCCCGGCGATCACGGAGGCCGGATCTCCCGGCGTGAGTCGCAGCAGCATGAAGACGGCGACGGCGACCACGAGCAAGACCGGGATCGAGGCGAGTATGCGCCGGAGGATGAAGCCGGACATGGTCGTATCGGTCCCCGCTGCGGACGGCCTGAGTGCGCTTCAGACCCTCTCCATGTTCCAGAAGTACGGCACCGCGGGCCCGTCGAGCACGCCGCGCAGCCTGGCGCTCCAGGCTGCAGGCGTGGCCACCTGCCCCAACGGAATGTAGATGACTTGATCCAGGGCCCGCTGCTGCAGCCGGACGGCAATCTCCTGCCGCTCCTGAAGGTTCGAGGCCTCGGCAAAGCGGATGCGCAAGGCCTGCAGTTCGGGGTCGCTGGGCCATCCCGCAAAGCCATCGAGACCGGCAGCATTGAGCGGCAGGCTGGTCAGCGGGTTCGAGACATCGGCACCGCCGAACGCCGTGAAGAACATGTGCCAGCCCCCCTCCGCCGCCAGCCTCGCATTGCCGCGGGTGGCGACCGCCGTCTGCCAGTCCATCGGCAGCAACTCGACGTTGAAGCCGGCCTGGCGCAGGAATTGCGCACCCACGATCGGCTGCGTCTTCTGCGTGTTGACATCGGTCGGCTGGATGATGCGGATCGGCTTGCCGTCATAGCCGGCCTCGCGCAGGAGCCGGCGCGCTTCCGTCACGCCGTTGCCCCTGACCAGGCTTTCCGAACCGATATCGGTCGCGAGCGGCGTGCCGCAAACAAACATCGCACCACACAGCGTGTAGCCCCGGCGATCGCCGACCATCGCAGCGAGGAAGCTCTCCTGCTTCAGCGACAGCATCGCGGCGCGCCGCAGCCGGACGTCGTTGAAGGGCGGCGCCAGGAAGTTCATTCTGGCGATCACCTGCAGGCCGAACTTGTTGTTGTTCCTGACGACGATGTCGTCATTGCCTTCCAGCAGCCGCAACAGATCGACCTGCGGCTCGTCGATATAGTCGATCTCGCCATTCGCCAAGGCGTTGACCGCGGTTTGCGCATCCGGCATCACGATCCATTCGACGCGGTCCACCTTGACCGGCTTGCCGCCGGAGGCCCAGCTCGGCGGCTCGGCGCGCGGCCGGTAGGCTTCGTTCTTCACGTAGATGCTGCGGACACCGGGCTGGAATTCCTCGCGGACAAACTTGAACGGCCCAGACCCCGTGGTGTCCGTGATGAGCTGGGTCGCGGGCGTCTCAGCCACGCGCCTCGGCATCATGAACGGCACGTTGGAGGACGGCTTGCCCAGGGCGTCCAGCACGAAACCGACCGGCTGCTTCAGCCGCAGCGCAATCGTGCGCGGATCGGCGGCCTCGAGCGATGCGGTGTAGCCTGCCAGCAGCTGTCCCATCACGTCCCGCTGCCACCAGCGCTTGAGCGAAGCGACGCAATCCTCCGCCGTCACCGGCTGCCCGTCATGCCAGGCGAGGCCGTCGCGCAGCGTGAAGGTGTAGGTCAGCCGATCGCCGGAGATGTCCCATTCCGCCATCTGCGGCCGCGGCTGGAAGTTCTCGTCCGCCGCGACGAGGGTGTCGTAGATCATGTAGCCATGATCGCGCGAGATGTAGGCGGTGGTGGCGATCGGATCGAGCAGGCGCAACGGGCCATGCATCACGGCACGGATCGTGCGCGATGCGGTGCGCTGGGCCCGCGCGCCGCTGGCAAGCACCATCGCGCCCGCCCCGAGGAGCGTGGCCCGGCGCGTCAACCGCGCCACGGAAGAGAAGGATCGCTCGTCTTGCATGCGGCCCATGATGCTCTCCGATGGGGTGAAGCGATCCTCGAGGGATCGGGGTGGGGTGTGAACGAGGATGTGGAAACCCGAAGAGCGCTATGCGGAGACTGGCATTCCGCGACGGCGTGGGTGGTCGGGAACGCACCTGCGTCACACCGCGAGCGCCATGCCGCCGCCGCCTGGATCGGCCCCGCCCTGCGCCTGGCCGGCAGCGCCGATGACGATGGCGTGGACCTTTGCGGCGATGAAGCTCTGCGCCGAACGCGCCACCCGGTAGCCGCGGGCGGCAACGGCGTCCGCGACGTAGGAGGGGATGCGCGCACTCAGGTCCACCTGCTCCCCAGGTGCGGAGAAGCGCGGCGCGGCCACCGCATCGGAGACCGCCATCCCGTGATCGACGACGTTCAGGATGACCTGCAGCACGCCCATCGGGATATGCGACCCGCCCGGCGCGCCCAGCAGCATATGCAGGCGTCCATCGCGGAACACCATCGTCGGCGTCATCGAGGTGACCCGGCGCCGGCGCGGCTCGAGAGAGCGGCTGTTTCCCGGACGAGGATCGAACATGCTGATAGCGCCGTTGTACATGAAGCCGAGTCCCGGCGTGATGACCCCGGATTGCGCGCCAAGGGAGTGCGTCATGGCGATGGCATTGCCGTCCCGGTCAATGACCGACACATGGGTGGTGGTCTTCGTCTCCCGGTCGCCGACGCGCTCGATGGTGACCTTCTCGCCGCGCCGGATGGCTTCCGCCTCCGCCCGACACAGGTTCGGGTCGAAGATCGCCGCTGCATCCACGGCGTCGTGGCGGGGATCCCCGATCAGCGCCTCCTTCGCGAGCTGTGCTCGCTTCATCGCCTCGGCGACGGTTGCGATGTAGTCCGGCGTGTTGTGGGCCATGCCGCGCAGGTCGAAATGCTCCAGCGTATGCAGCATCCGCAGCAGCATGGGTCCGCTGGTCGGCGCCGGCGGCACGCTGATGCGGCAGCCGCGGTAGGTGCCCCACACCGGCGGCAGATGCTCGGCCTCGTATGTCTCAAGATCCTTGCGCCGCAGCAAGCCGCCATGACATTCCATGTCGCGGCCGATGGCATCGGCCACCCAGCCGCCATGGAAGCCGGCGGCTCCATCCCGCGCGATGGTTGCCAGCGTTTCGGCGTAATCGGCGTTGCGGGCGAGGGTACCCGTCTTCAGCAGGCTGCCATCTCCCGCGAAGAAGAGATGGGCGTAGGCGGGCGTTTGGCGCAGCCGGTGGATGTTGTCGGCGCGCCCGGCATCGTCCACGACCTGCCACTGGTCGCGTACCGCGGGCGTGATGCGATAGCCCCCCCTGGCCAGGCGAATTGCCGGCTCGACCAGATCGCCCCAGGGCAGCCTTCCGTGGCGGGTATGCAGGTCATGCCATCCGCGCACCGCGCCGGGCACAGCAATGGAGCCGTAGCCGTAGTCATTGATGTGGCCCTTCAGTACGAAGCCAAAGCCATCCGGCGTCTCATACTGCAGGCGGTCGGCCCACATGCCGGGAATCACCGCGAGAGGTGCCTGAAAAAGGAAATTGGCGGCTTCATGCACGCCCGTGGCGGGCAAATACACCTGGGCGCAGCCATAGCCCGCGACACCGCCATTCATCTGATCGATGACGCCTTGTGCGAAGGCGCATGCTATGGCGGCGTCAACCGCATTGCCGCCGGCCAGGAGAACACGCGCACCGACCTCCACCGCATCCGGCTGCTCGGCAACAACCACGCCGCGGCTCATCGGAGATGCCCGCCGGAGCACGGCTTGACGCCCGAGCGGTCAGCGTCGGCCCGGCAGCCAAGGTCCAGGGCTCGTCTGGCAGGAGCGCATGCCGCATGTGGAAGAGAGCCGATCACCGCGGGAAATCCTTCAGGGTGACGTCAGCCTAGTGACCGTTTTGCGTGACAGATGCTGTTTCGGCGATCAGGGACCGAATTTCTTGCCATCCTTCGGTCACCGAACATCGCAAATCAGAGGGCTTGACCTGTTTGCCCGCGAGATGCGCCGCGCCTCGCGACCGCGACGGCGGACCTGCACGGATCGGAGGGCGTCAACGCGGGCGATGCGCCGCTGCGTGGCCGGCCAGGAGGGCGTCTGCGGCGAGATCAGTCGCTGTATCGGCTCCAGATCACGGCGGCAGAGCGCGACGGACACGGATTTCGTCGCTGCCCCACTGGACGAGCAGCATATCGCCGTGGTGCAGGGTCGTTGCCGCTGCAGTCAGCGTTCAGGCAAGCCTCGCGTCATGCCACGTAGCCCGCCTCTCGATCCGCCCGCTTCTGGTCGTCGCTTCTCTCCCTTACAGGCTCTGACTCGTTTTCGGTGCAGGCGGCTGGGGTTGACCGCCTAGCGCAGTCCGCGACAGCAGGGTCCATGATAAAGGACAGCCTGCTGGCGCCGATGCCAGGCATCACAGCTTCGGAAGTGGCGTACGTTGGGGCGAAGTGGATCATCAAGGCAAGTGGACCAGGCCACGGGTCCTGTCCGGCGTACGGCACGCCGTCCGGTGCCCGACACAGCAGTCATCTTCGGACGCGAGCCGCAGCGCGGCGTCCACCGCCTCCACGTCGTGGCCGTCCACCTCGATCACCTGCCAGTCCGCGGCGTGGAAGCGGGCCGGCAGGTCCTCGCTCTGCGCGATGCCGATCGGCCCTTCATCGGTCATCCGGTTGTCGTCCCAGAGCCAGACGAGCTTGCCGAGCCGCAGATGCCCGGCGAGCGAGGCGACCTCGTGTGCCACGCCTTCCTGCAGGCAGCCATCGCCGACGACGGCGTAGCTGCGGTGATCGACGACGCCCGGCCCGAGCCGCGCCGACAGGAAGGCCTCCGCCACCGCCATGCCGGCGGCGTTCGCGATGCCCTGGCCGAGCGGCCCGGTAGTGACCTCCACCCCGCGCCCGGGGTGGCGCTCCGGATGGGGGTGACGCCATAAGGCGGAGGCTGGAATCACCCTAAGGGGACGGAGCGCGAACATCAGGCGGCGTCAGCCAGGGCATGGCGGCTACCGCGGAGCATCCGGAAGCCGTCCGGGCCGAGGGTGGCGCCAGCGCCCCAGAGATAATCGCCGGTGAGGTTGACGTGCTGCCAGCCGAGCGGCGCGATATGCGCGAGCAGTGGATCGGGCACCGCCTCGCCGCGGCGGCGCAGGGCGTCGAGCGCACGGCCGAGATAGATCGTGTTCCAGAACGCAATGGCGGCGGTGACGAGCGCGAGGCCGCTGGCGCGGTGCTGCTGCAGTTCAGCGGTGCGGTCACGCAGCCGGCCAAGGCGGTGGAAGCAGACAGCGCGGGCGAGCGCGTTCCGTGCTTCCCCTTTGTTCAGCTCGGCCGTGGCCTGCCGTCTCAGCTCCGGCCGTTCCAGCCAATCGAGCGTGGCCAGGGTGCGCTCGATGCGGCCGATCTCGCGCAGGGCCAGCGCCAGACCGTTCTGCCGCGGGTAGGCGCCGAGGCGCTTCAGCATGAGCGAGGCGCTGGCGCGGCCGGTGCGCACCGAGGCGGCCAGCCGCAGCACCTCGTCCCAGTGCGCGGCGATGAGCTTCGTGTCCACCGTGCCGGCGATGAACGGCTCCAGCGCTGGCCAGGTCGACGCTGCGCCGAAGGTGTAGAGCCTGCGCTCGGCGAGGTTGGGGATGCGCGGCGCGAACCGGAAGCCCAGGACATGGGCAAGGGCAAATACGTGGTCACTGACGCCGCCGCCATCCGTGTGATGGACGGCGGTGTTCAGGTCGGCCTCGTGGTAGAGCAGGCCGTCGATGACGTGCGCCGCCTCGCCGGAGGGCGGGATGGCGACCGTGTGGAACGGCGCGTGGCGGGCCGAGATGTGCGTGTAGAGCAGCGTCGTCGCCTCGCGCCCGTAGCGGGCGTTCACCGCCCCGACCGCCTCGCCCGGCCCGCCGGTCGGGAAGTGCTGGCCGTCGGAGCTGGAGACGTCTGGCGCGCCGAAGTGCGCCGCCAGCGGCTGGGCCTGCTGGGCGTTGACCAGCACCGCCAGGGCGCGGCGGTAGGTCTCCTCGCGCAGGTGCCAGCCGGCCGTCCAGGCGAGCTGGCGGTACGAGGCGACGGCGCAGGCATCCGCCATCCGCGTCAGGCCGAGGTTGGTGGCATCGGCCAGCACCGCGGTGAGGACGACGCGCGGGCCTTCGGCTGGCAGGCCGGTGTGCAGATGGGTGAACGCGGTGGCGAAGCCGGTCCAGCGGTCCACCTCGGCGAGCAGGTCAGTGACACGCACGGCCGGCACCATGCTGTACAGGCGCTCGGCCAGCGCCTCGGCCTCCTCGGGCGTGGCCGCCCGCAGCGGCGAGATCCGCATTCCGCCCTGCGCGATGCGGACGTCCTCGAGGCGGTCAGCCGCCGCCTTGGCGGCGACCTCACCGAGGCGCCGGTCCAGCAGAGCGCGGCGCTCGGCGAGGTAGGCCTCGGCGGTCGCCGGCACCGCGACGGGCAGCGGCCCGGCCTCGCGCATGGCGGCGAAGAGCGCGGGCGGGAGGAGCTGGTCCTCGACGGCGCGCCACTGGCGGCTGCCCTCGACCCAGATGTCACCGGCGCGCAGCCGGTCGCGCAGCGCGAGCAGGGTCGCAGCCTCCCAGATCCGCCGCGCCTCGCTGCCGGCGTCCTGGACGGCGTCGCGCCAAGCCGGGCGGAGGAAGGAGGTCGGCAGACTCTTGGGCCATCGCCGGCCGCCGCTGGCATAGACCTCGCGCAACGCCTCGACGGCGCGCAGCGTCGCGGCGGCGGCAGGCACGGCGCGAAGGCGGAAGGCACCGAGGAACAGGGGGCCGAGCCGGTGCAGCAGCGGCCAGGCGCGCGCGACGAGCGCGGGCAGGTCCGCCCGGTCGGACCGCGCCAGGCGCTCGGCCTCGGCGACGCCGCGCACCAGCCTGTCCCAGCCCACGGCATCGGCCACCGCCGCCTCCAGGTCGGCCTTGGCCTCCCTGGCCTCGATCAGCGCCCCACCGAGGCGGGCAAGGAGGCGCACCTTGTCGTTCAGGGCGCGGGCGTTGCGCAGCAGGGGGAGCGGAAAATTGCTGGTCTGACCGGTCCAAACCGGGAACAATCCCCATCCTGGGAAGGCCGGAGGATTGGCGGTGGACTGGACGATCAAGCTCGAGGCGCGGACCGGTTGGGGGCGACGTTGAGACCATCGAGGTCGCCCGGCTGCATCGCCGAGTGGTCGGGCTGACGGCCGAGGAACTCGGCCTCTCACTATCCGAGGCGAAGGATATCCTGGCGGAACTGCAGCGCCTCGTGCTCCAGACGCAGATGGAGGAATACACGCTCTGCGCTCGCCTCTGCCCGGAGTGCATGAAGCTGCGGCGGCAGCGCGACTGCCGCACCCGCAAGATCCAGACGCTGTTCGGCTCCGTGACCGTGGATGCGCCCCGGATCAGCATCTGTCCGTGCCAGAACACGATGAACTTCGTCGACATCTCGCTGTCACCGCTCGCCCAGCTTCTGCCGGACCGCTGCACACCTGAACTCCGCCGCGTTCAGGCCGAGCTCGGCGCGCGCCACTCCTTTCGCGAGGCGGGGCGACTACTCTCGATGCTGCTGCCCTGCTCGCCGCCGAACCACGCGACCATCCGCAATCGGACACACCGGGTCGCGACGGAGATCGAAACCACTCGTCCGCAAGCTTCGAAGGAGGGTGCTGCCTCGAGCGCCGAGATGGTGGTTATGATTGACGGCGCGCACATCAGGGCAGCCCCTGGCCACCAAACCCGGCAGCTCGACGTCACGGTCGGGAAGGTGGAGGTGGCTGGGCGCCAGCCGCGGCGCTTCGCCTTTGCGCCGCGGGGTGCGGTCTCGCCGCTCAGCACGCTGCGCGCGGCACTCGTGGAGCAGGGCTGGAGGCCAGGCCGGACGCTGACCGTGATCAGCGATGGCGAAGCGGCGTTGCCGAACCTGGTTCGTGCGGCGGCTGGCGGGCCAGTGCATCACATCCTGGATTGGTTTCACATTGCCATGCGGCTGCGGCCGATCGAGCAGATGATACTCGGGCTCGCCTCGCGGGACTTCCGAGATCCACGCCCAGCCTGTTCTGCTCAGGCCTCCATTGAGCGGGCTCGCCGTCTGCTCTGGCATGGCCGTCCGGGGCAAGCGAGCGAGGAACTGATCCGGTTCATGAACCACGCCGCCGACATCACATTGAGGAACGGCGATGATCACCTCGCGACGACGATCGATCTCAGACGCCTGTGCGCCGAGCTTCGCGGTTATGTGCTGAACAACTGCGACGCCATCGTCAGCTATCACCGCCGATATCATAGTGATCGCCCGGTCTCGACGTCTCGCGCAGAAGGGTGCGTCGATGAGATCGCGAACGCCCGCATGAGCAAGCGGCAGCGCATGCGGTGGTCACCGCGAGGCGCCCACCATGTCGCCGTGGTCCGTGCCGCTGTCCTGGACGGTCGGCTGAAAGCGCCGATTCTTGAGCGCAAGCCCGCATAGCAGACCAGCAATTTTCCACTCCCCCGACGGCGCGGCGCGGCGCGGTGCTGGTGCTCGCCGGCGCCGGCACGGGCAAGACCAAGACCTTGACCGCCGGTGTTGCCCTCCGCATGGCCGAGCGCGGAATCCCGGCGCGTCGGATCCTTGCCGTCACCTTCACCAACACTTCCCGGGCGCCGTGCAAATCAAACTCGAGGAGAATTTCCGCTCGACTGGTCACATCCTGGACGCCGCCAACGCGGTGATCGCGCATGATAGCGGGCGCCTCGGCAAGACCCTTCGCACCACCCGCACCCGTGGCCAGCCCGTCGAAATTCTCACATTTCGCAATGACGAAGCCGAGGTCGAGGGGGTCGTCGCCGAGATCCAACGGCGGCACCGCGAGGGCATCGCCTGGGACCGCATGGCCATCCTCTATCGCGCCAACCACCTCTCGCGCAGCTTCGAGGATGCGCTGCTGCGCGCGCGGGTGCCCCATGTGCTGATGGGCGACGTCGGCTTCTATCACCGCGCGGAGATCAAGTATGCGCTGGCCCTGCTGCGCCTCGCCGCCAACCCGGAGGACATCCAATCCGATGAGGCCTTCCGGCGCGTGTCCGGCTGGCGTGGCTCCTCGACCGCACGGGCTATCGCAAGATGCTCCGCGCCAGCCGCGCCGAGACCACGGAGGGGCGCCTCGAGAACCTGGCCGAACTGGTTACCCTCGCTGGCAGCTTCCACTCGGCACGTGACTTGCTCGATCACGCCGCCCTGGCCACGGCGGCACCGGGCGAGATCGTCACCGGCCGCGTCCAGCTCCTGACCCTCCACAAGGCCAAGGGGCTGGAGTTCGATCACGTCTTCCTGCCGGCCTGGGACGCGGGCGTTTTCCCGAGTGCCCAAGGCGATCCGGCGGAAGAACGCAGGCTCGCCTATGTCGCACTCACCCGCGGCAAGGATCGCATGACCGTCAGCCATGTCGAGTTCCGCCGCGGCTACACCCAGCCTTCGCCCTTCCTCGCGGATATCCCGGTGGCGAGCCGGCACAAGGGCTGGCTGCGTCCGTCGCTCAGGGAAGACGCACGGCAGCAGCTCGCGGCGCGGACGCAGGCTTCCACGCGTGCCCTCGAGGAGATGTTGGCGAGTCTGCCGGAGAGAACGGGGCGAGTGAGATAGGGCAGGGGGACGTCCCACCGTTGCACGCCGGCCCCCCGAAGCAGCCTCAGCCGCCGCTCAGGCGGGCGCCATGCCCTTGTCGCTCAGCTGCTTGACCGCCTTCCCGGTCTTCGAAAGGTGCGCCAGGCCCATGCCGCGCAGCACGTTCGGCGCCTTGGTGAACTGGATGTCCTCGTACGCCACCACTTCAATGCGGTTTCCCCAGGGGTCCCGAAAATCCAGGAAGCGGCCCGGCAGAGCTGCCACGCCCGCCGCCGCGAGAGCGTCGGGGACGGCGCCCTTGTCGTCGACCACGAGGCCGAAGTGCCGGCCGTCGTCGGCTGGCTGTGATCGGCCGGCCTGGAGCGCGAGGAACTGGTCGCCGAGGTCGATGAAGGCGGAGGACTCGTCGCGGCCGCGGAGCTCGAACCTGAACAGCCGGCCGTAGAAGGCCAGCGCCTCATCGATGTCGCCGACCTCGAGCGCGACATGATTCACGCCGATGGCACGCGCTTTCCTCGCCTGGGACATGGTGTCCTCCGTTGCTGGTCGCGGTCCCAATGTAAGTGGCGCGCGACCTCTTTCCGCCAACTGTCACAGTCCCGCCAGCAATCGCTTCACCTCGGCTGTCTCTCGCCCGCGATTCGACGGTGCCTTGGTGGCAAAGGAGCAAGAAGGGGATGGGTGTGACGAGAAGGGCCATCCCGCATCTGGGGTGGCCGCCGCAAGGGTGAAGTCGCTTCGCTCCCGCGCGAGCGCGCGCCCTTGCCCCGGCCACCCCGGATGCGGGCGTGGGGAGGTGTTCCAGGAGAAGGAAAGGGAACACCGATGGCACATCCCCGCCACCGAGCTTCCGACCGTCCAATTGCCCGTGATCACTACGCGGAAGTCACCGCGCAGGTTGTCGCCGCTCTTGAGGCAGGGACGCTACCCTGGCGCCAACCGTGGGATCAGGACAAGGCCGGCGCCGGACCGCTCGCGCCACGCAACGCGGTCTCGGGCCGGCGCTATCGCGGCATCAACGTGCTGATCCTCGGCATAACCGGCATGGCCTTCGCCGGGAGCGATCCGCGCTGGCTCACCTACAGGCAGGCCGAGGCGATGGGCTGGCAGGTGCGCCGCGGCGAACGGGGTACGCGCGTGTTCTTCTTCCGCAAGCTGACTGTGCCGGACCGCGGTGCGGCGCCCGAGCTCGATGAAGGCGAGGGCGGCTCGCGCACCGTGCCGCTGCTGCGCGCCTTCACGGTGTTCCGCGCGTCGCAGGTGGATGGCATCCCCGCTTTCGAGGCGCCGAGCCTCGAGGAGGCGTCGTGGCGCACGACCGAGGCGGCGGACATCATCATGCGCGAGAGCGGCGCGGTGTTCCGCGAGGGCGGCGACCGCGCCTTCTACTGTCCGTCCACCGATCACATCCAACTGCCGCCGCGTGTCTCCTTCGAAACCCCGGAAGGGTTCGCCGCCACCGCGCTGCATGAGCTCGGCCATTGGAGCGGCGCGCCGTCGCGCCTGGATCGCGACCTGACCGGCCGCTTCGGAAGCCATGCCTACGCGCAGGAGGAGCTGCGGGCCGAGCTCGCCAGCTGCTTCATCGGCACCGAGCTCGGCCTTCCCTGCGACATACCGAACCACGCCATCTACATCGAATCCTGGGTTCGGGTCCTCAGGGGCGACAAGCGCGAGATCTTCCGCGCGGCGGCCGATGCCCAGCGCATTGCGGACTACTTGCTTGCCTTCCACCCCGAGCACGCGCGGCGCTTGGCGGAGGAAGCGCGAACGCCGCGTGGCGGCGGCGAAGCCGATGCGCGTCCCACTGAGGCGCTGATGGCCGCCTGAGCGCGGCTGGCCTCGAACACACCCTCCACACGATCCGCACTGCTGACGTCGCCCGGCTGCTCCCAGGCAGCCGGGCGCTCGCGCGTGCGCGCACGGGAACCCCGCGCCATGGCCAAGGACAGCCTCTCTTCCACGCAACTCAGCCTGTTCGACACGACAGCCCTGACCTCCTTTTCGCTCGACGGGAGTCGCGGCTTCGGCATGCTGGTTTCTCCGAGGGAGAACCAGGACGACCAACCCGAAGCGCCGATCGCGCCGGCCGTCTCGCGCGTCGTGCCGCGCGACTTTCGCCTCGTCGGCGATCGCGGGCTCGCCCAGGGCTGGAAAGCCCGCGCCGGCGACAATCTTGCCGCCATACAACTCATGCAGCGGATCGAAGCCGAAGCCCGCCCGGCGACGCCGGAGGAGCAGCGCATTCTCGCCCGCTTCATCGGCTACGGCGCCGGCGCGCTCGCCAACACCATCTTCCGGCGGCCCGGTGAGGCCTTTCCCGGCGGCTGGGAGGAGGAGGGCCAGGCACTGGAGGTCGCCGTCTCCCCGGCCGAACTTGCCTCGCTCCGGCGCTGCACCCAGTACGCCCATTTCACGCCGGAGTCTGTGGTGCGCGCCATCTGGGGCGGGCTGACCCGCCTCGGATTCCGCCAGGGCAGCATCCTCGAGCCCGGCTGCGGCACCGGCCTGTTCCTGGCCCTACGGCCGGAGGGGATCGAGGACTGTTCTACCGTCACCGGGGTCGAGATGGACCCCATCACCGCGCGGATCGCGGCGCTGCTCCATCCGAAGGCGTGGATCCGGAACGAGGATTTCACCCGGGCGCGCATCCCTGAGACCTTCGATCTTGCAATCGGCAATCCGCCCTTCTCGGATCGGACCGTCCGCGCCGAGGATCCCGCCGGCCGGCTCGGCCTCAAGCTGCACGACTATTTCATCGCCCGCGCCATCGAGCGCCTGAAGCCCGGCGGCGTGGCAGCTTTCGTCACCAGCCACGGAACCTTGGACAAGGCCGATCGGACCGCCCGGGCGCATATCGCCGGCATGGCGGACCTGCTCGGCGCCATCCGCTTGCCCGCCGGCAGCTTCGCGGCGGCTGCCGGCACCGACGTCGTCGTGGACATCCTGTTCCTGCAGCGCCGGGCGCGCGACGCCGCGCCGAACGGCATCGCCTGGACCGAGCTCGAAGTGGTGAAGCCGGCCGAGGACGACGAGGCGCCCATCCTGGCCAACACCTACTTCGCCGCCCATCCGGAGATGGTGCTTGGCCGCCACGGCCGGGGCAGCAGTCAGTTCGGCCTGGCCTATACCTGCGAGCCGGACGACAGGCCCCTCGAGGAGGCTCTCACCGAGGCCATCGCCCGCCTGCCCGAAGGCGTCCACACGCCGCCGCAGGGCATCCAGGCCGTCCTGCGCCCCGCCCGGCCCACCGTGCAGGTCGGCACGGCAGCGGACGGCGCCACCATCAAGGAAGGGAGCTATCTCCTCGACGACGATGGCGCGCTGCTCCAGGTCGTCGAGGGGCAGCTCGAACCCGTCGCCGTGAAGTCCGGCAGGGCGACGGTCGGGATCTTCGCGAAGCATGCGCGGATCATCCGGGGGCTGATCCCGATCCGGGATGCTGTGCGGGAGGTGATCCGCGCGCAGGAGCGGGACCTCCCCTATGGCCCAGCGCAGCTCCGGCTGCGCACGGCCTACAACGCCTTCGTGCGCGCCTTCGGGCCAATCAACCTCACCACGGTCACCACCAATACCGATCCCGAAACCGGCGAGGTGATCGAGACCACGCGCCGGCCGAATCTGCACCCCTTCCTGGACGATCCCGACAGCTGGCTGGTGTCGTCGATCGAGGACTACGACCTCGAGACCGGGACGGCGAACAAAGGGCCGATCTTCTCCGAGCGGGTGATCCACGCCCCGGTCGATCCGGTGATCGTCACCGCGGCCGACGCCCTCGCCGTCACCCTGGCCGAGCGCGGCGTGGTGGACATCGACCACATCGCCGAACTGCTCGGTCGTGACCGCGAGGCCACGATCGGCGAGCTTGGCGACCTGGTCTACCTCGAGCCAAGCATGACCACCGAGACCCTGGAGGTCTGGCAGACGGCGGACGAGTACCTGTCCGGCCATGTCCGCCGGAAGCTCGCGGCCGCCAACGCCGCCGCGGCGCTCGATGCCCGCTACGACCGGAACGTCACCGCCCTGGAGCGTGTCCAGCCCGTGGATCTCCGCCCCTCCGACATCACCGCCCGCCTGGGCGCGCCGTGGATCCCCGCCGAGGATGTCGCCGCCTTCTCCAAGGAGGTCCTCGGCGTCGAGACGCCGGTCCGGCACACCGTCGAGATCGCGCACTGGAGCATCGACGTCCATCGCTTCGCCGGCCAGGCCTCCGCCACCTCCGAATGGGGGACGCACCGTCGCCACGCCGGCGAGCTGCTGGACGATGCTCTCAACGCCTCCATCCCGCAGATCTGGGACCATTGGCGCGACGAGGAGGGGCGCGAGCGCCGGGAGCTCAACGCCAAGGAGACCGAGGCCGCCAAGGACAAGCTCGCCAAGATCAAGCAGGCCTTTGAACGCTGGGTCTGGACGGACGGCGAGCGCGCGGGGCGCCTCGTCCGCATCTACAACGATCGCTTCAACAACCTGGTGCCTCGCCACTTCAATGGCGATCACCTCCAGCTCCCCGGCGCCTCCGGCATCATCCAGCTGCGCGCGCACCAGAAGCGCGTCGTCTGGCGCATCATCTCCTCGGGCAGCACCTACATCGCGCACGCCGTCGGCGCCGGGAAGACCTTCTCCATTGCCGCCGCCATCATGGAGCAGAAGCGGCTCGGCCTGATCTCCAAGGCCATGCTCACCGTGCCGGGGCATTGCCTGGCGCAGGCCTCGCGCGAGTTCCTGCAGCTGTACCCGGGCGCCCGCATCCTGGTCGCCGACGAGACCAATTTCACCAAGGACAAGCGAGGCCGCTTCCTGGCCCGCGCGGCGACGGCCAACTGGGACTGCATCATCATCACCCACTCGGCGTTCAAGTTCATTGCGGCGCCCGCTGACTTCGAACGCGGCCTCATCGAAGCGCAGATCGACGCCTATGCGTCCCTGTTGGAGCGCCTCGATGGCGATGACCGGATCGCGCGCAAGCGCATCGAACGCATGAAGGAGGGGATGGAGGAGAAGCTCAAGGCGCTTCAGGCCCACAAGGACGACATGCTGACGATCGCCGAGATGGGCGTCGACCAGGTGATCGCCGACGAGGCGCAGGAGTTCCGCAAGCTCAGCTTCGCGACCAACATGAGCGCCCTGAAGGGCATCTCCCCCGATGGCTCGCAGCGCGCCTGGGACCTCTTCGTGAAATCGCGCTTCATCGCGACGAAGAATCCCGACCGTCCACTCATCATGGCCTCGGGCACGCCGATCACCAACACGCTCGGCGAGATGCACACGCTTCAGCGCTTCATGCAGCCGGAGATGCTGCAGGAGCGCGGCATCATCGAGTTCGATGCCTGGGCGTCCAACTTCGGTGACACCCGCACCGAGCTGGAGCTGCAGCCTTCCGGTCTCTACAAGCCGGTGACCAGGTTCAGCGAGTTCGTCAACGTCGCCGACCTCATCGCCATGTTCCGCACCGTCGCGGATGTGGTTCAGAAGGACGACCTCCGCCAGTACGTGAAGTTGCCGGCAATCCAGGCCGGCAAGCGCCAGATCATCACCGCTCCCGCCAGCCCGCCCTTCAAGGCCTATCAAAAGCTTCTGGCCGCACGCATCAAGGCGATCGAGGAGCGCAAGCGCAAGCCCGAGAAGGGCGACGACATCCTGCTCTCGGTCATCACCGACGGCCGTCATGCCGCGATCGACCTGCGCTTCGTGCTGCCGGAGCATGAGAACGAGCCGGACAACAAGCTGAACACCATGATCGCCAATGTCCACCGCCTCTGGGTGGAGACGCGCGATCGCCGCTATGGCCGGCCGGACGGCTCGCCTCACCCCGTCCCCGGTGCCACACAGATGATCTTCTCCGACCTCGGCACCGAGGGGGCTCTCTCGACGCGCGGCTTCTCGGCCTATCGCTGGATCCGCGAGCGCCTGGTCGCCCTCGGTGTGCCGCGCGAGCGCATCGCCTTCATGCAGGTTTACAAGAAATCCGAGGCGAAGCAGTCCCTCTTCAACGCCATGAACAATGGCCAGATGGACATCCTTATCGGCTCCTCACCGACGATGGGAACGGGGGTCAATGCGCAGCGCCGGCTGGTCGCCCTGCACCACCTCGACGTGCCATGGTTGCCCAGCGAGATCGAGCAGCGCGAGGGGCGCATCGAGCGGCAGGGCAACCAGAACGAGGAGATCGGCCTCTATGCCTATGCCACGCTCGGGTCGATGGACGCGCAGATGTGGCAGACCAATGAGAGGAAGGCCCGATTCATCGCCGCCGCGCTCGACGGAGATCGCTCGATCCGTCGGCTCGAGGATATGGGCAGCCAGGCGAACCAGTTCGCCATGGCCAAGGCCATCGCCTCGGGCGACCCGCGGCTGATGCAGAAGGCAGGCCTCGAGGCGGAGATCGCGCGGCTCGAACGGCAGCGTGCCGCCCATGTCGACGACCAGCATGCCGTACGGCGCCGGATCGCCGAGCATCGGAGCACCATTCTCCGCTCGCGGCAGGGCATCGCCGATGTGCGGCGAGACCTGGCACGGCGCGAGACCACCAGGGGTGACGCCTTCGCCATGGAGGTGGAGGGCCAGCGGTTCACCGAGCGCAAGGCAGCCGGCGCCGCCCTGCTCAGGGCGCTCCGTACCCGGAGGCTCGCCGGCGAGGCTGGCACCTGGTCTCTCGGACGCATCGGCGGCTTCCCGCTCGTCGGAGAGGGGAGGCGGCTAGGCCGTGACCTCGAGGTTACCCTTCTGCTGAACCGGACCGACCACCAGCAGGAGCTTCAACTCGAGCACGACCTGACGGCCCTCGGCCTGGTCGCCCGCCTGGAGTACCACCTCGGGCGGTTCGAGGCAGAACTCGCCGAATACCAGCGTCGGCTCGCCGAGGCGGAGCGGCAGCTGCCGGCCTATGAGGCGCGGCTCGTCGAGAGCTTCGAGTTCGCCGCCGAGCTCGATGCCAAGCGCCGGGAGATGGCGGAGCTGGAGGCGGTGCTTGCCGCGAGCCAGGAGGAGCCGGTGCCGGTCGCTGCCTGACACGAGCCAGGGGAGTACCGGCAGAGGTCGGAGAAGGTGTCGCATCCGACACCCGCCCGGCACCGCTGCGCTCCATGGCGGCCTGCGCAGCCCAGCCCCGCTTGCCGGCAAGCCGCGGAGCGGCCCGCCGGCTGCGGCAGGGCAGGGCCGCTCGGCCGCCATGGTGCCGGTCGGCCGCCGGCTGCGGGTGAGGCATCAGCCTCCCCGAATGTCGGGGAGGCGGAATCCGAAGAGAGAATCCCTCCCGATGAAACTCATCCAGATCGACCCGCGCCTGCTTCGCGACAACCCCGATAACCCCCGCCGCACCCCGGCAGGGCCCGAGGCCGACGCCGCCCTGCGCGCCAACATCAGGGAAGTCGGCATCCTGCAGCCGCCCACGGCGCGCGCGAAGGACGGCACGTTCCATCTCATCGCCGGTCACCGCCGGCGCGATCAGGCCATCGCCCTCGAAATGCCCCTCATCGATGTCCTGCTGCGAGAGCCAGGGGACGACATCGTGCCGGGCGCCGACCGCGTGCAGGCGTTCTCGGAGAACACGATACGCGCCGGGATGACTCCCGTCGATCAGTGGCGCGCCATCGAGGCGCTGGTCGGCGAAAGCTGGACCGAGGACGCCATCGCCGCGGCGCTTCACCTGCCGGTCCGGCGCGTCCGCGCCCTGCGGCAGCTGGCCCATGTGCACTCGGCGATGCTCGACCAGATGACGCGCGGCGACATGCCGAGCGACGCCGGCCTCCGCACCATCGGCCTCGCGTCCCGCGACGAGCAGGCTACGGTCTGGAAAAAGCACAAACCGAAGAAGAACGAGCATGCCGCGTGGCACATGATCGCCGCCGCCCTCTCGAAGCGTCGCATCTCCTTCTCCGCGGCCAGGTTCGGCGAGGCCGAGTCCGAGGCGTTCGGCATCGTCTGGCAGGAGGATCTCTTCATGCCGGCGGATCAGGAGTCCCGCTACACCACCCAGGTCGACGCCTTCATGCAGGCCCAGCACGCCTGGCTCGAGGCCAATCTGCCAGGGAACGGCATTGTCCTCGCGCTCGACGATTACGGCTCCCCGAAGCTCCCGCCCAAGGCCATCCGCGTCTGGCACGACAAACCCAGGGGCAAGGACCAGGTCGGCCTCTACGTGGATCCGAGGACAGGCGAAATCGGCCAAGTCCTGTTCCAACTTCCCAGTGCAAACGAGGAGTCCAGGAGGGCGCACACCCGCGCCGGTGACGCAAAGCAGCCGCGCCCGGACCTGACTCTGAAGGGCCAGGCCATGGTCGGCGAGCTGCGCACGGAAGCGCTGCACGCGGCGCTGCAGGACGCGGAGATTTCCGACCAGACCCTCGTCGGGCTGCTGGTGCTGGCACTCGCCGGTCGGAATGTCAGCATTCGTACCGGAGCGCAGGGTGATGACCTCCGCTGGAACGAGCCTGCCGCCATTGCCGCCGGCATCACCGAGGGCGGCCTGCTCACCGCCGACCCGGAGGCCCTGCGCGCGGCCGCGCGCCGCATGCTGCGCCAGGCCCTCTCCTGCCGGGTCGGCGATTCCTCCTCCGGCATGGTCGCCCGCCACGCCGGCGTCGCCATCGACGCCGATCGTTATCTGCCGACTACCGCGACCGAGGAGTTCCTCTCGAAGCTGAGCAAGGCCGCGATCGAGGCGACCGCGCGCGCCAACAACGTGCTGCCCCGCGCCACTGGCAAGGCCACCCGTGCCGCGATCGTCGAGCAGCTGAAGGGCTCGGACTTCCTGCACCCGCTGGTGCGCTTCGCGATCAGCGACGAGGAGCGCCAGCAGGAGGCGGCAGGGCGCGCCGACCTGCACGTCGAGACGGACGACCCGCTCGGCGACGGCGACGCACCGCTCGACGACGACGTCCCGCCGACCGGTCCTGCGGATCCCGACGAGGCCGCTCAGCCCTCCACGCCCACGGTGACCGAGCCGGCACACGCCGCCTGATCATCCGGGCCCGGTGCGCAACCGGGCCCCTCTTTCCATCCACCACCCAACATCAGGAGCCCGTGATGGCATTCATCCCCGTCGGCGACTGGGGCGGCTCAAGCACGCCTTTCCAGCTGGTCGGCAAGAAGCCGCTTCTCCACCTCCCCGGCCAGAGCGCCACCCGCGACGATCTCTATCGCTACGCCGCCGCGCATCTCGGTTTCCACGGCTGGCTGCGGGTCGCCAACAACCGCATCCAGGACCGTATCCGTCTCGGTCTGCTCGATCTTCCCGACCGCCTTTGGCGCGACGCTTACGACGAGCGGGTTCATCCCTGTGAGGCCGCGGACGACGCGCTTCGCGAGGCCGCCGAGGAGCTGGGCCTGGCCCTGCCGTGAGCCCCTCGCGAGAGAGGGCTTTGCCCATGACGAAACACCGGTCGCACCAAACGCGTGGGGGCGGGCAGCTCGCTTGCCCCAGCCCCCTCGCGGTGTGACCAACCCCAGGAGACAGGCATGAAAGGATGCACGGGCGACTGGAACTCAGAGAGGATCGACGCCCTGCGCTTCCTCTGGGCCGCGGGCCACACCACCGCGACCATCGCCGCGCGGCTCGGTGTCACCAAGAACGCCGTCATCGGCAAGGCGCACCGGCTGAACCTACCACCGCGCCCCAGCCCGATCCGTTCGCGCGGCCCCGTGGCGCCGAAAGCATCGTCGGGGCGAACGCGCCTAGCGAGGCGACGTGCGCGGTCTCCAGAGGCAGCCCTGGCGGAACCATCAGCCTCCGCAGAGGTGATCCCGATGGTGCCACGTCGCCCCGCGCTGGAACCGCGCAGCGGCCCGGTCCGCGCATGTGCCTGGCCGATCGGCGAACCGCGCCGGCCGGGCTTCCGCTTCTGCGGCGAGCCGACCCTTCCTGGCCGGCCCTATTGCGGCCCCCACGCGACGCTAGCCTACGCGGTGACGCGAGCGCGCCGGGCGTGACCGGCGGCTCCACTGACCACCGCGCCTGGCATCCCGTCTACCGCACACGGGATCATCGATGACGGGGCGACGAGCGGCGAAGCGGTGCCGGGTCATCCGGCGCGTCCCGGACCAGCAGAACCCGTGACTGGCGCGGTGTGGCGTCGCCGGCAGGGCTCATCCAGCACCGTGGACAGTCTCCTTCGTCCGCGCAAGAACGGCGTGTAACCTGCTGAATAAGAGCCATCTGTTCATCCCGCGGCGCGGACTCGGCGGTAGTTCAGGAGCCGCCCCGGGGCGAGCATTCCGAAACCGAAAGTCCGGAGCCCGCCATGTCGGCACATGCTAGAGTCCCCACCATGAATGTCATCGCCCGCAAGCCCATGACGCTCCAGGAGTTCCTGAGCTGGGAAGAGCGGCAGGAACTCAAGTACGAGTTCGACGGCACCCAGCCGGTTGCGATGACCGGCTGCACTGCCAACCACTCTGCCCTGCAGGGCAATCTGGCCGCGTCGCTGATCACGCGTCTACGCGGGGAGCCGTGCCGATTCCACGGCAGCGACCTCAAGATCGAAGTCGCAGGCTCCATCCGCTACCCTGATGGCTTCGTTGTCTGCACTCCGGTGGCGCCACGGCAGACCGTGGTGCGTGACCCGGTTGTCGTCTTCGAAGTTCTGAGCCCCAGCACCGCGGGTACCGATCTCATTACGAAGAACAACGAGTACGCGGCCACCCCGTCGATCCAGCGCTACGTCATGCTGCACCAGGACCGCATGGGCGCCATCGTCTTCGCGCGTACGGGCGACGATTGGGTCGGCCATGTGCTCGGTGCGGAGGCGATCCTGCAGATGCCGGAAATCGGCGTCGAGGTGCCGCTTGCCGAGCTCTACGAGGGCATCGATTTCAGCAGTGCCCAGGAAGCGGCGGCCGAGAACGAGCAGGGCTGACCGACCCCTCTTCGGCGATTCCATCGCAGCTCGGCGACGAAGTACAAAGCAAAGGAGGTGAATGGAGCAGGGGAGGGCGCCCAGACGGGCTCCTGCTCCCGGTCTGTGCCGGTCGTGTCCTCTCGGGATTGCTGCGGTCTGAGCCACGGCGCCGGCCGCTCCTACCCCCGCTTTCCCCAGGGGAAAGCGCCTGAAGGTTCGGCACGCTCGCTCGCGGCTCCGGCCCGCGCCGCGCGCGGGGCAACTGCCCCGCTTCGACGCAACCCGGACCCGCTCCCTCGCATGCCTCAGGGGTAGGACCGGCCGCCGCCGCGTCTCTCGTCGACCGCACCCGAGAGGACACGACCGGCACGGGCCGGAAGGTCTCCTGGGGACGAGAGACGAAGAGGATCACGAGGATGGCTGGTTCGGTGAACAAGGTGACGCTGCTCGGGCGGCTCGGTGCGGACCCCGAGGTTCGGCATTTTCAGAACGGCGGGCAGGTCACGAACATCAGCATCGCCACCACCGAGACCTGGCGCGACGCCCGGGGCGATCGCCAGAAGACGGAATGGCATCGCGTCTCGATCTTCGCGGAGGGCCTGGCCAAGATTGCCGCCGAGTATCTGCGCAAGGGCAGCCTAGTCTACCTCGAGGGCAAGCTTGAGACGCGCAAGTGGCAGGACCAGGGCGGCGCTGACCGGTACACGACCGAGGTGGTGCTGCGCCCCTACAACGGCAGCCTGCAGATGCTCGGCGATTCTCCGAGCATTCGCCACGAGCGCGGCGAGGAGGGCGCCGCGTCCGGCCGGCGGCAGCCTGAAGGCGCGGCCGCGGGCGCCGCACCGGGCGACAACGACGAAGTGATCCCGTTCTGAGCCCTGCGCCCAGAGGGCGCAGGGCCGCCCCCTTCTCGTCGACACGCGGCGCGCCCCCGGGCAGCGCGCCCGCACCCTCCCGAGGAGTTCGATGCATGTTCTCCAGCGCCCTCTCCGGCGGCGTGCCCAGGCGCGCCCCAGCTCTAACGACGATCCTGCTCGACCGGGCCGACGAGGACAGACAGGTGGGCCCGGCAAGGAGCGGGGAAACAAGAATACCTAAGCTGCGCCGTTCGACGTCCTCAAACCGGCTCGACGAGCCCGCCCGCGACGAAGCCGCCATCGACCGCGAGCACCTGGCCGGTGATGTAGCTCGCCCTCTCGCCGAGGAGGAAGGCGACCGCTTCCGCGACCTCGCGCGGCTCGCCGTAGCGGCGCAGCGGCACGTCGCGGCACCATTGCGCCCGCACCTCGGCGCTGTGCGCCGCGCGCGCCATCTCGGTCTCGATCGGCCCGGGCGCGACCGAGTTCACGCGGATGCCGTGGCTCGCGAGCTCGACCGCCATGATGCGCGTCAGATTAACGACGGCGCCCTTGCTTGCCCCGTAGGGCGAGCGGCCGAAATTGCCGACCAATCCCGACACCGAGGAGATCGTGACGATGGCGCCGCCGCCGGCCTGGCGCATGGCCGCGACGGCCGCTTTGGCCACGATGAAGGTGCCGCCGACATTGACGTCGTGCATGCGGCGGAAGTCGTCCACCGTCGCGTCGAGAAAGTGGATGTTCGCCCCGATCCCAGCCGAGGTGACGAGCCCCCTCACCGGCCCGAACTCGCGCGCGAAGGTCTCGACGAGCCGGCTGATCGTCGCTTCGTCCGTGACGTCCGCCTGCGCAAAACGGGCGTCCCTGCCGGCGAAGGCGTCGCTCGCCCGGGCGATCGCCTTCTCGTCGCGGTCGAGACCCGCGACGCGCCAACCCTGGTCGAGCAGCACCTCGACGCAGGCGAGCCCGATGCCGGCCGCGGCGCCGGTGACGATCGCCGTGCGCGGACCTGCTGCCCCGCTCATGTCTCCACCTCCAGGACGAGCTCGAAGGTCATCAGCACGGGATTGGCGCCCGGCGCGAGACGGCCTTCGGCCAGCGCCCCCGTGAAGTCGACGAGGCCGACATCGAGGACGGTCTCGGCCGGATCGGCAAAGACGCGCCCTGCCCGCACGAACACCTCGGTCGCGAAGTTCTCGACGAGGCGGCCGTCGGCGAAGGCGGCGCCGATCGTGCTGCCGACGCCGCCGCGAAGGCGCGCCGACTTGAGGCCGCCTTCGCAAAGGAGGCGCGCGAGCGCGCCAGCGAAATCCTGGTTCGGCCGCAGTCGCACCGCGATGGCGCGGGTGGTCGCGTCAGGCGCACCGCGCCGCACTTCGGCAACCGGGCCGAACAGCTTGAAATTCGTCTCGGGGTCGGCTGCCGCCTCGAACACTGCGCCGTCCAGGCCGAAGGCGCGCACACGCGCCGCCTCCGCGAGGCAGGTCTCCTCCGGGAGGATGTGCCCGCCCGAGCGCTTGCCGCCGGCCTCGGTCCAGAGCGCGTGGCAATGGAAGAAGGCCTTGCCGTCGCGCCGGCCGAGGGTGAGCGCGCCGGCCTCGAGCCTCGTCACGCCGCCAGGACGGAAGGTCTCGCTGTAGAAGGCGGCGTTCGCGCCGGTCGTCGACAGCGCGGGGATGACATAGGCGAACGGCCCGAGCGCGAGCTCGCCGAGCTCGACGACGCCGCTCGCAAAGCCGCGTGCGGCGAAGCCTGCCGCCACGGCCTCGAGCAGGTCTGCGCCCGCCGCAAGCTCGAGCTCGAAGGAGGCGCCCTGCGCCTCGACCGCAACGATGCGCTCGCGCGCGGCGGGCCCCGGCTGGGCGACGTGCGAGGGCCGGCTCACGAGGCCTTCACCTGCGGTTCGGGCCGCAGCAGGCCGCGCGCCTCGAGCTCCTCGCGCACCAGGCGCTTCGGCACCTTGCCGTAGCCCGATTTCGGCAGCGCCTCCCAGAAGAAGAAGCGCTTCGGCAGCTTGTAGCGCGTGATCTTCGGCCCGAGGAACTCGAACAGCTCGGCCTCGGTCGGCGCAGTGCCTTCGCGCGGCACGCACACCGCGATCCCGACCTCGCCCCACAACGGATCCGGCACGCCGACCACGGCCACCTCGGCGATCGCGGGATGGGCCAGTATCTTCTCCTCGATCTCGCGCGGGTAGATGTTCGAGCCGCCCGAGATGAACATGTCCGAGGCGCGGCCGGTGATGTAGAGGAAGCCCTCCTCGTCGACGTGGCCGAGATCGCCGGTGCGGAACCAGCCGTTGCGGAACGATTTCGCATTGGCTTTGGGATTGTCGTAGTAGCCGGCGAACACCGCCGGGCCGATGACGCAGATCTCGCCGGTCTCGAAGGGCTTCAGCTCGCGCCCCTCGTCGTCCTGGATCGAGACCTGCATGCCGGTGCGCTCGAAGCCGCAGGTGCCGATGCGGGCCGAGAGGCCGTCCTCCTCCTCGTGCAGAGCGGGTGGCAGGACGGTGATGTTGCCCGTCACCTCGCCGAGGCCGAAATACTGCGCGATCACCTTCCCGAGCTTCCGGAGCGCCGTCTTCTGGTCCTCGCGGTACATCGGCGCGCCGGCGTAAATGACGTAGCGCAGCGAGGAATGATCGTAGCGGTCGACCGCCGGATGCTCGACCAGCATCTTCAGGATGGTCGGGACCGTGAAGATGTTGGTGACGCGATGCCGCTCGATCAGGCGGTAGGCCTCCTCGATGTCGAAGCGCTCGGTCGGCAGGAGGATCGTCTTCACCCCGCGCGCGACCTGGGTGAGCTGATGCACGCCGGCGCCATGGCTGAGCGGCGCGACCACGAGGGAGGCGTCGGCCTCGGTCGTGCCCGGCATCAGATCGCACAGATGGTTGGTGACGACGAAGGCCATCTGGCCGTGGGTCAGCACGGCGGCCTTAGAGCGCCCGGTCGTTCCGGAGGTGAAGAAGAACCAGCAGGGATCGTCGTACTCGACCGCGGCGGTCGGCGAGGGTGCGCCGCGCGCACCCTCGATGGCGTCGACGACCGAGCGCTCGGCGAAGGGCGCCTCGCCGAAGCTCCAAATCGTCTCGATCGACGGCAGTGCCGCGACCTTCGCGGCGTGCTCGGGGAAGTCGGCGTGACACAGGAAGAGCCGCGCGCCGGAGGTCTCGGCCAGCGAGACGACCTCGTCCGGCGTCAGGCGGAAATTGGTCGGCACGAAGATCGCGCCGATGCGGAACGTCGCGAACAGCGACCAGAACATCTCGGCGCAGTTCTTGGAATGCACCAGGATGCGGTCGCCCTTGCCGATGCCGCGCGCCGCGAGGGCCGCGGCGAGCGCCGCGACCTCCGCCTCGATCTCGCGCCAGGTCCAGCTCTGCTCGCCCCAGAGAAAGCCGATGCGGTCGCCATGGCGACGCGCATTCTGCGTGACGAAATGCGCGAGGTTCATCACGCGCCGGCTCATCGGCACGACCCCACCCAAAGGCGCGGACATCAGCGGGCGCGCTCCAGGATAGAGACGTAGTTCGCCACCGCCGCGCCGCCCATGTTGAAGACGCCGGCGAGCGACGCGCCGTCCTTCTGCATCTCGCCCGCCTCGCCCATCAGCTGCATCGCCGCCATGATGTGCATCGACACGCCGGTCGCACCGATCGGATGGCCCTTGGCCTTGAGACCGCCGGAGAGGTTGACCGGCAAGCGGCCGTCGCGCCGGGTCGTGCCCTCGCGCACCACCTTCCAGCCCTCGCCGGGCGCGGCGAGCCCCATCGCCTCGTATTCGATCATCTCGGCGACGGTGAAGCAGTCGTGCGTCTCGACGAGGTCGAGGTCCTCGATGGCAATGCCTGCGTCCTCGCGCGCCTTGGCCCAGGCGCGGCGCGCGCCTTCGAAGGCGGTCGGATCGCGCCGCGAGAGCGGCAGAAAGTCGTTGACGTGGCGCCGCGCGCGGAAGCTGATGGCTCGCGGCAGGCTGGCCGCGGTCTCCTCGTCGGCAATCACGATCGCCGCCGCGCCGTCCGAGACGAGCGAGCAATCGGTGCGGCGCAGCGGACCGGCGACGCGCGGGTTCCTGTCGGAGACCGTGTTGCAGAATTCGAAGCCGAAATCCTTGCGCATGTGCGCGTAGGGATTGCGCGTGCCGTTCTCGTGGTTCTTGGCGGCGATCATGGCGAGCTCTTCGCTGTGGTCGCCGTGGCGCTGGAAGTAGCTCTGCGCGATGCGCCCGAAGATGCCGGCAAAGCCGGCATCGACCGCGGACTCCTCCTTGCGGTAGCAGGCGGTGAGCAGGATGTCGCCGACCTCGGCAGTCGGAGTCGCGGTCATCTTCTCAGCGCCGACGACGAGCGCGACGCGGCCGCGCCCGCTCTCGACGAAGTCGAGCGCGGCGTAGAGTGCGGCCGAGCCGGTCGCGCAGGCGTTCTCGAGATGGGTCGAGGGCACATGCGCCAGCTCGGGCACGCACAGCGCGACGAGCGCGCCTTCAAAGCCCTGCTTGGCGAAGCCGTTGTTGTAGACGCCGACGGTCACGCCCTCGACATCGGCCGGGGCGACGCCGGCGTGCTCGATCGCCTCGCGCGCGACGCGGCCGACCAGGGTCTCGACGTCCGGGTCCTCGAGCTTGCCGAAGGGCGAGTGGGCCCAGCCCACGATGGCAACGCGGGTCATGCGATCGACTCCTTGAGAATGCGGGCGGAATTGCCGGGTTCGGAGGTGCGTGTCGGCGCGGCGGCGCGCGGCTCGCCGGAGATGCCGGCGCGGGCCAGGCGCGCCTCGAGGCGCGCGACCTCCTCGCGCAGCATGGCGGCGAGAACCGGCTCGCGGTCCTTCTGCATGCGGCTCTCGACGGCGGCGAAGGACAGGCAGGCATAGGCCCGCCCGCTCGCGTCCCGCACGGCCATGCCCATGCCCCAGGAGCCGGGGAAGAGGAGGCCCCGGTTCATGCTGTAGCCCTGCTCGCGCGTCTCGGCGACGAGGGCGCGCAGGATGTCGGGGGTCAGCGTCGGATAGCGCGTGCCGAAGAACTTGCTGTTGGCGGCGAGCGAGGCTTCGACCTCCTCGTCGCCGAGCGCGGCGAGGATGGCGAGCGGGCCGGCACCGGCGCCGAGCGGATGGCGGTCGCCGGCGGCCAGCACGTGCGAGCGCAGCGGATAGTCGCCGTCCTTGCGCTGCAGGCAGAGGACGGAAAGGCCGCGGCGCACCTGCACGAAAGCGGCGTCGCCGCTGTCGCGCGCGAGGCGCGCGACGCTGCCGTCGGCGAGCCGGTCGAGCGTGTCCTTCTCGGAGGCGACGGCGCCAAGGCTGCGCGCCTCGGGGCCGAGAAAATAGCGACGGCTGTCGCCATCCTGCTCGATGAAGCCCGCATCGATGAGTGCGAGGAGAATGCGACGGCAGGTCGGCTTGGTGAGGCCGGAGGCGCGCACGGCGTCGGCCAGGGCAAGCCCGGCCGAACCCTGCTGCCCGATGAGGCGCAGCACGGCGGCGGCGCGCGCGATGCTCTGCGCCCCGCTTGCCCCGCCGGCCTCAATCGCCTCCACGGTGCGGCCCACCCTCACAGAAAGCCCGTCGAGATCCAGGGGATGGCCGCGATGAAGACGAGACCGACCAGCAGCGCGGCAAGGTACGGCCAGATCGCACCGATCGCCTCGTCCGGCGGCACGTTTCCGATCTTGCAGGCGAGATAGAAGCCGATGCCGATCGGCGGCGCCATCAGCCCGATGTTCATCGCGGTCACGACCACCATCGAATAGTGGACGTCGTTGATGCCGAGGCTCCGCGCGATCGGGAACATCAGCGGGGCCATCAGCACGAGCGCCGGCAGCCCTTCGAGGATGCAGCCGAGGAAGAGGAACACGAGGATCGTGACCGCCATGAAGCTGATCCAGCCGCCGGGCATGCCCGTCATGAAGCCTGCGATCGCCTGTGCGACGGCGGCCTGGGTGATGCCCCAGGCCATCGCGAGAGCGGTGCCGAGGATCAATAGGATCGCCCCGGTCAGCGCGGCGGTCTCGACCAGCATGTCGTAGCACTTGCGCCAGCCGATGCCGCCGTAGAGCACGATGCCGATGAAGAGCGCGTAGACCACGGCGATGGTGGAGACCTCGGTCGCGGTGGCCACCCCGCCGGTGACGGCGTAGCGGATGAGGAACGGCAGCACCAGCGCCGGTGCGCCGACGACGAGGGTCCGCCAGATCAGCGCGGCAGGGGCGCGGCGGACGCCCTCCAGTTCCTCGTGACGGCTGTTCCAGCGCGCCAGGACGACGAGGGCGAGCAGGAGGACCAGCGCCACCGTGACGCCCGCAGTGAACAGGCCCGCGATCGAGACGCCGGCGACCGCGCCGAGCACGATGAGGACGATGCTGGGCGGGACTGTGTCCGCCATGGCCGCGCCGGTCGCGAGCAGCGCGATCATCTCCCTCGGCGAGTGCCCGCGCCGTCGCATCTCCGGGAACAGGGCGGGCGCGACGGTCGCCATGTCCGAGACCTTGGAGCCGGAGATCCCCGAGACGATGAACAGGGAACCGAGAAGGACGTAGGACATCCCCGCCTTGATGTGGCCGAAGAGCGAGGCGAGGAAGTCGACGATCGCCTTGCCCATGCCGGTGGCGTCGAGGATGCAGCCGAGCAGCACGAAGATCGGCACCGATAGCAGGATGAGGCTCGACATGCCCTCGTCCATGCGGCCGATCATCACCATGGTCGGCACCTGGGTGGCGAAGGCGAGGTAGGAGACCGTGCCGATCCCGAAGCAGAAGGCGATTGGAACGCCGGCGGCGAGCGTGATCGCGACGAAGACCACGAGGAACAGGACGATCTTGCCGTTCCCCGCCTGCACGAGGGCGGGCGAGGCGAACCACAGCCCCGCCGCGATCGCCGCAATGAGCGCGGCCGCGGCCAGAAGGTCGCGCCATTTTGCCGTCCTGAACGCGTAGGCCACCACGATGACGAGCATCGCGACCATCCCGACGGGGATCGCCGCCACGCGGAAGGTGTTCGGGATGTTCAGCGCCGGCAGCGTGATGAACCACTCGTCCGAGGCGTATTCATAGGCCGGGACGATGAGGGCCACGAGGAAGGCAGCGATGACGAGCGGCGCGAAGGCACCGAGGAACTGCTGCAGCCGCGCCGGCATCCTGTGCAGGAAGAGTGTCAGCCTGAGATGCTCGTTCCGGTCGAGCGCGATCGCCGAGCCGAGCATCGCCAGCCACAGGAAGCAGAGCGAGGCGGCCTCGTCGATCCACACGACCGGCAGCCGGAAGGCGTAGCGGGAGATCACGCCGCCCAGCAGCAGAACCATCAGCGCGAGGAGCAGGATCGCCGATACGACCTCGAAGGACTTCATCAGCCCCGAGCTTCGCTTGTGGACCTCCTCGGCTTCCGCGTTGAACGACAGAGGTGCCGGGATGGCGTCCATCGGAGGCGTCATGGCGAAATCCCAAGGAGACCGCGGAGAGGGGCACGAGCGCGGGAACGCCTCTCGGCCGAGAGACGCCCCGTCGCAGGAGCTCAACCGAGCGGGCCGGTGTACCGCTCGAGATTGGCCCAGGCCTCCTCGCCGTGCCGGCCTTTCCACTCTGTGTAGAAGCCGGCCGTGCGCAGCTTCTCGCGGAAGGGCGCGGGATCGGGCCGGTTGAACACCATGCCCCGGCCGGCGAGCGTCTCCTGGAGCGTGGCGTTCAGGTTCGCGACGTCGGCACGCTGTCTCTCGGCGGCCGCGTTGAAATGCCTCGTGACGATGGCGCGCAGGTTCTCCGGCAGTCTCTCGAAGGCCCGGCGATTGGCCAGGAACCAGAAGCCGTCCCACATATGGTTCGTCAACGAGCAGTAGCGCTGGATCTCGTAGAGCTTGAAGATCTCGATGATCGCAAGCGGATTTTCCTGGCCGTCGGCGATCCTGGTCTGCAGCGCCGTGTACATCTCGTTGGCGTTGATCGAGACCGGCGAAGCGTCCAGCGCCCGGAACAGCGACGTCCACAATGGGGAGACGGGTACGCGGATCCGGAAGCCGCGAAAATCCTCAGGCGCATTGATCGGCCTGGTCGAGGATGTCGTCTGGCGGAAGCCGTTGTCCCAGATCTTGTCGAAGGCGATGATGCCCACCCGGGCGACCTGCTGGCGCACATAGCCGCCGAGCTCGCCGTCCATGGCGCGCCAGACGGAGGGATAGTCCGGGAAGGCGAAGGCCATACCGTTGATCGAGGCCGCCGGCACGAGGGTCGCCAGGATCAGGCCGGACAGGCTGAAGAACTCGACGCCGCCCGAGCGCAGCTGGCTGAGCGTATCGGTGTCCGAGCCGAGCTGGTTCGAGGGGAAGATGGTAATCTCGACGCGGCCGCCCGTCTCGGCCTTGATCGCCTCGACCGCCTCACGTCCACGCACGTTCGTGGGATGGTTCAAGGGCTGGTTGTTCGCCCACTTGTAGCGGAACTCCGTCTGCTGGGCGCGAGCGACGAACGGCGCTGCGACAACTCCGCCGACGATCGCGGAACCGGTTGCGAGCAATCGGCGACGAGATGGCGGCATGGGAAGTCCCCTCCTGGTCGATGTCCCCGTAAGGACAAAGCGTTTCCAAATTGGGTCCATGTCATGGACCTCTTGAAGGCTCGACGAGCCCGTCGGCAAGAACAGCAACACTCCCGGTTTGTCAAGGGTCCTCTCTTTTTGGCCTAAAGACACGGACATGCGCGCATCGAGCGAGGTCCACAATATGGAACACGGGGGACGTGGCCGCCCGCCGGGCAAGGTCGCCATCGTCTTCGGCGCCGGATCCTCCGGACCGGGCTGGAGCAACGGCAAGGCGGCGGCGGTCGCCTATGCCCGCGAGGGCGCCAAGGTCGCGGCCGTCGGACATCTCGCCGGCGGGGCCGGAGGAAACCGCGTCGATCATTGCCGGCGAAGGGCCGCCGTCGAGCCCGGCTTTTCGCCCACCCGCACGGTCCCGTCCGGGTCCACGCGCAGCGGCACGGGTGTGTGGGTGCATGCGCCGTCCAGGCCGGACAGACCCCGTCCGTCCGCGACGGCGAACTCGACGCCGTGGTTGGCGCAGCGCAGGTGCTCGCCGTCGCCGCTGAGCACCCGTGGGCCCCGCCACGCCAGCGGCAGATACTGGTGCGGGCAGAGGGCGAGATACGCCCGAAGCTTGGCGCCGCGCCGGACCACGAGGACGGCGATCTCGCGGCCCTCGGCGGCGTACTTCGCCGGTGTCGCGGCCGCGTCCGGCAAATCCTGCACGCGGCCCAGAACTGCGCCGACCGACAATGTCAGGCCGTTGTTCGGGACGGTGGCCATGGCCAGGTGCTCCGCGGCCGGTGCTTCAGCCGGACGTTCCCGTGGCGTCGGCATCATCGCCGTCGGATCGATCTTCTACTTCCAGGACAACGGCTTCTGGCGCGCGCGCTTCGGCGCGCAGCCCGTGCCCCGCAATCCGTGGATCGTGGAGGCGTTCCTGAACGGCGAGCTGCGTGCAGCCCGCCGGGACCCACGGTCCGGTAGCTGGATGCCGATCGTCATGGGCAACCAGACCGATACGGCGCTCCTCCGGTAGCTGCGCGACGGGCGCCGCCGAGCAGTCGCGATCCACATCCTCGAACTGCACGAGGATGAGGGTTTCGGCGCGCCGGAGAACTCCTATCCGACGCCTCCCAGGGCCGAAGTCTATCGCCGCGCTGACCCATCAACGCGACGAACTTCCAACCGATGTCAGCACGTCGAATCCGTGTGTGCGCCATCGCGCAGAGGTCGTCAGCACGCCCGCCTCCGAGATCGTCGCGGACACTTCCGAAAACGCCGCATGCAATCGCTGCCGATTCCTACAAGCCGGGCTCGCCACAGGTTCCGCCACCGCGATGCTCTCGGATGCCGGACTACGGCGTGATGACGCGCAGGCGCGCCGCCTCGAAGGGGGCAACATCGCGCGTAGCGACTGCCAGGTCGTATGCTGCGGCAATCGCTGCGATATAGCCGTCCGCCGTGTTGATGGCCTTGCCGGCACACCGAGCGCGGGCGCGCAGCTCCCCATAGGCATCGGCGGCCGCGATGCTGAAAGGAAGGATGCGCCCCTCGAAGACAGGCAGCATGCGCTGATCCAGCTCGCGGCGCAGAATTTCCCTGCGCTGCCCCTTCGGCATCGCGGCGATGCCAAAGCGGAGTTCCGCCAAGGTGATCGTAGAGAGATAGAGCGTCTCGACGGCCTGGGCGTCGAGCCAAGCCAGCACCGCCGGGTCACCGCTGGGCTTCAAGGCCTCCGAAATGATGTTGGTGTCGAGCAGGATCACTCGAGCCTCAGCGGCTCGGCTGGCGCCTTGTCGCGCAGCTCGTCGAACACGGCGCAGTCTTCATTGGTCAGCCCAGCGTTGCGGCCGATCTCGGCCAGCAAGGATCCGAGCTTGAGGCGCTGGGTGGGCCGCACCGCCTGTTCGAGGATGTCCCGAATCTCGGCCTCGGTGCTGTGGCCATGCTGGGCCGCGCGCACCTTGAGCGCGCGGTGAGTTTCCTCGGACAGGTTCCGAATGGTGACAGCGGGCACGTCGATATCATCCCGAACGGATTGATGCGAATGATATCGTATGCGGCGTCGCGATATCAATTCTCTTCGGCAGGTCTCGGACAGTGTACGACTGCGGTCGCCGTATTCGCCAAATCGCGGGGCCGGCCCGGCCGGACCAATGGTGCTCAGAGCGGATCCAGGCTAGAAAGCGAGCAGTACAACCATAGAAATCAGACTTTCTTTCCATAATGTTTGTTATGCGACAAGCTTTTCGGCTTTATTTTCATGAGGTTGATCAGAGCATTTGCCATAATTGCAGCACGATCCAACTTTCCCTCCGCGCTGATGCTCGAGGTCGGTACTCCGGTCTGTGGTGAGCCCCCGCGCATCTTCGTGCGTCTCGAATGTCCCGAAGTTTCCGCGGCCTCACGTTCAGCGCCGGACCTGCCCCCCCGCAGGCACGGCTCAGTGACCTCGGCCAAGACCCTGCCGATATTCAAAGCGCTTGCCTGCCTCGTGACCAGCTTTGTACGCGTCTGCGAGCACGTACCGCTTCGAGGCGCGAGTCCGGGCGCGTAGGGTCAACCCGAGCTTCGCCAACTCATCCTCCACGATCGATGCCTTGATAGGGATGAGGTCGCGGCCGGAGGCGCTGCGAAGCGCCGACTCCCGCGCCCGCCGCAGGTCATGCAGCTTGGCGCAGATCCCCCGCGCGAGGCCGATCTGGAAGGAGTTGGTTGCGCTCCGCCGGTCTCGCGAGTGCGTCTCGCAATAAAATACACCCGCCTGAAACTGCGCGGTTTCCGTCTCGAAGGCGCGCTCAATCAGGTCGTACAGATAATGCGCGGCCTCGACGTCTGCGGGAAGGCCAAAGAAGATGTGGCGGAGCGCGCCCGACGCGGACTTCTCAGCCCAGACTCGGCAGTCAAAGAACGCGGCAACGGTAGGAACGCAATCGTCGATCGGGCCGGCGCGGCGGCGCCCAGTATCAATCCCGACCCCTTCACAGGCCTGCCGACGCAGCTCGAGTTCGCTCAGCGACAGCCCATGGCGGTCCAGCAGTTCTGAGACCTTTTTCGCCGCCGCGATCGCCTCCTGCTCAGTGCAGCCCTGCTCAACTGTTTTGGCGCGAAGGGCCTGGATGCGCTGAACCAGCCTGTCCAACTCGGCATTGCCTGCTCCAGTGCCCGTGGCGGGCGCGACCCGCACTCGGAGACGCAGTGTGTCGAACAGGGTTCGGATTGCGGGTGGTAGTGTCCCCTCCGCGATCGCCTGATCGATGGCGGCGGCAGTTGTATCGAGCCTGTCCGCGGACATCCCTGATGCCGCTCGACGTTGCAGGGTCTCCATCTGGAGCAAGGCTATACGGGCATAAGCGTCGGCCAGCTGGCGACGATCCCAATCGGACGACATGGTCGAGGCGACCAGCGCAGCGATGATCGCCTCTGCCACCGCCATGCTGCGCACCATCTGGACCTGGTCCGGAGACGGCTCCGTGCCGGGTTTCAGCTCGGCCCAGACATGCGCGAGGGCGTCGAGCTCGCTGTCCTCTGGGGCAATGGGGAAAGGATCCTCGTCGAGGCCGTCCTCTGGGGCACGGTTCAGTCCGGGAATCTCCGGTCCGCCATGACGAATCACCTGGCGATAGACAGCCTCCGCGCAGCGCAAGCCGTTGCTTAGGCCCGTGCCATCGGGGCGAACGAAGCTTTGCGCCACCGCCAGTCCCGCATCGTCCAACGGGGCCACCGGGCCCGCGAAGATCTGCCGCCCATCCTCCAGCGGGGCCAACCGCGCCATCATGGGCACGCCCACGCACGCCGCCGGCATATTGTCGTCCAGGAGGAGCAACGTTGCGCCCGACGCCAAGTCGCGTAGGCGGAAGGTCCCTTGACCCTCCTCGGCCTCGACGCGAAGGAGGTGAAGGGTGGTGCGGCGCAGCGCCTCGGCGGCGGTGGCCTCGTCGCCGCCAGGCCTGGGGCGATTTCTGAGAAGCCTGTCGATGGCGGTGGCGCCACTCGGCGAGGGAGTAAACAGTGCCAAGTCGGCGGCGAAGCGCATCGCGTCGGTCACGGCGAACAAGCTGCGCGACTCGTCCTCTGGCAGGCCACTCCGCGGCAACCATTGCCGCGCGATTTGTTCAACTCGGCTGGCCGGGACGAACTGCAAGGCCTCAAGCGAGAGTTCGGCAATGAGGGCACGCAAGCTGTGAACATCGCCGGCCTTGTCGGCCGACACTGCGGCTTCGGCCCTGTCCATCGGCATGGCCCCCATGTCCGAGTCTCCCTGTGGCGGGGCAATGCTGTACCATCGCCGAGCACTGCTCGCACCCCTCAGCTCCGCTTGACACGCCGGGCGGCGCGGAGGTGCGCTGCCTACCCGAGCAGCCGGAGCGGGAACTGCCTTCCATGCGCTCTCACAAGTCCAATGCCATACGGGTTCGGGTTACACTCGACGACATCGAACCGCCCATCTGGCGTCAGCTGATTGTGCCGGTGACCTGGCACCTGGGTCAGCTTCATTTGTGTATTCAAGCTGCCTTCAGTTGGTGGAACTGCCACTTGCACGAGTTCCGAGTCGGCGGTCTGCGGTACGGTGATCCCGACATCGACGACGTGGGCTTCGAGGACGACCCGCGCGTATTCGACGAGCGCGAAGTGCGGCTGCGCGATTTCGATTCCAGGGCGGGCGCGACGTTTGCGTACGTCTATGATTTCGGGGATGATTGGCACCATACCGTCGAGATCGAGAAGCGGCTGGCCCTCGATGACGAACCGATGACGGCCACCTGTGTCGGTGGCGCGAGGGCCAGGCCTCCCGAAGACGTAGGCGGCGTTGGTGGGTACCAGGATTTCCTCGAGATCATGGCCGATCGCGAGCACCCGGAGCACGCCGCTACGAAGCGCTGGTGCGGCGGCTACTTCGATCCCGAGTGGTTCGATCTCGCTCTCGCCGATAAGGACGTGAGGAACGCCCTCAAGCCAAATATCCGGCGCCGCATGTACCAGCGGAGGACGACAGGCGGTGGCGCTCGCAGTTGAGAAATGCGAACGGCGCAGAGAGCAGCGCGCCACCGACCCACCCGGAGCTCAAAGAGCAACCTCCGGCTGCTCGAATAGATCGCCCAGAGAAACCATCAGGCCGTCCGGGCCGTCCGCGTCCGGGGGCGTCAGGGGTAGCCAATGAGGCGTCATGCGCCGCCCGACGTCACCCCGGCAAGGCCATGCACCCCGCACCGGCCGGTCCAACAGCCGCGTCTGGGTCGCGATCCGTCACCCGCTATACGGCGCCACTGCCCCCGCTCCGGCGCCCCCTGTGAGAGGCCGCCTTCCCGTCGCCCATCTCTCCGGGCGGTAGTAGGACAGGGTCCCGCCGTCGAATGAGCCACGCCAGGACGCAGGCCCGCCCTCAAGTCATGGCCAGTTTCGTCTGCACAAGCAGTAGTATTGGACGGAAAAATGGCGCTCCCGCCCAGGCCATGACTTGAGCGCAGGCCGGCATCCCGCGCGTTCATCCGACAACGGAACCCTGTCCTACTACCTGAGAGATGCGCGACGGGAAGGCGGCCTCTCACAGCCCCCATAGCTTGCGCCTCCGCTTCTGTCGCAACGCGCGGCTTCCGCCGCGCAGCCTCCGGCGGGCAAAGGGCTCCGCCCTCTGCACTCCCGGCGCTCAAGGAAGTGCGGAATAAGGTCCCATAATTGTTGGGTTATAGAGGAAGATGTCCAGCGCACTATTTGACAACTACTGAGGGATATTATAAGGTGTACTTGTTCCCGAGGGGAGCGGCCGGAAGAAGGGGCGGCAACCCCTCCCCCGGCCTCACCAGAGACAGGATGGTTAAGATCATGTCCCAGGCTCAGACCAACATCGGCACCGGTGCCACCGAGGACAAGGCCGATGACACCGCCATGGCCCGCGCCATGCGTGCCGCCCGCCCCCGCACCTCTTCCGCCGGCGGGGGCAAGAAGGAGCAGCAGCGAGCCCGGACCGCCTCCCGCCGCATGTCTCAGAGTCGCCCCGCCATCACTCTCGAGGACGCCGAGCGCCTTTGCCCGCATCAGGCCCTCGCCGACAACCTGGCGCGCACCTACGGCTTCCACGGGGTCGACATGACCGCCATCCGCGCGGCGATGGAGCAGCACATCATCCAGACAGCGGAGATCCTTGGCGAGAACCTGAGCGATCGCGCCATGGAGATGCATCTACAGCGCATCGTCGGCGCCTATGTCGGGTCCGCCCATGGCGCCGGGAAGTTCTACACCGAGAAGGTCACCGTCGCCCGCGACGAGACCTCCAAGCTGGCCAACGAACACCGCGACGAGGATCGCGATGGCGTGCTCGGCTTCGAGAGCAAGGCCGCCCGCGCCCGCTCCTTCGCCGCCGAGATGGGATTGCAGGCCGCAGCCCTCCGCGCCGCCGCCGAGGGCACCGTCATCGCCTACGAGCATGTCGTCGGCGAGCCCTGGAAGCCCTACCAGGGCAGCACCGTTGACAACAGCCGTACCGTCGAGCGCCGCGCGGCCGCCGAAGAGATGGCCGCCTTCGAAGACTGACCATCACGGGCGGAGCTTCGGCTCCGCCCTTCCTCTTCATGCGGCCAGGGGGGCTTCGCCCCCCTGGCGCCCCGGCAGGGCGCGCGCGGCACTCTTGCGCAGTCGCACCGCGCCGATATATAGCATTGATATATCCCGACGTGCGAGTGACATCCCATGGATACCGCGAAAGTCTTTTGGTCGGGACGATCCCAGGCGATCCGGCTGCCCAAGGAGTTCCGCTTCGACACGGACGAAGTGCGCATTCGCCGCCATGGCAATGCCGTGATCCTGGAGCCAATCCAGCACGACTGGGAGTGGCTCGACGGCATCACCGGACCGGTTGATGACGACTTCGCGGCAGCGGCAACCACCGAGCCCCCACCGCAGGAGCGGCCCGCCCTGGACGCCCTTGAGTGAGGTTCCTTCTCGACACCAATGCCGTGATCGCCGTGCTGGGCGGCAAACCGACCGTCCTCGCGCGGTTGAAACAGCATCGCCCCAGCGACTTTGGTGTCCCCACCATCGTCATGCATGAGCTCTTCTTCGGCGCTTTCAGAAGCAGCAGAGCGGCCGCAAACCTCGCCCGGATCGACGCGCTCCAATTCGAGGTGGTCGATTTCGACCGCGAGGATGCTCGGTGGGCCGGCGAGGTGCGGGCTCACCTTGCCTCATCCGGCACACCCATCGGCCCTTATGACGCACTGATCGCCGGTCAGGCCTTGGCCCGTTCCTTGGTGTTGATCACGCACAACGCACGCGAATTCCAGCGCGTGTCCGGCCTCCGTCTCGAAGATTGGGAATAGCACCCACCCGGTGCCGTTCATCTTCATGCTCGCGCTGCAGCCTGCTCTCCTTTCCAGCACCACGCAGCGCAGGGCTCGGACCTGGAACCGCGCACCTTCGCCATCGTGGCGGCGGCGGCCGCCACATCCGCCCCGACCTGACACGTCATCGTGCTCGCCTCGACGCGTGACGAGGCAGCGGCTCTCGAGCATCTTCGCCAGGACTGCCGCGCTGGCCATTCAGCGTGGTGAGCGGCATCGCCGTGCGTCAGCCGCCTCATGCGGTTCTCCAGGTCCCCGACTGGACCGCCAGGCTGTGCGCACCCGGCAACCTCTTCGAGGAAGCGGACACCGAACCCACAGCCAACTTCAACTCGGACCCACAACGCCGCGATAGCCAGACGCGGACATGATCGGCGCGCTCGCGAACGCGCCAACACGTATCGGTGTTTCACTTGCCGGTCCGCGATTGTGCCTGGTCCATCGGCGAACCACGCCGGCCGGAGTTCCGCGTCTGCGGCGAACCGACCCTTCCTGGACGGCCCTATTGCGGCCTCCACGCGGCGCTCGCCTACGCGGTGCCGCGAGCGCGCCGGGCGTGACTGCTGGCTCCATTGACCACCGCGCCTGGCATCCCGCCTAACGCACACGGGATCATTGATGACGGGGCGACGAGCGGCGAAGCGGTCCCGGGTCATCCGGCGCGTCCCGAGCCAGCAGAACCCGTGACTGGCGCGGTGTGGCGTCGCCGGCAGGGCTCTTCCAACACCGTGGACAGTCTCCTGCGTCCGCGCAAGAACGGCGTGTAACCTGCTGAATAAGAGCCATCTGTTCATCCCGCGGCGCGGACTCGGCGGTAGTTCAGGAGCCGCCCCGGGGCGAGCATTCCGAAGCCGAAAGACCGGAGCCCGCCATGTCGGCACATGCTAGAGTCCCCTCCATGAATATCATCGCCCGCAAGCCCATGACGCTCCAGGAGTTCCTGAGCTGGGAAGAGCGGCAGGAACTCAAGTACGAGTTCGACGGCACCCAGCCGGTCGCGATGACCGGGGGCACGCGTGCTCATGCGTTCATTCAGCGGAACCTGGCCATCTCGGTTGGTGGCCGGCTACGTGGCAATCCCTGCCAGTTCGCCGGTAGCGACCTCAAGATCGAAGTCGCAGGCTCGATCCGCTATCCCGATGGCTTTGTCGTGTGCACGACAGGAGACAACATGAGCACCGTCGTGCGTGACCCAGTGGTGGTGTTCGAAGTGTTGAGCGCCAGCACCGCAGGTACGGACCGGATCACCAAGAACCAGGAATACGCTGCCACGCCATCGATCCAGCGCTACGTCATGCTGGAGCAGGATCGCCTCGCTGCGACGGTCTTCGAGCGTGCCGGCGACGATTGGGTCGGCCACGTGCTGGGTGCGGAATCGATACTGAAGATGCCGGAGATCGGCATCGAGGTGCCGCTTGCCGAGCTCTACGAGGGCATCGATTTCAGCAGTGCCCAGGAAGCGGCGGCCGAGAACGAGCAGGGCTGAGCGACCCCTCTTCGGCGATGCCACTGCAGCTCGGCGACGAAGCACACAGCAAAGGAGGCGAGCGGAACAGCGGGAGGATGCCCAGACGGGCTCCCTGCTTCCGGCCCGTGCCGGTCGAGTCCTCTCGGGATTGCTGCGGTCTGAGCCCAGGGCCAACTCCGACAGGTTCATTCGGCCGGACCCTCCGGGCCGCCCCTTTCTCATGATTGCGCCGCTGTCTGACTTCCCAAAGAAAGTCGCCGGCCGCGGCACGGTCGCGGCTGGTATCATGCTCGTCGTCTCGCATTCAGCCGTGCCGGTGCGTGTAGGTGAACCCAGGCCTGCCGTTCGACATCATCGCCGGATGGCATACGGTCGACGGATTGCTCACATTGACCCACGGCTTCACCATCCGGGCGTCCAGCCATCCCGGGCGTCCGTCCATATGCAGCACCGCGATGAACCCGTTCGTTTCCCGCCGCGGTTCCGCCACGATGACAGTCGCGGAGGCTATGCCGATCTGCGCCGATCCCGCTGACGGTTCTGCCCGGATCGGCGGAAGACGATCCCATGACATCAGCTGATCGTCGGGGATGTTCAGCGCCATGCAGCGATAGCCTTCGAGCAGGCCGACCACCCGCGGTCCCTGCACCTGCGGGCGCTGCTGCGCATGCGCTCCCAGCGATGCCGTCGCGAGGACCACGCCAGCAAGAGCATACCTGAAGATCTTCATATCCTCACCTCCCACCACTCAGGGGTCGCTGCACGGTTTGTTCGAAACCGCACGCTAAGGTTGGATCAACGAGGGGTCGGGCGTGTTCGCCGCTTCGGCGGCAAGGCGGCGACAGCTTTGGTCAGCCAGGCAACGGCTCCTGG
>Ga0081539_10000863_pt1 | contig 58055 bp, 56 predicted proteins | sample TabmetS4T2R2_FD_71023 | JGI IMG/M metagenome (GOLD analysis project Ga0081539, IMG submission 71023) | Tabebuia heterophylla rhizosphere microbial communities from the University of Puerto Rico - S4T2R2 | ecosystem: Host-associated > Plants > Roots > Rhizosphere ...
TGAGGCCGAGGTGCCGCCGGACGAATGGCGGCGCTACACGGACGAGCGCGCGGCGCTCAAGGCGCGGCTCGAGCATACTCTTGCGGCGCAGGGGTCCGGCCCCTACGTTTGACGCCGTTGAACAATCGAAGTACGCGAATGGGGACGCTCGGAAACCGGTGCAATGCCGGTGCGGCCCCGCCACTGTAACGGGCAGCTGGATCCGCTCAAACAGCCACTGATCACGGAGTGATCGGGAAGGCGAGCGGAATGAGCCCGGAGCCAGGAGACGACCTCCGCTCGCGCCACGTCTCGATCCTCGGGGGAGGATCCGGTGGCCCCATGCGCGCGCGTCGCGTGTGTGACACGGGTTCTCTTCCATTCGGAGGGAGCCCGTTTGCGTTGTCGGTGGCTGTTACTGGCGCTAGTCGCCTGTCATTCTGCGTCGCGAAGCGACGAAGAATCTACTGGACGTACAGCAGATCCTTCGGCTTCGCCTCAGGATGACCGGCGTGTATACGGGGTCGACGACTTTGGCGACACCATCCGCCTGACGCACCGCGCCGAGCGCATCGTCTCGCTGAACCCCGCGACGACGGAGATCCTCTTCGCCCTCGGTGCCGGCCCGCGCGTCGTCGGACGCACGCACTACGATCAGTGGCCCGATTCCGCGAAGCACGTGCCGGACCTCGGCCCCGGGATGCGTCCCAACATCGAGGCCGTCCTCGGGACGCGCCCCGACCTCGTGCTGTTGTACGCGTCGGCGGACAATCGCGAAGCGGCGCGGCGCCTCCGCCGCGCGGGCGTGACCACCGCGGCAGTCCGCGTCGACAGCATCGCGCAGTTCAATCGTCTCACGCGGCTGCTGGGTCGCCTCGTCGGGGACTCCGCGCGCGGCGCGTTCGTGGCCGACACCGTGATGCGCACCCTCGACAGTGTGCGCGTCGCCATGCGCGATGCGCGACGCATGACGGTCGTCATGCCGACGTGGAACGATCCGCTCATCGTGATCGGCGGGGGCAGCTTCATGAACGAGCTCGTGACGATCGCGGGCGCGCGAAACGTGTACGACAGCGCGACGTCACCCTCACCGATGGTGTCGTTCGAGGACGTGCTGCGACACAACCCCGAGTACGTGCTCACCGGCCCTGAAGCGGCGGCGCGCCTCCGCGCGCAGGCGAAGTGGCGCGCGCTTCCCGCCCTGCGCAACGGGCGCCTGCTGCTCTTCGACACCGCGCGCGTGCTGCGACCCGCCGTGCGGCTCGGCGAGGGCGCGGTCTCGCTTGCGCGGCTGCTGCATCCGGAGCTCGTTCGCTGACGTGCGCCCCCTCCACTGGGTGCTGCTCGTTGTCGCGCTCGCGGTCAGTGCCGTCGTCGCTTTGGCGTTCGGTACGATCGACGTCGGCGCGGGGGCGGTGATGCGAGCGCTCGCCGGCGCAGGGTCTCGCACCGACGTCTATGTCATCCGCGACCTGCGTCTCCCCCGCGTCGTGCTTGCCGCGTTGCTCGGCGCCGGACTCGGCACGAGCGGCGCAGCCCTTCAGGGCGTGCTGCGCAATCCGCTCGCAGAGCCATACCTGCTGGGTGTGTCGGGTGGCGCCGCCGTCGGAGCGGTCATCGCGTGGAGCGCGGGCGTCGCCTTCGCCCTGCTCCCGCTCGCGGCCTTCACGGGCGCGATCGTCGCCGTCACGCTGTCGCTTCTCGTCGCGCACGCCACGCACGGCCGCGGTGACCCGCGCGTGCTGGTCATGGCGGGCGTCGTCGTCGGAGCATTCGCGAATGCGGCCATCATGATCGTGATGGCGAACGCGGATGTGAGCACGGTTCGCAGCGCGCTCTGGTGGATGATGGGGTCGGCCGCGGAGGCGACGTGGACCCAGAACGCGTGGCTCACCGCGTACGTCCTCGTCGGCGGCGCCGCGCTGTTCGCGATGGGGCGGACGCTCGACGCGCTCTCGCTGGGCGAAGACTCCGCCGCCGGCCTCGGGGTCGACGTCGACCGCGCCGCACGTCGCATCTATCTGATCGCCTCTCTCGTCGCCGCGGCGACCGTTGCCGCCGCTGGACTGGTCGGCTTCGTCGGCCTGATCGTGCCGCACATCGCCCGCCGTCTTGGTGCGACCGGACATCGCGTTCTCGTCGCCGCGAGCGCGCTGATCGGCGCCTCGCTCGTCGTGCTGGCGGACCTCATCGCGCGCGTCGCCCTGCCGCCTGCCGAGCTGCCCCTGGGCGCCGTCACTGCGGTGCTCGGGGTTCCGTTCTTTCTCGCGACACTCCGGCGGCTGACGTGATCGAGTTTGCCGACCTCCACGTGCGATACCCGCGTCAGACGTGCGAGGCGCTCGACGGCATCACATTGTCCGCGCCGTACGGCGCCATCACCGCCGTCGTCGGACCGAACGGCAGTGGCAAGAGCACGCTCGTCAGGGCGCTCCTCGGCCGCGTCGCGCGCGCAGCCGGTGACATACGCATCGATGGCGCGGACGTCAGCGCGCTCGGTCGGGACGTTGTCGCGCGGCGAGTCGCGGTCGTCACCCAACGCGAGGAAGCGGCATTTCCGATCGCCGTGCGCGATTATGTCGCGCTGGGCCGCTTCCCGCAGCGCGGTGCGTGGGGGCGCGACACGGCCGAGGATCGACGCGCCATCGAGGATGCCATGCGGCTGGCCGAGGTCGACGCGCTCGCCGACCGCTCGGTCCACCAGCTGTCCGGTGGCGAATGGCAGCGAGCACGCGTCGCCCGCGCGCTCGCGCAGGGTGGTGACGCGTTCGTCGCCGACGAGCCCACGACGTTTCTCGACGTCGCGCACGAGATGCTGGTCTTCGAGATCCTCGGCCAGCTGGCGCGCGCCGGGCGCGCGGTGCTGCTCGTGAGCCATCAGCTCAACCTCGTCGCGCGCTTCGCCGATCGACTGGTGTTGCTCCAGCAGGGGCGCGTGGCCGCCGCCGGCGCGGTCGACGACGTCATGCGCGCCGAAGTGCTGGAGCCTGTATACGCCTGGCCTGTCGTCGTCACACGCGACCCCGCCGTGGGCGCGCCCGCACTCGTGCCGCTGCGCCGCAGCGGCGGAACCCTTCCGTCTCCGTGAGCCCATTCATGCGCATCCCCCGCCTTCTTGTTGCCGTAGTCGCGATCGTGGCTGTCCGCCCGCCCGTCGTCGCGCAGGAAGCGTCCCGCGATACCGTCCGCGCCGCCCCGATCGTCGTCACGGCCACGCGAGCGCCGCTGAGTCAGAGCGTGCTGCCGGTCGCGGTAAGCGTCATTCGCGGCGAGGAGCTTCGTGCGCGAGGTGTCACGACCGTCGCCGACGCGCTCAACGACGTGACCAGCGCATACGTCGCACAATCGGGTTCGGCCGGCGCGACGACGTCGCTCTTTCTGCGCGGGGGCGAGAGCAAATACGTGAAGGTGCTCATCGACGGAGTGGCGGCGAACGATCCTGGTGGAACCTACGATTTCGCGTCACTCACCATGGACAACGTCGACCGGATCGAGATCGTGCGCGGACCGGCGAGCGTGATCTACGGCGCGGACGCGGTCACGGGTGTGATCAACGTCATCACGCGGCGCGGCAGCGGCGATCAGCGTGTCGAGCTGGACGTGCGGGGTGGCGCTGCGACTCGCGAGCACGGCAGCGGCTCGACCGCGCCGTGTCCCGCACCCGGATGCTCGCAGCCGGGGAGCGCGGGCACGATGCAATCGATCGACGTCACGGGCTCGCTCAGCGGCGCGCTCGCGGCTGGCACGTACTCATTCGCCGTCGCTCGACATCAGTCGACCGGGCTGTATCGGCTCAACAATCACTTTCAGAACAACGTCGCCAGCGGCCGCTTCGTGCTGCGACCGGCCGCGGAGACGGAGCTCCGTCTCGCCATGCGCTACAACGACTATCGCTTCAACTATCCGACGAACGGCGGCGGGACGGCGGTCGACAGCAACGCCTATCGCACGGAAGATCGTACCGTGCTCGGCGTGGAAGTCGAGCGCGCCTTCAGCACGGCGTGGCGATCGACGCTCGCGCTGAGCTCCAGCATGAACGACGGCGGCACGAACGACGAGAAGGACACGCCGACCGGCAATCGCTTCATCTCGCAGGACAGGGTTCGCCGGCGGAGCGCCGAGCTGCGCGCGCAATGGACGCCGGCATCGTCGGCCGCGATCACGGTCGGTGCGCAGGCGGAGCAGCAGGACCAGCGATCGCAGTCGCAGGGGCAGTTCGGCACGTTCACGTCGAACAGCATCTTCGCGGCGGCGCGCCGCAACACCGGCGTGTACGGGGAGCTCATCGCGACGCCATTTACGAGGCTCACGGCGACGGCCGGTGGGCGCCTCGATCACAACGAGCAGTTCGGCGATTTCACGACCGCGCGCGTGGGCCTCTCGTGGCGCGTGCTTGCGTCGACGCGCATCAGAGCCACGGCCGGCACGGCGTTCCGCGAGCCGACCTTCTTCGAGAACTATTCCACGTCCGCGTTCGCGCGCGGCAATCCGGACCTCGCGCCCGAGCGCACGCGTAGCGCGGACGCCGGCATCGAGCAGGATCTCCTGAACGGGCGCGCACAGGTCGGCGTCACCGGGTTCGCGCAGCGCTTCGAGAACCTCATCGACTACGATGGTGCCGCGGGCTGCGGATTCAATTACTGCAACGTCGCCAGGGCGGAATCGAACGGGATCGAGGGCGAGCTGCGCGCCCTCGTCGCCGGCCCGTGGTCCGCGACTGTCGGGACGACGTTCCTGAAGACGCGCGTCATCGACCCCGGGTTCGACCAGACCAGCGGCGGGCTGTATCGCAAGGGTGAGACGCTGATCCGCCGGCCGCAGAACAAATCGAGCGCCGAACTGGCCTATCGCGGACGGAGCAGGCTCTCCGGCGCGATGCGCGTCCTCGCCGTGGGCAAACGCGCTGACCGGGATTTCCGTTCCTTTCCCGCGACACCAGTGACGCTCCCCGCGTATGAGCGCGTCGATTTCGGCGCGGACTACGCGCTGCGCGAGTCCGGCTCCTCGCGTTCGTCGCTCGCACTGCGCGTCGAGAATCTGACCAACGCGAGCTATCAGAACGTTTTCAACTTTCTCGCGCCGAGGCGGACGGTCTCCATCGGGATTCGATCCATGTTCTAGTGTTCTCGGCCCGCGGCCGCAAAGAGCTTTTGCGGCCGCGGTGCGCTTCGCTGTGCTCGGCGTACGGGACGCCATACCTCGCGAACGTAACCGGCCGCGCCTCGCGCGGCCGCCGAGGACAGCGGGCGAAGCCCGCGCACCCGCGCCGAAGGCGCGGGGCCGAGAACACTGTCCCTGGCGGTATCTTTCATTACATGCCGCTGATCGTCAGCGAAGCGATCGTCCTTCACGCGTTCGACTACCTCGAATCCTCGCGCATCGTCCGCCTGGTGACGCGCGACGCCGGCATGCGGTCCGGGCTCGCCAAGGGCGCGCGGAAATCGCGGCGCCGGTTCGCCGGCGGTCTCGATCTCTTCGCGCAGGGCATCGCGTACCTCCACACGAAGCCCGGGCGCGAGCTCGACACGCTCAGCGGATTCGAGGACGCCCGCACGCGCACGGAGCTCGCCGGCGATCTCGAGCGCTTTCACGGCGCGGAGACGATCGCGGAGATCGCGCTCCAGTTCGGGCGTGAGGGCGCGGACGCCGAGCTGTTCGACGCAATCGCCGGCGCGCTGGACGCCATCGCGACCGAGCACCGCCGCGACGCGCGTGAAGTCACCCTGGCGGGTGCGTGGCAGATCGTCGCGACCCTCGGCTTCGCCCCGGTGCTGGACGAATGCGCCGAATGCGACAGCCCGATCGGCGATGAAGCGTCGCCGATCTTCAACCACGCGGCCGGTGGCGTTCTGTGCGCGCGGTGCGCGTCCTTGACGACCGGAGGACGCAAGCTTCCCCCGGCGGCGCGAAACGCGATCGGCTCCTGGATCGCCGGCGAGAGCGTGACCCAGTTCTCGGACGCCGACGCGCGGGCGCACCAGCGCCTGCTCCGCGAGTTCCTCAGCTTTCATCTGCACGACGGGCGCACGCTGCGCGCGTACGAGCAGTGGGAGACGGGTCGCTGGTCCGCGGCATGATCCTGGGAACGGCTGGACACATCGATCATGGCAAGACGGCGCTCGTGCGGGCGCTCACCGGTGTGGATACCGATCGCTTGCCCGAGGAGAAGCGCCGCGGCATCACGATCGATCTCGGTTTCGCGCCATTGCGTCTGTCGAACGGAACGACGATCGGTGTCGTGGACGTTCCCGGGCACGAGGCGTTCGTGCGCACGATGCTCGCCGGCGCGACCGGCATCGACGTCGCGCTCATCGTGATCGCCGCCGATGAGGGGCCGATGCCGCAGACGCGCGAGCATCTCGCGATCCTCGAGCTGCTCGACGTGCCCGCGGCTGTGGTGGCGCTGACGAAGGCGGATCTGGTGGACCCTGACTGGCTCGCTCTCGTGACCGAGGACGTCCGCGACCTCCTGAAGCCTACGCCATTTGCGAACGCTGCGATCGTACCGACTTCGGTGACGACAGGCGCCGGCCTCGACGTCCTGCGTGAGTCGCTCGACACCCTGACGCACGCTGACGCACGACGCACGACGCACGCTGACGCAGGACGTACGACGCACGCTGACGCAGGACGTACGACGCACGCTGACGCAAGACGTACCACGCACGGTCTTTTGCGTGTCCCGGTCGATCGCGCCTTCATCGTGCGCGGCACGGGGACCGTCGTCACCGGCACAGTCTGGTCCGGCGAGCTGCGGGTCGACGACACCGTCCGCATTCTGCCCGGGGGTCTGTTCAGCCGCGTTCGTGGGTTGCAGACGCACGGGGCGTCGGTAAATCGCATCGCGGCAGGCGCGCGCGCGGCGATTGCGGTCGCAGACGTCGAGGCCGAAGCGGTCGGTCGCGGCGCGACGCTCGTCACGTCAAAGTCGTGGGAGCCCGCGCTCGTCCTTCGCGCCGACGTCACGTCGCTTCAGGACGCGCCCGAGCTTCGCCCGCGAACCAGGGTACGCTTTCATCTCGCCACGGCGGACGTGGGTGCGCGCGTGGTTGCCGCCGGAACTCCCGTCGCGCCGGGAACATCGCGCACGGTGCGCATCGTTCTCGACGAGCCTGTCGTTGCGCGGGGTGGGGACCGCTTCGTCCTGCGCTCGGCGTCGCCACTTGCGACGATCGGCGGCGGCATCGTCACCGACGCCAGCGCGGCGCGGCGCTCCAGGCCCATGCGCGCGCCCGGCCTGTCCGCGGCACAACGACTGGAGGTGATCGTCGGCGAGGCCGGTGTGCACGGGATCGTGGAGAGTGTCGCCGCCATTCGCATCGGCGTGGACGATTCACAGCTGCGCGCGCTCTTCAACGGCGCGATCACCCTGATCGGTGAGCGCATATATAGCGCGCCCGTGCTGGAAGATGCCGGCGAGCGCCTGCTCCACCTCGTGCGAGTCCATCACAAGGACCATCCGCTGGACAGTGGGGTGCAGCGTCAGGATGTCCGGTCGCGTCTCGGGCTGGAGAGCAGCGTGTTCGACCATCTCGTCGCCGAGCTGGTTCGCGCGCGGAAGCTCGATGCGGCCGGCGCGGAGTTGCGTCTCCCCGGGCGCGCGCCCGAAGTGTCCGACAAGCAGCGCAGGATCATGGACGAGGTCCTCGGCGTCATCTCGGCCGCGGGTCGCGAGCCCCCGTCGGTGAGCGAGCTGCAGGAGCGATTTGGGCAGCAGATCCTGTCACTTCTGCGGCATCTGGAGCGCGACAAACGCGTCGTGCAGGTCGAAGACGGCCGTTTTTACAGTCCTGAAGCGGTGCGTGAGTTGCTTCAGCGTCTGGAGCAAGGTATGGCTGGGCGCGGCGAGCTGGCGCCAACCGACCTCCGCGACGTGCTCGGTTTCTCGCGCAAGTTCCTCATCCCGTTCCTCGAGTTCTGCGACCGGCGGGGTTACACGGTTCGCCAGGGAAACGGCCGGGTTTGGCGAGGTCAACCAAAGACGTAACATTCAATGCCGTCATCCCGAACGCAGTGAGGGATCTGCAGTTCGGAACTGCAGATTCCTCGCTTCGCTCGGAATGACAACACTGACATGATCAATCCCGACAAGCTGACAGTCAAAGCGGGCGAAGCGTTCAACGACGCGATCGCCCTCGCCCGCACGAACGGCAATCCGCTGCTCTACGATCTCCATCTGCTCGCGGCGCTGCTGGAGCAGGATGAGAGCATCGTCGTTCCCGTCCTCCAGAAGGCGGGCGCGAACGTCACGCAGGTGCGCGACGCGGTGCGCCGCGAGATCGATCGCTATCCCAAACAGAGCAACGCGCAGCCGTCCGTCTCGCGCGAGCTGAATCAGGTCTTCGACAAGGCCGAAGCGGAAGCCAAGAGCCTCGGCGACCAGTACGTGTCCACGGAGCATCTCCTGCTGGCGCTCGCGGCGACGAAGGGTACCGAGAGCCGCGCGGTGCTCAACGCCGTCGACGTCACGGACGAGGAATTACGCACGGCCCTTTCGCAGGTGCGCGGCTCTCACCGTGTCCAGGATCAGAATCCGGAAAACCAGTATCAGGCGCTCGAGCGCTACACGCGCGATCTCACGGACATGGCCCAGAAGGGGAAGCTGGACCCGGTCATCGGGCGCGACGAGGAGATCCGGCGCGTCATCCAGGTGCTGTCGCGCCGGACGAAGAACAATCCGGTGCTCATCGGCGAGCCCGGCGTCGGCAAGACGGCGATCGTCGAAGGACTCGCGCAGCGCATCATCAACGGGGACGTCCCCGAGGGGCTCAAGGGCAAGCGCCTGGTCGCGCTCGACCTCGGCGCGCTCATCGCAGGAGCCAAGTTTCGCGGCGAGTTCGAGGAGCGGCTGAAAGCCGTGCTCAAGGAAGTGACGCAGTCCGAGGGGCGCTACATCATGTTCATCGACGAGCTGCACACGCTCGTCGGGGCGGGGAAGGCCGAGGGCGCGATGGACGCGGGCAACATGCTGAAGCCGATGCTCGCGCGCGGCGAGCTCCGCGTCGTGGGCGCCACTACGCTCGACGAATACCGGCAGCACGTGGAGAAGGACGCGGCGCTCGAGCGGCGCTTCCAGCCCGTGTTCGTCGGCGAGCCGTCGGTGGAAAGCACGATCGCGATCCTGCGCGGCCTGAAGGAGCGCTACGAAGCGCACCACGGCGTACGGATCACTGACGACGCGATCATCGCCGCGGCGACGTTGTCGCATCGGTACATCGGCGACCGCTTCCTCCCGGACAAGGCCATCGACCTCCTGGATGAAGCGGCCTCCCGCCTGCGCATTGAAATCGACTCGCTCCCGCAGGAGATCGACGAGGTCGAGCGCCGCGTCATGCAGCTCGAGATCGAGCGCACCGCACTACAGAAGGAAAAGGACAAGTCCGCCGTCGAGCGTCGGAAGACGATCGAGAAGGAGCTCGCCGAACTGCGCGAGCGCTCGTCGGGCATGAAAGCGCAGTGGCAGCGCGAAAAGGACACCTTGGGCGCCGTCGGCAAGATCAAGCAGGAGATCGACCAGGCGAAGGTCGAAGCGGATCAGGCGTCGCGTCGCGGCGACCTCCAGAAAGCCGCCGAGATCACCTACGGCAAGATTCCTGACTTACAGCGCAAAATGGCGGACGCGGAAAAACAGCTCGCCAGCACGGAGGGCAAGGCGCATTTCCTCAAGGAGGAGGTCAGCGCCGAGGACATCGCCGAGATCGTCGCGCGGTGGACGGGGATTCCGGTGACGCGCATGCTGGAGGGTGAGCGGGAGCGTCTCACGAAGCTCGACCAGGAGCTGGCGCGCAGAGTCATCGGCCAGAGGGAGGCCGTCGAGGCGGTCGCCAACGCGGTGCGACGCTCGCGCGCCGGGCTGCAGGATCCCAACCGGCCGATCGGGTCGTTCATCTTCCTCGGGCCGACCGGCGTCGGAAAGACCGAAACCGCGCGCGCCCTCGCCGAGTTTCTCTTCGACGACGAACACGCCATGGTGCGCATCGACATGTCCGAGTACATGGAGAAGCACGCCGTCGCGCGACTCATCGGCGCGCCACCGGGGTACGTCGGCTATGAGGAGGGCGGTCAGCTGACCGAGGCGATCCGGCGCCGCCCGTACGCCGTGGTGCTCTTCGACGAGATCGAGAAGGCGCATCCGGACGTCTTCAACATCCTGCTCCAGATTCTCGACGACGGACGCCTCACGGACTCACAGGGGCGCACGGTGGATTTCCGTAACACCGTGATCATCATGACGTCCAACGTCGGGAGTCATTTCATCCTGGAGCACGCCCCTTCGCTTCGCTCAGGGCAAGCTTCGGGCGACTGGGCCATCGTCGAGACGCAGGTGTTGTCCGAGTTGCGGCGCGCCTTCAAGCCGGAGTTCCTCAATCGCGTGGACGACATCATCATCTTCCGGCCGCTCGGCACGGCGGAGATCGAGCGCATCGTCGACCTGCAGCTCCAGCGGCTCGAGCGCCTGTTGCGCGACAAGAAGGTGACCATCGAGGTCGCGCCCGAGGCGAAGCAGCTCATCGCGGAGGAAGGGTACGATCCCGCCTTCGGCGCGCGTCCACTCAAGCGCACCATCCAGCGGCTGATCCAGAATCCCCTCGCGCTCGCGATCCTCGAGGGGCGCTTCGCGGATGGCGATCACATCGTCGTGCGGCCGGACGCGAAGGGCGGCCTGCTCTTCGAGCGCGCAGGCAGTGCCGTGGCTGTGGGAGCCTAGGCGATGTCATCCCGAGCGCGGTTGTCATCCCGAGCACGAACGTCATCCCGAGCGCGTTTGTCATCCCGAGCGCAGCGAGGGATCTGCAGTTTGTTTTTCGCCGTCGCGTTGGCGGCGTCCCAGGATGGCTGTTCCTTCTTCCGGCGCGGCCCGGGGACGCAGGCCGCGGACACGATCATCGACGTTCGCAACAACGGCTTCGCCGACGTCGTGATCTCAGTGTTGCAGGGCGGGAGCGACGCGCATCGGATCGGGACCGCCAACGGAAACAGCTCAGAGACATTTCATGTCCAGGCGTCGCTGCTGGGCAGCGGCGTGCTGCAGCTGATCGCGCGGCCGATTGGAGGACGGGCGTACCGGCTGCCCGCGATTTCCGTCACCCCCGGCGATCACATCAGCGTCAACCTCGAGAACGTGCCCGGGCTTGCGCAGGTGGTGCGACTGCCGCCCGAGCCGTGACCTGAAAACGTGTCAGCCGGAGCGAAGCGAGGGATCTGCACTCGAGACAACCAAGCGCAGATCCCTCGCTTCATTCGGGTGACGATTTCTTACTGACAGCCTCTCTTGTTGCAGCTCACCGCCTGCGTTGCGGTGCTCGACGACGTCCCGTCGCTGGCCACGAGCGTCACGGTATAGTTCCCGCGCCGTGAGGGATACGTGTGCGTGGGGCTCACCGCGGTCGAATGCGCGGAGCCGTCGCCGAAGTCCCAATCATAGCTCGTCGCATTCGTGGACGTATTCGTGAACGTGCACGTGAAGCCGGAGCAGCTCTTCGTGAAGCTGGCGGTCGGCGTCGCCGGCGGCGGGGGTGGCGGCGCACCACCGCCTCCGATGAAGAGCGTGTAGAGCAGTGCGTTCGGCGTTCCCGCGGGCACGCCGCTCACCGCATTCGCTGTCGCGTTCGCGGTCAGGGCACTCGCGACCTGGGCCGGCGTCGAGCCCGGGTTGGCCGCGAGATACAGCGCGGCTGCGCCGGCGACGTGCGGCGTCGCCATCGACGTTCCGCTGATCGTGTTCGTGGCCGTCGCCGTGGTATACCAGTCCGACGTGATGTTCACACCCGGCGCGATGATGTCGACGCAGGTGCCGAAGTTCGAGAAGGACGCGAACGCATCGTTGCTCTGAGACGCCGCGACCGTGATCGCGCTCGCTTCGCTCGACGGCGAGCTGCTGCACGCATCTGCGGTGCTGTTGCCGGCCGCGACGGCGTACACGACCCCCGCTGCGACCGAGTTCGCGACCGCCTGGTTCAGCGTCGACGAGAATCCACCGCCGAGGCTCATGTTCGCGGACGCGCTGCCGCCCTTGGCGTTGTGGTCGGACGTCACCCAGTCGATTCCCGCGATGACACCCGAGGTCGTCCCGCTACCCTGGCAGTTGAGAACGCGGACGGCGACGAGCCGCACGTTCTTCGCGATACCATATGTCGACCCACCGACGGTGCCGGAGACGTGGGTGCCGTGTCCGTTGCAGTCGGCCGCGTTGCCCCCCGTCGTGACCTCGTCGACGCCGGTGACTGCGCGTCCGCCGAAGTCGACGTGGTCGAAGCGTATACCGGTATCGATGATGTAGACCGTGACGCCGGTGCCGTCGTTGTTGTACGTGTACGACCCGTCGAGGGGCAGGGGATGCTGGTCGACGCGGTCCAGCCCCCAGGTCGCTCCAGTCTGCGTGGCGTCAATCGACATCACCTGGTCCTGCTCCACGCGGGTGACGCGCGCGTCGCTCGCGAGCGCCGCGGCATCTGCGGCCGTGATCTCGAAAGCGGCACCCTTGAGGGCGGACTTGTACACGTGTTTCGTCTTTCCCTTGAGCTTGACCGACAGCTCCTTTGCGACAGCGTCCGGATTCACGTCATTCGTGAACGTGACGATGTAGCTGTTTTCCACCTTGGCCTGTGCTGCACCCGTCGTGCGGGTGACGAGCGGGGTCGTAGGCGTGGGAACCTCGCCGCACGCCGCCGCGAAAAGCGCGAGCGCGCCGAGCGCGCCCCCTCCCATCCTGCTGACGTTCATCGACTTTCTCCCTGAGTGATCGTTGCACTCACATCGTCGGGCGACCACGTCGTCACACCGAAGAGTCGGAACGGGACCCGCGACTTTACGTTTCGTCCCACCGGAACGCAAGCCGTGTAAATACGGTTGCGGCGCCAGGAGCACTCATGACGACCCCAAACTCGGACGACGAACACTGGATGACCCTCGCGATTCGGCAGGCGCGCGTCGCCGAGGAAGCGGGCGACGTTCCCATCGGCGCTGTCGTCGTGCGCGGCGGAACGGGCATCGCGATCGCCGAGAACCGCACCGTGCGCCAGCAGGACCCGACCGCGCATGCCGAAGTTCTCGCCATTCGCGCGGCCGCGGCCTCCCTCGGTTCCTGGCGTCTCACCGGATGCACGCTGTACGTGACGCTTGAGCCGTGCGCGATGTGTGCGGGCGCGATCGTGCTGTCGCGTCTCGATCGCCTCGTCTTCGGCGCATGGGACGAGAAGGCAGGGATGGTCGGGTCCGTCGGCGATATCGTGCGCCACCCGAAGCTGAATCATCGCGCGGAAGTCCTCGGCGGTGTACGCGCGGACGAATGCGGCGCGATGTTGCGCAAGTTCTTCCAGGAGCGTCGCAATTCGGTCGACTAGGTTAGATTTGTCATCCGCTTTACCTGGACAGATGGCCGAGTGGCTGAAGGCGCCGGTCTCGAAAACCGGTATACGGTAATCCCGTATCGTGAGTTCGAATCTCACTCTGTCCGCTTTCGACGCGGTCGCGCCCGCCTGAGTGTCCGGCTTTTTGGCGCTGCGTCGCCATCCGCAAAGCGGCTGGGCACGCCGTGTGCGCAGGTTCTCGCACCCTGAGCGTCCATGCACACGGCTTGAAGGACTGTGTGCCGCAGACACAACTGAGCGGAGATTCACCGATGATCGCGACGAAGCGAAATCTGGCCATCCTTAGCGTGGCCCTGCTCGGCTGCCATGGAGATCGCATCACCAGCCCGGCGACTGCGTCCAGCGCGACCGTGGCATCCGGCCCGCAAGCGACCGCCGCGATCTCGACGACTCCATCGAACCAATCCGTGAGCGGCAACGTAACGCTCGCCGTCCAGCCCGATCCCGCTCAGCCCGGAGTCGTCTTCACGTACTCCTTCTCGGCGAACCAGAAGCTCGAAGCCCTCGCGCTGACCCCGAGCTTCATTCAGGGTCAGTTTCACTTCCAGTTCCAGTTCGCCAACGTCAATGAAGTCGTGGACGGCAGCGTCGCATGCTTCTTCATCGTCGGTAACAAGGCGCGCGTAGCAGGCGTCATCGACCGAACGAACGATCCAATCCTGTTTCCCGTGGGTTCGACGATGATCTGGAGCGTCACGGACGCCGACGGAATTCTCTTGCCCGCAACGCTGCCCGCCGCCGCGCCGGCAAAGGTTCCGGATACGGCGAGCCCATTGCTGCGACTTCCGGGCATCGACCCCCTCACCTACTGCCTCGCGGGCGGCTTCCTCGCCGAACTGCCCGTTTTGCGCGGGCAGGTACAGGTGAAGAGCGACTAGCTAGCCGCGATACGCGACGTCGCCGGAAGGGCGACCACGCGCGCGCCCTTGTGTCTTCGGTCTTTGTTCGGTATGCATTCGGGCCGATGATGCGAGGTCCGTGTGAGCTACGACGCGCTGCCCCTCGAAGAGAAGCTCGACGTGCTGATGACGCTGGCGGGGGACGATCGCGAAGGGTTCGGGTCCGGCGCGGCTGAGGCGCGCGACGTTCTGCCGCCGCGCTTGCGCCACTTCAATGATGTGGGCGCGCTCCGGCCGCTCAATCTTCGCACGGTCACGTCGGGGACGGGCCAACGCACGACGCTGCTGCGCATCCTCATGACGAACGCGTGCAGCTTCAACTGCCATTACTGCCCGATGCGTCGCGACCGGAAGATGCCTCGCACGCTGCTCAAGCCCGAGGAGCTGGTGCGCATCTTCCTGGAGGCGCGTCGCCGCGGCTGGTGCGAGGGCCTCTTCCTCACGACGGCGATTCCCGCGCGGCCCGTGCGTGTCATGGATGATCTCATCCGCGTGCTCGAGCTGCTGCGCGAGCGGCATCGCTTCGAGGGATACATCCACGTGAAGATCCTTCCGGGCGCGCAGCAGGCGCAGATCGAGCGCATCACCGCGCTCGCCTCGCGCGTATCGGTGAATCTCGAGGCCCCCTGCGGGGAACACCTCACGCGCATCGCGCCGGAGAAGCGCCTCGACACCACGCTTGCGACGCTCGACTCGGCGCGGGCACTCGTCGTGCGCGAGCGCGCGCTCGAGGCCGACGGCCGTCCGCGCGACCCGCTGCATCCCGGTGGCGTCGCGGGGATGACGATGCAGTTCGTCGTCGGGGCGACGCCGGACAGCGACCGCGACATCATGTCGCGTGTGACCGCGCTGTACCGCGCCGGCGGCATGCACCACACGCAGTTCAGCGCCTTTCGGCCGATTCGCGACACGCCGATGGAGAGCGTGCAGGCCGCGCCCGCACTCCGCGAGTATCGGCTGTATCAGGCCGATCATCTCGTGCGCGACTACGCGTTCGCACCGGAGGAGATCGTCTACGAGGGGAACGGGAATCTCCCGCTCGCGACGGACCCGAAGGTCAGCTGGGCACTCGCGCATCCCGAGCGCTTTCCCATCGAGATCCAGACCGCGAGCGCGCGCGAGCTGCTGCGCGTCCCTGGCATCGGCAGGGTGATCGCGCGCCGCATCGTCGCCGAGCGACGCACAACCGTGATTCGTGGCTTGAGCGACCTGCGGCGGCTCGGCGTCGTCACCGGGCGCGCGGCCGGCTTTCTGATGCTTCGCGGCCGACGACTGCAAACAACGCGATGGGCGGATCAACTCGGCTTCTGGAGGCCGGAGGACGAAGTGGGCGCGCCGCACCTCGTCTACGATGTCAGTCCGGGGACGTTCCGATAAGGAAAACGTGAAGGTGGGTCTCGACGCTCGGTCCTCGGGATCGGCTCCGCTCGAATCAGAATCGGTTCGTTGAATATCGGATCGCGAGTGTACTGGCCCCACCGGTTGCGTCTCCCTCGCGCCTCCGCCGGCCACCAGTATTCTTCGCGCACTTCGAAGCGCTTGGTGAGAGCAAAGGGATGCGACAACCCCGCCGTGTCACCCCGCGCGAAGCGCAACGTACGAACGGAATCTTCCATACGCGCCCGCCGATCGGGGCTGAGGCCGGCCGCGGAGCTCAGCTCGAACGTCTGCTCGTTCCACCAGTAGTAGACCCGCTCGCCCCAGAGGTCGACGAGGTACGTCCTGAACTGTCTTGCCGTCGCCGAATCCAGGTGCGCCACGACCGAATCGAGATGAAACGCCGGGCGGCCGTACTTCCGGGCGTACGCCGTGATGTACGCGCTCAGCCAACGAATCTGCTGCCGTTGTGCCACACGTGGGTTCCAATATTCATGCGTCAGGCGCGTAGCGCGAAGATCGACGAGACCGGCGATGCCCGCGCTCACCAGGAGGACGAGGAGGGCGGGCCGGACCCTCAGCGGCGCGAGACGCATGACCATGTAATTTCCATCGCCCGCGCACGCTCGCAAGCGCTGGGCGCCGCTAATACAACGTGCGTTCTTCGGCGAGCATTTCCACGAAAGTCGCCAGCCGCCTGGCTCGAGTCTCCGGCTTCTTCGCGGTCATCAGACGGTGCAGAATGGCGTAGCGGTTCTGGCTGTTCAGCGACTCGAAGAATTTCCTTGCCTTCGGTGATTTCCGCAGCGCCGCCGCCAGATCGCTCGGCACCTTGGCGTTGGCCGGCGAGTCATACGCCGCATCCCAGCGACCGTCGGACTTGGCGCGATCGATCTCCGCCTGTCCCGCCGACTGCATGCGTCGCTCTTCGATGAGACGCGCCACGATGTCGCGATTGCGCTTGGACCACAGGCTCCGCGCGCGGCGCGGGATGAAGCGCTGCCAGTACCACTGCTCGTCGATCGACTTCGATTGGCCGTCGATCCAGCCGTAGCACAGTGCGATCTCGAGCGCCTGTGCGTAATCGATGCTGCGGATCCCCGACGACTTCTTTGCGACCTGGATCCTGATACCGTCCGCCGTTGCATGATGACGCGCCAGCCAGACTTCGAACGCGCGCGCCGTCGCGAACTTCTTGAGCGGGGAATCGCTCTTCATTGCCGCCCGAGGCAGAAACAGTTCTCATTCACGCAGGGCGCTGAATCTAGCATCGACGCGCGACGCCCGCGCGCGAGAGCGGTGGGTGAAGGAGCTGCTCCAGGTGGTCGCGTCCACCGTGCCGTCCAACGCTCACCCTTGACCATATACCGTGGTACAGGGTGTATGCTGCAATTCAGGAGAAGGCATGCGAATCGGAGAGCTGGCCAGGGACGCGCGCGTGAGCATTCAGACGCTTCGCTATTACGAGCGACGCGGACTCCTCTCGCCGCCGCGCCGTCAGACGTCGGGATACCGTCGGTACGATGACGCGGCGGTCAACCGTGTCCGGTTCATCCGCCGCGCGCAGGATCTTGGCTTCACGCTCCAGGAGATCGGAGACCTGCTGACACTCTGGCCGGATTCGGCCAGGTCCTGCGGCGCCGTCGAGGGACGCGCGTCCGCGACGTTGTCGCGGATCGACGAGAAGATCGAAGATCTGAATCGCATGCGTGCCGCGCTTGCGAAATACGTCCACGCCTGTCGCGAGCGAGCGACGCTCGACAGCTGTCCGTTGCTCACCGCGCTCGGCGGGAGCGGCGGTGAATAACCAGATCCGCGTCGAGCTCGTGTACGATCCGACCTGTCCCAACGTAGATCGGGCTCGCGAAGCAATTCGCGATGCGCTGGCGAGCGTCGGCGCGCCTCTCGTGTGGCGCGAATGGCTGCGCGAAGATCCCACGACTCCTGTTTCGCTTCGCTCGCTGGGATCACCGTCGGTTCTCGTGAATGGTGCGGACGCGGGCTGCGATGGCGAGTCGCCGGCTCGGGCCGACGCGAATTCCTGCCGCATATACGTCGATGAGTGCGGGTGCATCTGCGGCGCGCCCTCCGCGCAACTCATCCTCGATGTCATTGCGCGACAGGCATCATCGGATGGCCGCGCAGTTGGATAACGACCCGTCGAGGCCTGCAGGGTACAGCGCGGCACGGGATGCGGGTGCCATTGGCGCGGCGGCGACAGGAATCGGTGCGGCGACGGTGACGGCCGTCGCATTGTCATGCTGCGTCAGTCCCGTGATGGCACCCATGATCGTCGCGGTCCTCGGCGCGAGTGGAACCGTGTGGGCGGCGAGCCTCAAGCCATACAGCGGTTGGATTCTCGCCGGTGCCGGCATTCTGCTCGCCGGCGGGTTCTGGACGGTCTACCGGCCGCGCGAAGTGTGTGAAGTCGGTGCACTGACTACGAGCGCCCGCGTGCTTCCGCGCGTCGCGAAAGTGATGCTCTGGATCTCGGCGGTCATGTGGTGCGCATCCCTGATGCTCCGGCTGATTCTTCCTTGAGGGATATCGGATGCGCGCGCTGAAGCTCGTTACGGCGTTGAGTCTCATGACGATCGCGACTGCATGTCGCCGCGGGGACGCAACCGCCAGTCACGTGACGCTCACGTCGGCCGACGCCCTTCGAGCGGCATTCAACGCGGACTCGGGGAAGGTGAGAGCGATCTTCCTCGCGTCTCCAACATGAGGGGAGTGCATGAGCGGCGCAGTTGCGCTGCATCGCGAGTGGCTGAGAAAGGACACCTCGACCAACGTCGCCGTGTACGTCGTATGGTCACCACAGCTCGGCGCGGAGGAAAAGCACGTCGCGGGGGCGACGTCCCTGATTCCCGACGTGCGCGCGCGGCACTATTGGGATGGTGCTGAGCTCATCGGCAAAGCGTACCAGCGTTATCTGAAGCTCGAGCAGCCGGCCTGGGACGTCTGGATGCTCTTCGACCGCGACGCGATCTGGCGCGGCGAGGCGCCCCCCGGTACCGGCCTGGTGGGAGCATCAACTGCGCTCAGGTCCACCAGAACGCCATCTGAATGCGGCGCGTTTCGCTTCGCACGCGGAGGCGTTGCACACCGTGACTGGCGCACATCGCTGAGCGCCGCGCCGTTGCGTCATCGCGAGCGCAGTGCCGTCATCCCCAGGAGCGAGGGATCTGCAGTTCACTGCGCGCGCCGCTAAATTGTGATCCTTCTGGATGGGTGGCCGAGTGGCTTAAGGCGCACGCCTGGAAAGCGTGTGCACGGGGTGACCCGTGTCGCGAGTTCGAATCTCGCCCCATCCGCTTGCGCTGACATAATGCTGGGTGTCGCGGCGCTCAAACGAGCTTCGCGTCGTCTCGACCTCAGTCTCTCGACGCCATTAGCATTTGCCGCACTCGCGGGTCGCCCAGCATACCGAGCGATGCCCAGGTGCGATGCTGCGATTGAGAAAACGGTCGCCCTTCGCTGAAGGCCTGACGCAGCAGATCAACGGCGCGTGATCGATCGCCAACCAACGCCGCAACGACCGCACGCGCATACGGCGCGCATCCCGGACAATACGGCGGCGGGCTCTTTGTCCAATCGTCGCTCGCACGAATCGCTTCATCGCGCTTGCCAAGGCCGGCCAGTGCGTACACTGCGTGCGTGCGAGCCTCCCAGTCATCGGTCGCGCTCGTCGCGAGCCTCAGCCACACCTCGCGTGCCCGCTGGTAATCACGGGACCAGAGCAGGGCGCTTGCGTAGGCGGAACTGTCGGCCCGCGTGGCATGAGCCGCGCGCGCGTTCGCCTCATACGTCCTAACGCAACGAGCGAGCATCGCGCTCGCGGCATCGCCGTGGCCATGCGCCAGGAACTCCCCGTAAGCGCGGCCCGGTCCCGAATCCCATCCCAGAGGCTTGGCCGCCGCGTTATCGATCAGGCGACTCACTTCCTCGAGTTGGCCCATCGCCGCGCGAGCGCCGAGCTCGAGGTCCAGCGCGTCGTACCCTACGGGATCTCGGGCCCGACGCTCCCGGGCGACGCGCAGCTCATCGTCGTACCGGCCGAGAAGATGATACGCACCCCCCTCCACGAGGTACCAATAAAACCACTCGCGGCCCCATGAGGTCGTAGTGTCGCGGTAGCGAGCGGCATTCAAGGCCTCGCGCGCGCGTCCGACTCTGAGCGCTGTCGTAGCCAGCGGATATGCGAAGGACCGAGGAGACCGCTCGAAACCCCGACGCGCACTTCGGTATTCCTGCGCTAAATCTCCGGACAACCGCCCATCGAGATTCTCGAGCAGGTCGCGGTCGCCAGGCGCGAGCGTGTGCATGCGCGGCGTTGCGGCGCGAATCACGGAGTCCGCGCGTGCCAGATCCCCCATATTGAAGTAGGAAGCCGCGAGAAAGAATAAGGGCGTGGCCCACGCCGTATCGAGCGAGATCGCTCTGGATATGTATTCTGCGGCCGTGCGGTGCTCGCGCCGATAGAAATGCTCCAGGCCCGTAACATACGCGCGATATGCTTCGAGATTGCTTGCCCGGCTATAGTTGCGAGGGTCGGTGAACGTTTCCTCGAACTCAGCCCGCACGATGGCCAGTACGTGGAGCTCGAGTGTCGTGAGGAGCGCGGCGCTACCATCCACACCAGCCACCGGATCGATCGTCCGCAGGATCTTGCCGGACGCATCGAGCAGTGTGCCGCGAATCTCGACGCTGTCGCCGTGCCTGCGGTAGTCGCCGACAAGGACTGTCCGTGCGCCGGTCAACTTCGCGAGCGCGAGTGCGCGCTCTGATCCGAGATGTTTCTCCTGCAGCAACGCGTGTACGCTGCTCGGCGGCACGGCTTCCGCGGCACCGTCCCGCGTGATCGCGTCTGCCACCCAGTTCGTGGCGAGGTCGCCCAGGTCATTCAGGGCGGGGTCATTGGTCTCGTTTACAAACGGTGCCACGACGATGAGACGACGATTGGGATCTGCGCGGTGTCCGACTGACGCACCAATCACGGTGGCGACGATAGCCAGTGCCGTGAGTCCAACCATCATAAAACGCTTCCCGTGGGTCCATCGACGGATACGCGAACTTCCGCGGAATAGGGAAGCCGCAGAGCTGCGAGGAGCAGAACTCCGGTCCTCGAGGACGCTGAGTATCTCTTCGGCCCGCTGAGGCCGATCCGCCGGGTCTTTCTCCAAACACGCCATCACAACCGCCGCCAAGCCCGCTGGCACGTCAGGCCGATGCGCGGTCAACGGCTCCGGCGTCGTCATGACCTGAGCAACTACCAGCTGTTGCGGCCCGACGTCGCCAAAAAGCGGCCGACCGCTCAGGATCTCATAGGCGACGGCGCCAAATGCGTAAATGTCGATGCGATGATCAGCACGCGCATCCGCCAGTGCTTGCTCTGGCGCCATGTATGCCGGCGTGCCCAACGCGACGCCCGCGGTCGTCAAACGATCTCCGCCCGCGGCCGCGCTCAACGCCTTCGCAACGCCGAAATCGGCAACGAGTGCGTGGCGCGAATCAAGAAGGATGTTCTCGGGCTTGATGTCACGGTGCACGATTCCGCGGACGTGGGCATACGCCAACGCATCGGCCACGTCCCGCAAGATCCGTATCGCAGCGGCTGTGGAGAGCTGGCGTTCGCGAAGAAGACGAGCGCGCAAAGATTGTCCGTCCACATACGGCATCACGTAATACAGCCAGCCCTCGCTTTGCCCGGAATCGTACAGTGGCAGGATGTGAGGATGCTGCAGTGATGCTGCGATTGTGATTTCGCGGAGAAAGCGCTCGGCAAGCAGGGTTGTCGCAAGCTCCGGCCGCATAACCTTGATTGCGACCTGCCGATGGTGCTTTACGTCGCGCGCCAAGTAAACTCTGGCCATCCCACCGCTGCCGATTTCTCGCTCGATGATGTAATTGGCCAGGAGTGCCTGCTCGAGCGATGCGGTGTCGGCCATGGCGGTCAAGATGCTGACGGGACCATGCCCCGTCGAGCGTCACAGCGTACGTACGCTTCGCGTTCTGTCTGCTCCGTATCGGTAAGCGCTGATCACGCCGCTTGCGGGCTGACACCCCTCGCGCCGCCGCAACGCACGCGGTATACCCTGAGCATGGCCTCGGCGTCTAGGCCGGGAGGTAGATGCCGAACACCGATCCCACTCCAATCGTTAGTGCGATTGCTGTCGATTCTGCTGTCGATTGAACCCGACATTTCCCGGCACCCTCAGAGTCAGCTTCGGGCAGATCACGCGGTCCGTCAACGATTTACAGATTTCTTGTCGGACTTCAGAATGCCCTGGGGTCGCCTGGAAAGCGTGTGCACGGGAAACCGTGTCGCGAGTTCGAATCTCGCCCCATCCGCTTCCCAAGCCGCCCGCTACGTGCAAACACGGCGGCTCGCTCATTCTTGGCCGAGCGCCTCGATGTCGGCCAGGTCCTTCGTGCGACCGCTGGCGCGCTTGTTCAGGAATCAGCGACCGACGTCCGAGAAACGGCGCGCGAAGGCCTCCGAAGTTCATCTCCACTCTCTCGCGCCAGGCGTCAGGGAAGCTCAGGCCACTGATTCCGGTCAGCACATCGATGCGATTTGGTGGCATTCCAAATTGCGCGACGATTTCGGGTTTGACGAAATCGCTTTGCGTGATGCCGAGCGACTCGAGCGGGGCCCCGAACGCAACCAGCGCGGCCCATACGCGACACGCATTGTCCGGGGTCGGCTCGACCCATACATCCAGATCGACCGTTGCGCGCGGCACGCCATGCACCGCGAGCGCGTGGGCACCGACGATGAGAAATCGTGCGCCTGTCGCTAGCAGCTCCGCGACGAAATCACGATAGTCCGGATTCTGCTGCTCAGTCGGATTCACGCGCGTCGCGCAGCGTCGTAATCCGGCCTGGCATCGTAGCGCGGGTGTAGCTGGGCAGAGGACGGCCGGTCAGCGCCCAGGCCTCCCGGCTCAGACGCGCGACCAGCGCAAGCCGCTCTTCTACCGTCCCGGCCACACGCGACTCGCTCGCCTCGGCGCTCCGCAGCGGGACGACTCGCGCGGACATGTTCTGGCGTCTCTCACGCATGCTTCAATTTAGCCGCGTCTGATCACACAGGTCTCTTATCACGTGCGACGCTAGTGCTTCGACTGCTTCGTCCGAAAACGACTCTTGTTGATCTTCAACGCGCGGATCTTGGATTCGAGCGTCGATCGTGGAATCCCAAGTCGTGCGGCCGCTCCTGAAGGCCCAAACACCCGTCCGCCGCTCGCGCGCAAGGCATCTTCGACGATCTCCTTCTCATGCGCGGCCAACGCGGCAGACAAGCCGAGTCTCCTGTCGGCCCGGTGCGTCGCGGACAGCCAGCTCTCGTCGACGGTGAATTCATCGCTATCGGACACGATCACAGACCGCTCGATGACGTTTTGTAGTTCGCGAACGTTGCCAGGCCACGGATAGGACGTCAGCCGGTCGAGCGTTCGTCGACTCACCCGCTTGAAGCTCTTTCCGGCTTTGCGCGCGTAGCGGCCGATGAAGTACTCCACCAGAATGGGAATGTCCTCCGACCGTTCGCGTAACGCGGGTACCTGGACGGGAAATACGTTGAGCCGATAGAAGAGGTCTTCGCGGAACACGCCCTCCGCGGCCGCAGCGGCCAAGTCGCGATTCGTCGCGGCGATGATACGCACATCAACGCGGATCTGCTCTCGTCCTCCGACGCGCTCGAACTCACGCTCCTGCAGTACTCGCAACAGAGCGGCCTGCATGTCAGATGGCAGTTCGCCAACTTCGTCGAGAAAGATCGTACCGCCGTCCGCCAGCTCGAACCGGCCGATCCGGCGTTGTAGGGCACCAGTAAACGACCCCTTCTCGTGGCCAAAAAGCTCGGAGGCAACCAGGTCCCGCGGGATGGCCGCGCAGTTCACGGCGACAAACGGTTTCGAGGCCCGCGGAGATCGCCGGTGAATCGCGCGAGCAACGAGCTCTTTCCCCGTGCCGGTCTCGCCCGTGATGAGTACCGTCGAGTTGCTGGCGGCTACCTTGGACACTCGCGACAACACGGACGTCAGCGCCGTCGAGACGCCGACAATCTCCTCGAACATCGAGGCGTTATCGATTTCCTCACGCAGCGCCACGTTTTCCTGCTGCAGCCGCTCCTCGGCCCTTTTGCGATCCTCGATGTCGGTGCAGGCCAGGTACCAGCGAACGACGTTGCCATCGTCGTCGCGCACCGGATTGTACCGAGCGAGAAACCAACGGTACGTCCCGTCACTGCCACGCAGGCGCTTTTCCACCTCGAAGGGCGAACCCGTCGCTAACGACCGCCGCACTTCGGCGTTCACCGCTTCGACGTCGGCAGGAGGCATATCCACTCCGCGCTCCAGCCATTCGTCCAGAGTGACGCCGAGATATTCGAGCGAGGTGCGGTTGGCGTACAGCGGCTCGAACCTCGGCCCGAACACGCCGATGAGCTGCGGCGCGAAATCCAGCGTTTGCCTGAGCTCCATCTCGCTCTTGCGCAGTGCCTTCGTCAATTCCTCGTGCTCGGTCACATCGATCCCCGTGCCGACAAAACCCTGGACGGTACCGCCGTTCGCCGCGGGCGTCCCGACGCATCTCACATGTCGAATCGATCCATCGGGACGCACGATGCGCTTCGTGAAGTCGAATCCGCGAAGCTCGGTCAGCATCGACTGGATTTGCTGCGTCACGAACTCCCGATCGTCCGGATGTACGAGCGCGATGTAATCAGGCGTACTCGGCGGGGGACCGCCTGGATTTAGGCCGTGAATCGCAAACAACTCGGGAGACCAGTGCTGGAAGCCGGCTGGGGTGAACATCCAGCTTCCCAGGTGTGCGAGCCGTTGGCCCTCTTCCAGGTAGAACTCGGCTTGCTTGCGTTCGTCGATGTCGAGGTTGATGCCGATCCAGTAGAGGACCGTGCCGTTGTTCCCTCGAAGAGGTTCCGTGCGACTCAGGAACCAGCGGTAGTTGCCTTCCGCATTACGGACGCGAAAACTCACCTCACCTGGTGAGCCGGTGCGCAGGCACTCTGACCAGACCCTGCGCGTCTCTTCTCGATCGTCGGGATGCAGCAGCGGGAGATGGGAATCCCACGCTGCGCCGGTGTCGGCGCCGAATCGAAGCGGATGATCCTCCGCGAGGCCAAGGTAGTTCGCACAGCGCTCATTGACGAAGGTGAGCGCGCCCGACGGAACGGCGTACCACGTGTACGCAGGGATCATGTTCAGCGTGGCTCGCAGCTGCGTTTCTATCGCTTCGTCCATGCTCAAGTCCTCATCCGCTGGCTGTCCAATATTTCGCCATTGGCGAAGTATCGCCAGCGCTCCGCCGGAGGAAAGCCTTTGATTTCAACAACTTGCGTTTGGATCAGCAATTGCCTTGAAGCACGAGCATGCAAACTCAGATCCTCGGTGACACGTCGGCGAAAGTGGCACGGCAGGTTGTCCATCCGCTCAGTCAGGAGGATTCCAATACGGCGACCGCTCTGCGAACGAGCGTCGCAGCGGTGAAAGGTAAGCTCGAAGGAACGACTGCCCGCGGTCCATTCAACGACTTCATGGAGGGGATCGCGATTCCGGCAGGCGTGACCTTCGAAGCCGATAACGTCGGCGGAATCGCGGGCTGGTGGGCGAAGCCGGCGCGGTCGCGAAAGGATGCCGTGATTCTTCACCTGCATGGCGGCTGGTTCAACTTCGGAAGCGCCCGTGGGTACCGGAATTTCGTCGGACACATCGCTTCGAGCGCTGGAGCTGATGCCTTCGTACCCGATTACCGGCTCGCTCCCGAGCATCGGTTCCCCGCGGCCGTCGAGGATGTCGAGGCATGCTACCGCGGCGTCGTTGGCAGGGGGATCGAGAAGATCGTCCTGACCGGCGACTCGGCAGGAGGCAACCTCGCGCTCGTACTCCTGTCCATCGCGTGCGCACAAGCCCGCAATGGTGGCATCGCGCCGCTCGGCACGGTTGCCATGTCGCCGCTGACAGACCTCGCACTTACCGGCGAAAGCTTCGAGACAAAAGCGGAAGCGGATCTGTACTTCACCAAGTCACAGGTGGCGAGCCTGGTGGCCTCCTATCTCGGCGCGGCCGATCCGACGAATCCTCTCGCGTCGCCTCTGTATGGTGATTTGCGCGGCCTGCCTCCCATCCGCGTGCACGTCGGAGAAGACGAGATGTTGCTCGACGACGCTCGCCGCTATGTGGCGCGCGCTGCCGCCGCGGGTGTCGACGCCGCGCTGGATGTGTGGATGGGAATGCCGCACGGCTTCGTCGCCGATCTGGACAGGTTCGCCGCTGCTCGCGAGGCACTTCGCGCGATCGGCGTCTTCACAGCCGAACGGCTGTAACGGGAGAAGGACCATGTCCCAGACCGCGTCAACGCTATTGCTTCGCAATCTGCACGACGTCTTCGGTGAGATCGACCCCGCCCGTCGACGCGAGGCCGTCGATGAAATCTTCCACGAAGACGCGGTGTTCTTCGAGCCCAAGGGTGCGTACCGCGGCCGTGACGAGATCCACCGCATCGCCGGCGTGATCAAGGCTACGCACCCTGACTTCCAATATCAGCCGCTCTCCTCACCTGAGCCGATTGGCGATGGCTGTCGGGTCCGATGGGTATCAGGCATCCCCGGCAAGCCGCCGGCGTACGCCGGAACCGATTTCATAATCGTCCGGGACGGAAAAATTGCCGCGGTCTATCTCTTTTTTGACCCACTCCCAACCTGACCATCGCGCGCTGTGCGCGCAGGAACAGCCATGAGCACATCAGCAACCACACAAGCTGTGACACCAACAGCGTCGCGGGCGCCCAAGGCCCTCAAACTGCCCGACTATGCGCCGATCCCTCGGTCCGCGCTGGGCCCTGCGCTCAACGATCAGGGCTACTACGTGGGGCGCGTGGAGCGAAATCTCTACTGGATCACCGATGGCGTTTACCAATCCGCGTTTCTCACGACCCGAGACGGAGTCGTGCTGCTCGACGCTCCCCCAACCATCGGGAACAACATCCGGCGGGCCGTCGACGAAATCGCGGCCGCCAATGGCGTGAGCAACAAGGTGACGCACCTCATCTACTCGCATCACCACGCCGACCACGTCGGCGCGTCGTCACTGTTCGGCAAGGCGGTCACACGCATCGGGCACGAAGAGACGAAGCGGCTCCTGTTGCGCGACAACGACCGGGCGCGGCCCGTGCCGGACGAGACCTTCCAGGATCGCCGCACGCTGAACATCGGTGGCGAGCGCATCGAGCTCGCGTGGCACGGCTCGAACCACACACCCGACAACATCTACATCCATTTGCCTGAGCACGACGCGCTCATGCTCATCGACATCGTCAATGGCCGGTGGGTGCCGTTCGCCGGGGCCAACATGAGCGAAGACATTCCGGGCTACATCGATGCGCCGGCGAAGGCACTCGGTTACTCGTGGAAGCACTTCATCGGAGGTCACTTCGGCCGACTCGGTACGCGCGACGACGTGGCGCTGCATCAGCGCTACATGGCCGACATCGCCGACAATGTGAAGACGGCGATCACCGCGGTGGATCCGACGCCGTACTTCCAGAAGTACGGCGAGAACACCTGGGCAGCGGTGAAGGGCTATCTCGACGCGGTGACCGATGCCGCCGCGGCACCCGTGATCGAGAAATACACCGGCGTGCTGGCGGGGGCCGACGTGTACACCGCGAGCACCACGTTCTCGGTGATGGAGTCGCTGCGCCTCAACCTCGGCCTCGGCTTGCAAATTCATCCTTAACGTTCGCTAACTCCCGCATGACAACTCTCTCTGCGCAAGCCGTTCAAAAGCTTCTCGCAAACCCGCTCGATCTGGCGAACGTGCGAAGCGTGACGACGCCCGACGTGACCTACATCTCGCTCAGCGAAACAACGCAGAGCTCAAGCGCTATCTGCCGTGGACGGGCACGAACAAGGGACCGGAATCCATCGTCCGCACCTTCGAAGCGATCGGTCGGGTGTGGGAGACGAAAGCCTTCGAGATCCGCGACGTCATGGAGCAAGACGACAAGGTGGCGATGTTCGGCTCGTTCACCTATCGGGCGCGTGAGTCCGGCGAAGAGATCACGTCGCCCTTTTCCCTTCTTGCCAAAGTGAAGGACGGAAGAATTCACTATGTCCAGTTTCTCGAAGACACATTCGGCACGTCCGGAACGCTGGGACGTCCCCATGTTCGATAGCGGCTCCGATGCCATCGCTCGCCATTGGATCGATGGCGCCTGGCTCACGTCGAAGCGCGTCGGCTCGTCGATCAACCCATCGAATGGCGCAATCCTCGGTGAGTTCGCCGACGGCGGCTTCGACGAGGCGCAGGCAGCGATTGCGGCAGCTCGGCACGCGTTCGACAGCGGAACGTGGGCGTTCGACCGCAACCTGCGAGCGACGGCACTCCTCGAGCTCGCGCAGCGCATCGACGAGCGCGCGAGCCGCCTTGCGTCTTCGCTGTCGCGCGAGATGGGCAAGGTCATAACCCAGGCGGGGTGGGAAGCGGTGGCTTCGGCACAGACGATCCGCTACAACGCTGGGGCTGCGGTTTCACAAACGGGTACTGCGGCCGAGCAAGGACCAGGACTGCTCGCGAGCACCTGGCGCGAGCCGATTGGCGTTGCGGGAATCATCGTTCCGTGGAACGCGCCAATCGCGCTGCTTGCGCGCGCGCTGGGCCCCGCGCTCGCTGCCGGATGCACGGTGGTGGTGAAGATGCCGGGTCAGACAGCGCTCACGAATGCGATCGTGGCCGAGGCGATCGCGGCGACCGAGTCACTGCCGAAAGGCGTCGTGAACATGTTCACGGAATCGCGGAACGATGGCGCGCCGTTCCTCGTGGCTTCGGCCGACGTCGACGTGATCAACTACACGGGCAGCACCAAGGTCGGCCGGATGATCGCCGCGCAAGCAGCGACAACGTTGAAGCGCACGACGCTCGAGCTTGGCGGAAAGACACCGCTGATCGTGTTCGAAGACGCGGACATCAACGTGGCGGCGCCACTGGTCGTGCGCGCGCTGACGCAGTTCAACGGCGAATTCTGCATGACAGGCTCGCGCGTTCTCGTGCAACGGAGCGTCGCGAACGCGTATCGAAAGAGGCTGGCAGAATTGCTCGAGGCGGTGCGACTCGGTCCAGCCGATCAGGAGACGAGCGAGATGGGACCGCTGCTCGACAGGAATAACGTGGATCGCGTGGACCGGATCGTCGAAGAAGCGGCGGCCTATGCCAAGGTGCTGGTTCGAGGTGGCCGATCCAACGACGCGGCACTGGCCAAGGGCGCATTCTACCGTCCCGCGATGCTCGAATCGGAGGCCATCGACGTGCCTCTGATTCAGGACGAGATCTTCGGACCGGTGCTGAGCTTCGAGACGTTCAAAGAGGAAGACGAAGCCGTGACGCGCGCCAACGCCACGATCTATGGTTTGGCAGCCGCTGTCTTCACGAAAGATATCGATCGCGCAACGCGTGTCGTTCGCAGAGTAAAAGCGGGCACGATCTGGACGAACACCTGGGCGCTGCTGTCTGACGCCGTCGAGGAAGGCGGTTTCAAGAGCAGCGGCATCGGCCGCATGCGTGGCGCGCGCGCGATGGAGGAATTCCAGGAGATCAAGACGCACTTCCTCCTGTACGCTGCATGACGCCCGCCTTGGGCAGCCGGCCCCACCGCCGCGCGTTCTGGGTTGTCGCATTCGTCTTTCTCGCGGTCATGGCGCTCGGTACCGTCCCCAGCCCGCTCTACGGCCTATATCGTGACCGGGACGGCTTCTCGCCGCTCGTCGTCACCGTGATCTACGCGGTCTATGCCGTTGGCGTGATCGGCGCGCTCCTGCTCGCTGGCCACCTCTCCGATCTATACGGCCGCCGGCGACTCCTGCTCATCGCGCTCGGCATCGCGATCGCCAGCGCGGTCGTCTTCGTCGCGTCGCAGAGCCTCGCTGGGCTGCTGACCGCCCGCTTTGTCAGCGGCATCTCGATCGGCATCGTCGCCTCAACAGCAACGGCGTACCTCGCCGACCTGCACGCCATCGCCTGGCCCCAGGCAGCCGCCGCGAGGGCGCAACTCACCGCGTCGGTCGCGAATGTCGGCGGGTTGGGCGTCGGTGCCTTGGCAGCAGGGCTTCTGGCGGAATGGGTTGCGTACCCGCTCACGGTCCCGTACCTCGTGTTCCTGGGCGCGCTCATACTCGGCGCGATCGGCGTCGTGTTCGCCCCGGAGACACGCGAGTCGCCCAAGCCGGGCCCGCGCTATCGCCCGCAACGTCTCTCGGTGCCGCACGCCGATCGGAGTCGCTACTTCGGAGCAGCCCTGAGCACCTTCATGGCCTTCGCCTCGACCGGTCTGTTCGCGGGGCTCGCCGGTCTGTTCCTCGTGGACGAGCTGCATCATCCGTCCCTCGCGCTGATAGGCGGAACCTTGGGCGCGATGTTCGGAGCTGGCGTCGCCGCGCAGTTCTTGACCGCGACCTGGTCGATCACGCGCGAGCTCGCGGCCGGCATGGCTGCGATCGTGATCGGCATCGGACTCGCGGTGCTCGCAGTCTGGCTGCGGTCGCCGTCGCTGGGCCTGTTCATCGCCGGCGGCGCGCTGATCGGGGCGGGGTCAGGCGCGATCTTGAAGGGAGCCGTCGGTACCGTCATGAGCATCTCGCGGCCTGAGCGGGTCGCCGAGTCGCTCACAGGCGTGTTCCTGTCCGCGTACGTCGGTATCTCCATGCCGGTCGTGGGCGCCGGCATCGCGCTCGCGCGCAACGTCTCCCCGAAGGTCACGCTCCTCGGCTTCGCGACCGCCGTGACCGCTGGCATCGCCGCGTCCGCGGTCAGGCTCCTTGGCCGCTCGACGCCGCAACCAGCCCACTAATGAACGACACCAACTCACAAAAAACCACCAACTAGGAAGACCTCGTGTCCAACAATCCCAACCAGATCACGATCGACAATTCTGTCCTCATCCTCGTCGATCACCAGCCGTGGGTCGCGTTCTCGGTCAAATCGATGGACGCGAGCCTGCTCGTGAACAACCTCGCCGGCATCGCGGCGAGTGCAAAGGCGCTCGACGTCCCGGTGATCCTGACGACAGTCGGCGCGACGGGTGGCCCGCTCAAGGACCCGCCGATCAAAGGCCTCGCCGACGTCATTCCGGACGTCAGCCCGATCGATCGGGTGTCGACGAACGCGTGGGAGGACATACGCGAAGCCGTCGAGGCAACCGGTCGCCGCACGTTGCTGATCGCCGGCCTGTGGACCGAGGTCTGCCTTGCGCAGACGGCGATCTCCGCGATCGCCGATGGCTACCGAGTGTTCTTCATCAGCGACTGCTCGGGCGGCATGAGCGTGGAGGCCCACGAGGACGCCAAGGCGCGGTTGGTCCAGGCGGGCGCGACGCCGATCAACTGGATGGCCGTGATCTGCGAATGGACCCCTGACTTCACGACTGAGGAGCGAAACCGCGTCAGTCCGTCCGTCATGAAATATGGTTCGATGGCCGGCCTCGCCGTGGAATACCTCGTCGCGCAGATCGACGTGGGTGTTCCCGCCGGCAGATGACATAGTCCATGACCTGCAGAATCGAACGACGTGCTGCGCGCAATGGCGTCGTCTTGCGCGTGAGCGGACGCATCGAGGGTGCGTATGTCGCGATGCTGCGGGAATCGATAAGAAAGGAGAAAGCGAAACGCGGATTGGCGATCGATCTCGCCGAGGTCACACTGGTCAGTCAGGATGCGGTCGATGCTCTAGCCGATGCCGAGGATACCGGCGTCGAGCTGAGAGACTGTCCAGCCTACATACGCGAATGGGTTTCTCGAGCGAAGACAATCAATGACTAGAATCGGGATCATCATCGGAAGTACGCGGCCGGGGCGGAAGGCGCCCGCTGTCGCCGAGTGGGCCTACGACATCGCGCAAAAACGCGACGACGCCGAGTTTGAAGTGGTCGACGTCAAAGACTTCAACCTGCCGCTGTTGGACGAGCCCACGCCGGCGAGCTTTGGCCATTATACTCGGGAACACACAAAGAAATGGGCGGCGAAGATTGCTTCGTTGGACGCCTTCGTTTTTGTGACGCCCGAGTACAACCACGCAACCTCCGCGGCGCTCAAGAACGCAATCGATTTCCTGCACGCGGAATGGGTGAACAAGGCGGCCGGGTTCATCGGCTATGGTGCAACCGCAGCCGCGCGTGCAGTGGAAAATCTGCGATTGATCATGGCAGAGCTGCAGGTCGCTACGGTGCGCGCCCAGGTTGGGCTTTCGCTCTTTACGGACTTCGAGAACTTCACGGTGTTCAAGCCTGCCGCCAGGCAGGAGCAGCAAGTGCAAGCGATGTTGGACCAGCTCATTGCCTGGGGCGGCGCTCTAAGGCAGCTACGGGAGCAACAAGCACTGATGTCCAGCGTTTCCGGTGGATGAGAGAGCGCGCGAGTGATCCTCGCTCATTCGAAAGGAGATATACACAGATGGCCATACTGTCCCCGGGAACACCCGCACCCGACTTCAAGCTCTTCGCGACGCCCGATCAGCAGCTCGCGCTCACCGAGCTCAAGGGCAATCCGGTGATTCTCGCTTTCTATCCTGCGGACTGGAGTCCTGTGTGCGGCGATCAAATGGCGCTCTACAACGAAATTCTGCCCGAATTTCACAAGTTCGGCGCGCAGATGGTTGGCATTTCCGTCGACGGTCACTGGTGTCACGCGGCTTTCCGCGCCGCCCGGAAGCTGAAGTTCCCGTTGCTCGCCGACTTCGAGCCGAAGGGAGCTGTCGCGAAGTCGTACGGAGCGTACCGCGAATACGACGGTACGACGGAGCGCGCGTTGTTCGTGATCGATGGCGATGGGGTCATCGCCTGGAGCTATTGCTCGCCCGTCAGCGTCAATCCCGGCGCGGATGGCATTCTCGAAGCGCTCGAAGCACTCGCCGTTCGCCCGCGAGCCGAGGCAACATGAGCACGACGCGAAAGCAGGGTATTCTCCGGGTAGATGTCGGACCGGATGACCATCAGGTTGGACCGATCGACGCGCCGATTACCCTGGTGGAGTACGGCGACTTTCAATGCCCGTGGTGCTTGATGGCGCACCCCATTGTGCAGGCACTTCAGGCTCGACTGGGATCGAGGCTTCGTTTCGTCTTTCGCAACTTTCCCCTGAGCGAGCTGCACCCGCACGCGAGGCACGCCGCGGAAGCAGCCGAGAGTGTGAATGCGCGAGCGGGCTCCGACGCATATTGGCGCATGCATCATCTGCTTTTCCAACACCAGCAGGACTCCAGGGACGCCCTCGATGATGCGCACCTGCTTCAGTATGCGTCGGCCGCCGGAGCCGACGCAGCCGACGTCGAGCGCGATTTGGCAACCCGTGCGCACTCTGAACGGGTTGACGCCGACTTCGCGAGCGGCGTCCGCAGCGGTGTGAACGGCACACCGACCTTCTTCATCAACGGCCAGCGGTTCGACGGCGACTGGACTCGCATCAACGAATTCGCCGAGGCGCTCGAGCACGCCGCCGTCGCCGTCTAGCGCGCGACCGGAGATCCGGTAGCTGTCGCCAGTCTCTGCGCGGACTGCTGTCGGTTCCGCTGTCGATTGAACCCGACATTTCCCGGCAACCCCAGAGCCAGCTTCGGGCAGCTCGCGACGGCCGTCAACGATTTATGGATTTTGCCGGACTTCAGAATGCCCTGGGGTCGCCTGGAAAGCGTGTGCACGGGTGACCCGTGTCGCGAGTTCGAATCTCGCCCCATCCGCCTGGCTATCTGCTGTTTTCGCCCTGGTCCAGGCCCCCTGGTGGGGGCGAAGAGTGCCGTAATGCCTTCTGGACCGCTCCTGTGAGATCTGCCGTCGTAAACGGCTTCTGAAGCAGCAACATCTTCGACTGTGTCACGCCACGCCGGATGATCTCGTCGTCCGTGTACCCCGTCATGTACACGACCGGCGCTTCTATCCCCATGCGACGCAGCTCCTCCACGAGTTGCGTTCCGCCCATGCCCGGCATCACGACGTCGGACAGAATGAGGTGGATGACGCTGTCGTGTCTCCGAGCCACCTCGAGCGCTTCTGCGGCGCTCGCGGCGGTGAGGAGCGTGTAGCCGCGTTTGGCGAGCGCACGGTGCACGAACAGACGCACGGCGTCCTCGTCTTCGACCAGTAGGATCGTTTCGCAACCGCACTCGAACGCCGGCAGCTCGCCCGTCGTCTGGGTGATTGGGCGGTCCGACGTAAGCGGAAGCATGACGCTGAAGGTCGTGCCGACGTCGACTTCGCTCTCGACATCGACGAAGCCCTCGGCCTGTTTCACGATGCCATAGACCATGGCCAGGCCGAGGCCCGTGCCATGGCGTGCGTCCTTCGTGGTGAAGAAAGGTTCGAAGATGCGGTCGATCCACTCCGGTTCGATTCCATGTCCGGTATCCCGCACGACGAGTCGTACGTAGTTGCCGGGCGAAATCGTTGCTCCGGTCCGCATACGCTCGGGCGCGGCGAGACGCACGCATTGTGTCGCGATGAAAATCCGCCCGCCGCCCGGCATCGCATCGCGCGCGTTGACGACCAGGTTCAGCAGGATCTGTTCGATTTGCGCGAGATCGGCCGTGACTGTTGCCCTGGGGTGGAGCGAGACGTCGATGGCGATGTCCTCGCCGATCAGCCGTCGCAGCATGGGCTCCAGGTTGCGAACCACGTCGCTGATGTCGAGAACGACAGGACGGATGACTTGCTTGCGGCTGAACGCAAGGAGCTGCCGTGTGAGCGTCATGGCCCGTTCCGCCGCGCTGTAGACCTGGCTGAGGTCCGCGCGGTGGTCGGGCGGCAGGGCGTTGTCGCCGAGCAGCATTTCGACGTGTCCGCGGATGACCGTGAGGATGTTGTTGAAGTCGTGCGCGATGCCGCCAGCCAGGGATCCGATGGCCTCCATCTTGTGCGACTGCCGCACCTGGGCTTCGAGCTCGAGACGCGCGGTGACATCGCGAAAGCTCCACACTCGGCCGACGACGCGGCCCTCGACTCGCTGCGGCTTCGACGCGCGCTCGTAGACTCGCCCGTCCTTGAAACGCAACGTGTCGAAGCTTTCCGCTTCGAGGTTGGCGTACAGCTCGCGCACCTTGCGCAGGAACTCCTCCGGACTCTCCAGCTGGTCGAGCACGAACGCGAGGGCCTGATCGTCGTCACGCGTCGCGACGATGGATTCCGGAATGCGCCAGAGCTCCATGAACTTGCGATTCATGCGAACCATGCGACCGTCGAGATCCACCACGAGCAGACCATCGGTGGTCGATTCGATGGTCGCCTCGAGGAGCGCCAGAGCGCGCTTGAGCTCGTCGTGGACGCGGCGGTGCTCTCGTTCGCTCTCGATGAGCGCCAGCTCCGCCTCCTTCCGCTCCGTCACGTCGACGAGGACGCCGCGCCATTCGACGGCATCGCCCTCCTCGTTCAGCACGAAGCTGCCGCGATCATGGATCCACCGGACGGACCCGTCGCGCGCGATCATGCGATACTCGTCGTCGAGCGGCTCGCTGCGCTCGAAGGCCTTTTGACTCGCGGACAGGACGCGCTCGCGGTCGTCAGGATGAATGCTCCGCACCCAGCGGTCGGGGATGGCGAGCCACTCGGCGCGGCTGTATCCGAGGGTGTCGAGTCCGCGACTTACGTAAATCGGCGCATACGGCGGCGTCGGCTCGGCGCTGTACACCATGAGTGGCAGCGTTTCGAGGAGCTTGTGGTACCGCTTGTCGTCGGCGTCGAGCTCGCGAGAGGCAGGCATCGAGCAGAGCTCAGCAGACGGGGCGGCGTCGCGCATCCATGCAACTTCGAAGTATCGGCTTCGACTTCGAAGTCTTTAGGCCACGAGCTCATTCGATTACTGTCCGACGCGGCGCACAAGGACTACCACATCTGGCTGTCGGAAAAGCCCAACGACAGGAAGTCACGCAGCATCGTCGTCGAGATCACCCCGCGCGTTCGTGGAAAGCATCCGGCCTGGTCGGAAGATCGCCTCGCCGCGCTCGACGAATCACAAGCAAAAGTACGCGTGAGCGGTTGGCTGATGCTGGATCAGATGCATCCCGAGCGCGTCGGCGGAAATCGAATCACCCTGTGGGAAGTGCATCCCATCATGCGACTCGAGTGGCAACGATCCGATAGCGCCTGGGTCCCGCTGGATTCGCTGTCGCCGGCGGCCGACTCATCGGCGTAGTCACGGCGAAGTATTGCCGGCTGCGTCCGTGCCCGCGCGCTGATCGAGCGCGACATGCCGGCGACGGTTGCGATCGTACAGCACCGTCCCCAGGACGGCGACGAGAAGTCCGAGGCTCCAGCCGCCGAGGACGTCGGTCGCCCAGTGTACGTCGAGATATACTCTCGAGAGTCCCACGAGCAGCGGGACGAGAATCGCGACGTACGTGGCCTGGCGTCGCGAGGCGAGCCCTTCACGCCACGCGATGTAGGCCAGGGTGCACCAGACAGCGGTTGTAGCCGTCGCGTGCCCTGACGGGAACGCGTAGGTGCCAAGGACGGCATGCCCGATGGCGGGGGGTCGGGCGCGGGCGAAGATTCGTTTGACGACAAGAAACAGCGCGGTCGCGGCCGCGGGTGCGATGAGCGTGGCGGCGGCCACCCGGCGTCCGCGCTGTCGCCACAACCAGACTGCCGCCACGAGCGCGCTCACGAGCGCGGCACTGACCGAGCCGACGTTCGTGACCCCGAGAAAGATCGCGGTGAGCACCGCGTTCTGGTGCTCGACGACCCACTGCTGGATCACGCCGTCGAACGTCCCGGTCTCGTGTGAGAAGACGTCCTCGCCCAGCTTGGCGCAGGCGAGGAGCGCGGCGATCCCGAGTCCGACGGTGAGCGCCCATTCAGCAAGAAAGTTCGTTGCGCTTTCGCGCCACGCGCTCGGGATTCGTGCGCGAGCCGTCGCCTCCAGCCAGGCTCGAGTCTGCGCTGCCCGCCTGCGCCACGTCAGTCGCATGCCAGAGGAAAGATCATCTTGGATACCGACATCACCGCTTCGCCGCGTAGGCGTTCAGACCTGACGCGAGCCGTCGGAGGATCTTCAACGCCTGTGTCTTCGCATCGGCGGCGAGCTTGCGACCCCGCCAGCCTGCAAGCACGCGCGCGCGGAGGTGCCTGACGAGCGTGCGCTGCGCTCCCATGAGAGCGCTCGCCACGGCGTGCGCTTCGATGTCGTCGCGGTTGCGACTGGTCTCGACGATGACGGCGCTGAGCTCGTCGGTGTACCGCGCGACGATCTCGCGCTCGCGGGCGCGCAACGCGGCGCTCGCCGCCAGGATGCCCGCCGCTTCGGCGATGACGTGCGCGGCTTGCGGTTCGGCCAGGCGTTTCGTGTTCTCGACGACAACCCGAAAGAATGCCGCGAGGACGGTCTCTCCCTTGGGACGGTCGCGGACGGCGTCGACCAGCATCGCCTCGAAGGCCTCCATCCCGCTGTAGTACAGATCCTCCTTCGCCGGGAAATAGTTGAACAGCGTGGCCTCCGACACATCCGCTGCTCGTGCGATCTCCGCGATGGTGACCGCATCGAATCCGCGCTCGCCGAACAGCCGTCGTGCCGTCCGGGCAATGTGCAGCCGCGTCTGCTCCTTCTTGCGCTCACGAAGCCCCAGTGCCGCCGTCATGCGTAGAGCATAGCAAGCAATTGGATTGCCGCTATATTTGGAGCAACTCTAAGTTATTAGGAGCTCGCGCTGAGTATCGAGCGTCGCTTGGAAGGGAAAGTCGCGATCGTGACCGGCGCGAGCCGAGGAATCGGCGCCGTCACGTCACGAGCGTTCGCGGCCGCCGGAGCGACGGTTGTCGTGGCGGCACGGAACGCTGATGCGCTCGATCGACTCGTGCGCGACATCCGCACCGAGGGAGGCACTGCGCTGGCTTGTCCCACGGATGTGAACGACGCCGACGCAATCCGAAAACTGATCGAGGCGACGGTCGCGGCGTTTGGGCGGCTGGACATAGCGTTCAACAATGCCGCCGGCGGCGGCCAGCCGCCGACACGGATTGCTGATCTTCCCGTGGAATCGTACGACTCCGCGATCGCCACCACGCTGCGCAGTGTCTTCCTCTCGCTGAAGTACGAAATACCAGCCATGCTCGCCAGCGGCGGCGGAGCGATCGTCAACATGGCGTCGACGGCGGGACTCGAAGCGGTCGGGGGTCTCGCCGGCTATGTCTCGGCGAAGCACGGCGTCATCGGCCTCACGAAAGCGGCCGCCCTCGAATACGCGGACCGCAACATCCGAGTGAACGTCGTCGCACCCGGACCAATCCTCACGGAGAATCTCCAACGCGCGGGCGAGGAGGCACAACGGAAGGCGGCGATGTCGATGCCGATGCGCCGCGTTGGCCGGCCCGAGGAGGTCGCGGCAGCCGTCCTTTGGCTGGCATCCGACGACGCGTCGTACGTCACCGGCGCAACCCTGCCGATCGACGGCGGAAAACTCGCCGGCATGGCGCCGTTTGCGGGCCTGGGCATGACCAGCCAAGCATCCCACAGGTAAGCGGAGATCTCAATGAGTAGGAATACCAAGGTCGCGGCTTCACTCCTTCTCTTCGCATCTGCTGGCGCTGATGCGCAGACCGGTCATCGCGTCAATGTGAACGGCATGCGGATGTACTATGAGGTCTCCGGCAGCGGGACCGCGCTGGTCGCGTTGCACGGCGCGTATATGAACATTCGCGACATGGGGATCCTCATCCCGAGGTTGGCGCGGACGCACCGGGTATACGCGCTCGAGCTTCAGGGGCATGGCCGCACGACGGACATCGACCGCCCGATCACCTATCAGAACCTCGCGGACGACGTCGCGGCCTTCATGGACGCGGTCGGGCTGCGGAAGGCGGATGTCTTCGGGTACTCCATGGGGGCCGTCGCCGGTTTGCAGCTGGCCATTCGCCATCCGGCGAAGGTGAACAAGCTCGTGTTCGCGGCCGGCGTCTACGATTTCCAGGGATGGCAGCCGGATTTCAGGGCCATGATCCCCCAGCAGACGGTCGAGATGATGCTTCAGACGCCCTTTGCGAGGGAGTATCCCAAGCTCGCTGCCAATCCCAAGGGGTTTCCCGAGCTCGCCAGAAAGGTGATTGCACTCCAGAACGAACGGATGGCCTGGGAGACCGACGTGAAGGCGCTGAAGGTGCCCGTGCTCATCGTCGGAGGCGACGCTGACGGTGCAACGTTGGAGCACTATGTCCAGATGTTCCGGCTGTTGGGGGGCGGTGCCATGGGCGACCAGGGCAAGATGCTGCCGGCCTCTCGGCTCGCCATCCTGCCGGCGACCTCGCACACGGCGATCATCACGCAGACAGACCTGTTGCAGGCGCTCATCGATCCATTCCTCAAGGGCGTCACGCCGAAAAGCTTCTTGCAGATGGAGAGATGATGAGGAAGCTCATCGCAATCACCCAGCTCAGCGTGGACGGTGTCATGCAGGGGCCCGGCGGCCGGGAGGAGGATCCCAGCAACGGGTTCAGGAGCGGAGGTTGGGCCAGGCCCTACGTGGACGACGCGCTGAGTCGGATTCTGCACGAGACTGTCGCTGGCGAGTACGACATGCTCCTCGGACGTCGGACCTACGACATCTTCGCCGGCTACTGGCCGAAGCAGCGCGGGGCAGTCACGAAGGGTTTCAACAGGGCGACGAAATACGTCGTCACGCGCACGCGCGACCAACTCGACTGGAAGACCTCACGGCGCATAGACGGCGATGTTGTCGACGAAGTGAGCCGGCTCAAGGCATCCGATGGACCGGAATTGCACGTCTGGGGCAGCCATCAATTGCTGCAGCAGCTGATCGCCGCCGACCTTGTGGACGAATATCGCATGTGGATCTCTCCGGTGGTGCTGGGCAAAGGCAAGCGGTTGTTCGAGAGCAGCGTTCCACCGCGCCGTCTCTCGCTGGTCGGAGCCGGGAACACGCCAAGCGGCGTCGTCGTCAACACCTATCGGCCAGCCGGTCCGCCTGCTGTCGATTCTGCTGTCCTTTGAACCCGACATTTCCGGCAACCCCAGAGTCAGCTTCGGCCAGATCGCGAGGTGCGTCAGCGATTGATGGATTCTTTGCCGGACTTCCGAATGCCCTGGGGTCGCCTGAAAAGCGTGTGCACGGGGTGACCCGTGTCGCGAGTTCGAATCTCGCCCCATCCGCTCAACTACGTGCCCCACTTGCGACGACGGTCCTGAGGGGATGATCGCCGCCCTCACATCATCGAGGACGCGATTTGCGCTCGCGGGCCTTCCGTACCTTGGCGGCCTGCGGCAGATAGACCGACGCGACGTGCTCCGGCCCGAATTCGACGACAGTCGTGTCCGGGGCCAGATGCGTGCGTTCGATCGGCGTTTCAACGGTCGCGGTGTACCGTACGTCGGGTCGCCGCCCCTGCACGTCGGTCATGCGGACCTTGACCCGATCCTCCTTCGTGCTCGCTTTCGGGCCGTACACGTACAGGTCCACTGCCTGTCCGACCTGCAGCGTCTCTCGCTCCGCCCTATCAGGGATCTTGAATCGAGGGTGGTAGTGATCCGCGAGTGTTCGGCGTTCTGAAATCGTGTCGGCGGCAGCGCCGTTTCTCTGGGCGGCAATGTGTCGAACCAGGTCGCTTCCCTGCGCGCCGCTACGGCTCGAGGCGTCAGCCCGTGCGAATTCGGCGCATCCGGGTTCGCACCAGACGCGACGAGCGCGGCGATGATCGTCTCATTCGGCCGCTGCATCGCGAGGTGCAACGCCGTCTCGCCGGTCCGGAAGTGACGCAGTTCGGTGTCCGCCCCGGCCTGGAGCAGCGCGTCGACGCCTGCCTTCCAGCCGGACGTCACGGCCAGGCCGAGCGCGGTCATGCCATGCTCGTCCTGCGCATTGAGCAATCCCGCGTCGATGCCGCGCCGCAGGATGTCCAAATCGTGTTCCGGACGGAAACCCCCGCAGTTGGCAAACCACTTCGCGAGGGACGGAGCCTTGGATTTCGCCACTCGTGCATCTCCGGAGCAGGGAGCGACTTCGCGCCAACAATGCTGCGGCTGACGGAATGCGCCCGCCAGATGCTTGCCTCGTGATGCGCGCACAGTCCATGAGATGGCGTGGATGCTGCGAAGCGTCCGCGCCCACGAGGTCTATTCATGACGCCCGCCGAAAGAAACCCCTTGGTCGATGGCGTGCGCGACCTGATGACCGCAGATTTGAATCGTCGGCGAACCCGGTGAGCCCGTTCCTCCTGCACTCGAGCCGCCTATGAAGAAGAAACTCTTGCTGTCGGCCGCCATGAAGAAGACCACGCGCAACGGAAAACGCGCAGCCGAGAAAGCCATGAAAGCGGCGAAGGTCGCGCAGCGGAAATTCCAGGAGGCGGAGAAGAGCGGGTCCGTCGAAAAGTGGCGCAGCCGCGTGAAGGTCGCGATGCAGGCGCTCGAGGTCGCGATGGTCGCCACGGCCGCGATCAAGGGGGCGCGGCTGGGCACCGCGCGTCCGGTTCGACGCCGCTCCGGCCGCTCGAGCAAGGGCTAGCTCGGACGCAACCGCGTTTCGGGCTACGCGCTGCGTTTCGGAAGCGTGTCCGCCATCTCCTCTTCCAGTGCGTCGTCGCGGTTGTAGATGTCGTCGCTGAAGTACAGCTGTCCGTCGCGCGCGTATGCGGTAAGGTAGACGATGTACACGGGAATCTTCCGCGGCAGCGTTACCGTGCGGTTGTCCGCGCCGTGCATCGCCGCCTGCACGCGGTCGGGCGGCCAGCCGAGCACGAACTCCGCCATCTGTTCGGGATGCTCGAGCCTGATGCATCCGTGGCTGGCGGCGCGATCCGCCTGTTGAAACAGTGACTTCGCCGGCGTGTCGTGCAGGTAGATGTTGAAGTCGTTCGGAAAGAGAAACTTCACGAGTCCCAGCGAGTTCTTTTCCCCCGGCACCTGGCGGATGCGCAGTGCGCCCTTTTCCCGATATGTCTCGTATCCGGCCGGCAGGTTGGACCCGTACTTCGGGAAAAACTCCTTCGCCGCGATCGTCGGCGTCACGTTCCAGTAGGGCCGGAAGACGACGAACTCCATCGAGTCGCTGAACACCGGCGTCGAACGCCCCTCGTACTCGGAGCCGACGACGACCTTCATCTCCAGCTGCTTCTGCCCCGAGTCGAACGCCTCGACACGAAATGCAGGAACGTTCACGAGGATGTAGCGCGACCCGAGCGAGCGGGGGAGCCAGCGCATCCGCTCCAGGTTCGAGGCGATCTGCTGCACGCGCTCCTCGGCGGGAGCATCGAGCGCCGCGATGGTGCCCTTCGACAGCTTGCCGGTCACGGCAAGACCGTGCCGTTCCTGGAACTGCTTCACCGCCTCGGTGATCATCTCGGGCGTTGCCGTCGCGGTGTCGGAGAGATAGCCCTCCACGGCCAGGCGCCGCCGCAGGCCGGTCGTCCCACCGGGTCCGTTGACCTTCTGCCATCCACCGGCGGCGACGATCTTCCGATACCGATCCAGCGATTCGCGCAGCACGCCATACGCGGAGTCCAGTGGCGCCATCGCCGCGAGACTCTGCTGCATCGATGGATTCTGCAGGGAGCGCACGAGTGCGCTGTCGACCTCCTGTGTCTGCGCGGGGATGTGCCACGACTGCGAGACGGACTTCGGGTCCACCTGTCCTATGAGCATGTCCGACGCATAAGCAACGTAGGCCGTCGTCAGAAGCACATCCGCGTCAGCGAGCGCTTGGGGCGTCGCGTTTCTGGTGAGCTGCTCGGCGTTCACCACTGCGCGTATGGAATCGAGCGGGTAAGCGTCGGTCGCCAGAGCATGGGTGGGCGCCTCCTCGATCGCTTTCAGCAAAGCGTCCGCGCGGTCCTTGACGCCATCGGGTTCCAGCCAGAGCGGAGCATTCCCGAAGCGCTTGTACAGTCCGTTGACCCGCTTCCAGCGGTCCGCGGTGACCCAGCTGGGCGCCTTGCCGCTGTCGAGGCGAGCGGCCACGGCGGTTCGCACGGTGGCCATGCTCACGCCCAGCACGCTCTTGGCGGAACCGGGCTCATAGCGAGCGTCCTTGCACGCGGCGAGCACGCTGACAGCCGAAAGTGAAGCGAGAATAAGATGTCTCTGCATAGTGCTCGCTTTAAGTCACGTTCCGTACCCGCGGCAGACGTCCAGTAGGCCTCAACAGACGCGCGATCGCCGCGCTGTCGATTCTGCTGCCGATTCAACCCAACATTTCCCGCCAACCCCAGAGTCAGCTTCTCGGCAGTCTGGCAGGGCAATTGAGGTATTGGGCACGCGGCACGAGGCTGCAACTATTTTGCGGTGATGATCCCGTTTCCTGTGACGACGAATGGGTCTGTGATCCGACGTGCGTTTTCGTTCGTGCTGTACGTCGGCGTCGCCGCCTGCGCGGGGCCGTCCACGGCGCCCGCACCGGTGACTGAGCCGGGGACACCGCATGAGATGCGTGGACTGTGGGTCGCTACCGTACGCAACATAGATTGGCCGTCGCGGGACAATCTGACGGCGGACAGGCAGCGCTCGGAGCTCATCGACATCCTCGATCGCGCGCTGAACGCCGGCTTCAACACGATCGTGTTCCATGTGCGCCCCGCGGCGGACGCGGTATATCGGTCGGAGATGGAGCCGTGGGGCGCGATGCTCACGGGACGGCAGGGCGGCGACCCGGGCTACGACCCCCTCGAGTTTGCGGTCGACCAGGCGCATGGGCGCGGCCTGGAGCTGCACGCGTGGATCAACCCCTTCCGTGCCGGGAACGCCAAGGACAGCGCATTACTCGCTCCGACGCACCTCTTCAATACGCATCGTGATCTCGTGCGCGTGTACGGCTCGCAGCTCTGGCTCGATCCGGGTCGCGCCGAGGTGCAGGATCACGTGTCGCGCGTGATCGCCGACATCGTGCGGCGGTACGACATCGACGGCATCCATGCGGATGACTACTTCTATCCGTATCCGGAGAAGGACTCGGCGGGACGCACGCTCGTGTTCCCCGACAGCGCGACGTACGCGCAGAGCGGCTCGACGCTCCCACGCGACGATTGGCGTCGCGCGAACATCGACCGTTTCGTCGAGCGCATGTACCGGGAGGTGCACGCGCTCAAGCCGACGGTGAAAGTCGGTCTCTCGCCCTTCGGTATCTGGCGCCCCGGGAATCCGCCGAGTGTCGCGGGCTTCGACGCATACGCCAACATCTACGCCGACTCGAGGAAGTGGCTGCAGTCCGGCTGGGTGGACTATCTCGCGCCGCAGCTCTACTGGGCGATCAGCGCCCCGCAGCAGAGCTTTCCCGATCTCCTCGACTGGTGGATCAGTCAAAACACGCTCGGCCGGCACATCGTGCCCGGGCTCGCGACTTACCGCACGAACAACGGCACGGCGACGCAGTTTACCACCGACGAGATCGCGAACCAGGTGCGGCTGCTGCGCGGCCGTCCGGGAGCTGCGGGTCACATCATGTTCAATACGACGACCACGCTGAAGCGCGACAACGGCGTGCTGAAGACGCTGGAACCGCTGTATACAGCGCGGGCGCTCCTGCCGGTCGCCTCATGGTTGGACAACGTACCGCCTGGCGCACCCGCGATCGCCGTGGACGGACGCACGGTGCAGATCACGCCGGCCGCCGGAGAAACGCCGCGCTGGTGGTTCGTGCGCGCATTCGAGACCGGCGGCCTGTTCCGGCGCGCGCAGTGGACGACGAGAACCGTGTTCGCCAGCACGCGCACCGTGACATTCGACAGCGACGTGCGGCGCGTGCTCGTGAACGCGGTCGATCAGGCAGGCAATACCAGTCCCGTGGTCGAGTGGGCGGAGGCCGCGGTGATCACCGCCTCGCGGTAAGTCGGTAGCGTCCCGAGGGACGAGATGCCCGGCGTGGCGCCGGAGCTCAGTAGAAGAACTGCTCGACGACGATCCGGCCGTCCTTCACTTCGTACACCATGATCTCGTCGATCCGCCGCCTGCCGAGGCCCGCGACGTCCGCATCGATCCCCCATGCCATCGCGAAGCGGTCCCCGCCGACGACGGGCGCGCTGAAGTACTGATCGTACACTTTCTCCACGCGGCTCACCCACTCTTCCGCCTTCCTGCGGACGTTCGCCTTGCCTTCCGCGTTCCTGAGATAGCGGAACCGCGCGGGTGCATCGGCGGGCTCGATGCTCTTCACGTCATCGGCGAAGAGCTCATCCTGGATCTCGAACCATTTCCCCTGCAGGGCCAGCTCGTGGTAGCGATCGGCAATCTGCTGCGTGGTCATCACGGTAGTGGACGTCATGTTTCGATTCTCATGTGTTGAGGTGTGGATTCACTTCTGATCGGTCTCGACGAATGCTCTCAGGCGATCGATGGCCTGATCCCACATCCGCGAGATGCGGTCGAGATACTCGTGCGCGTCCGACAGCCGCTGTGGCGCCAGATCCCACACGCGCTCGCGGCCGCGCCGGGTGCTGCGCACGAGTCCCGCGTCCGAGAGGACGTCGAGGTGCTTGGAGATCGCCTGGCGCGAGACCCTCGAGTTGGCGCTCAGGCGCGTTATCGATCCGGGCCCGCCGGCAGCCAGCCGCATCACCAGCTGCAGGCGCGTCTCGTCGCCGAGCGCCGCGAAGAGCGGCGCGGCGTCGCGAACGTCGGACCGGGGAATCGCGTTAGCGCGTGACATAGGCGCGCAGCTTTTCGATCTGGCTCTTCCACCCGCCATCGTTCATGCGATAGGCCTCGTCGCGGCGGTGCTGCGGGATGCGGTCGAATCCCGACTCGGTGACGGTCAGCTCGGTTCCATCCGGCACCGTTTTCAGGCGGAATTCCACCAGCGTCATCGGCTCGGCGGAGTAGTCCACCTTCGGGTCGATGGCATAGGGATGCCAGCGGTACGCGAAGCGCTCCTCGGGATCGATGCGATCGACCGTGAACTCGATCGTGAAGCGCTGGCCGCGCATGGTGAGGGTGCCCGTCACGGTGCGTCCGACCGTGAACGGTTCGGGCAACTCGATGCCGAACCAGGCGCCGAACTGGCTGGCATCCGTGAGCGCGCGCCAGACCCGGCTCTGCGGTGCGCGGAGGACGGTGGTCTTCTCGATACGGTCGTGGGTGGCAGACGTTGTGGTTGTCATATCATGCAATCGTTGGGTTGCAGTATTCTACAAGCTCGCGAAAGGATATGCAACCCATTGGTTGCACGTCCGGCGTCGAGCAGTCGATCCCCTCCCCAATACGTGCCATCGGGGCTAGACTGCTGCGCATGATCCGTCGTGTCCTCGCGCTCGCGCTTGGCGTTGCCTTGCTCCACGTGAACGTGCGGAGAGCTGATGGCGCTTGCGCGAAGCATGCGGAGTCGCAGGCCACTCCCGCGCATGTGGAGCACGCAACGCACGCGATCGATACGTCGCCCGAGACTGGCGCGACGCCCGCGGGCGACGAGAGCTGTCAGACGCCTGCCCAGCCGGACTGTTGTCAGGCGCTCGTTTCCTGCTCGGCTCTCCCGAGCGTGAGCGTGGAACGGCCTACCGGATACCGGGTCACTGCGCACGACATCGCGGCAGGCGTAGCGCAGAGCGAACCTGTGTCTCTCTCGCGAGCGCCCGAGACACCACCGCCCAAGGCGTAATCCCCCACAACAGCACGAGCCTGTAAAACCGTCGCGCGATCTTCGCGCGGTGGGACACTCACATGGCTTGGCTCGCGAGAGCCGGTCAATGCCGCACTCTGACCTGGGCATCATCGTCGATGTATTCGTACCAAAGCGCCAGCGTTGCGTGGCGTGGTCTTCGTCTCTTTGTCGCGGCGTCGCTTCTCGCCTGCGCGCCGGGCGTCGCTGGCGCACAGCACCAGGGTCACGACGCGATGCCGATGTCGATGTCGATGGAAGGACCGCTCGGGATCTCGATGGAGCGCATGGGCTCCGGTACGACCTGGATTCCGGACGCGGTCATACTGCCCTCGCGTCACTGGATGCCGGGAAAGTGGATGGTGATGCTCCACGGCTTCGTCTTCGCGCAGTACGACGAGCAGCAAGGGCCTCGCGGCGCGCGTCAGTTCGGAAGCTTGAATTGGGGGATGATCATGGCGGACCGCGAGCTCGGCGGCGGCCGACTCCAGCTGCGATTCATGCCGAGCCTGGATCCGGCGACCGTGGGTAAGTGCGGCTATCCACTGCTGCTCCAGTCAGGCGAGACCTGCCACGGTCAGCCGCTCGTGGATCGCCAGCACCCGCACGATCTGTTCATGGAGGTGGGGGCCTTGTACGAGCGGCCGGTCGCGTCGAACCTCGCATTCCTTATATACGCGGCGCCGGCGGGCGAGCCCGCGCTCGGCCCCGTGGCGTTCATGCATCGGCCGTCGGCAATGGACGAGCCGCAGGCACCCCTTGGGCACCACTGGCAGGACGCGACGCACATCAGCTTCGGTGTCGTGACCGCCGGTCTCTTCACGCGCAGGATCCGGGTCGAAGCGTCGGCGTTCAACGGGCATGAGCCGGACGAAGAGCGTTGGGGCTTCGACCCGATCTCGCTCAACTCATATTCCGGACGCGTCACGCTCAATCCGACGGACAACTGGAGCCTGACTGCCGGGTACGGGAAGCTGGACAACCCCGAGCGGTCGAATCCGCCGGAGTCGATGCGCCGGCTGACCGCCTCGGCGATGTACGGGCGCAAGGTCGGTCTTCACGGTCAGTGGACCAGCACCGCGATTTACGGCCAGAACGTGCACGTGGGCGAAACGCCGTCGCACAGTGCGCTGCTCGAGACCGAAGCGGTGTTGGACCAACACAACACCGTGTTTGCGCGCGCCGAGTACGTGCAGAAGAGCGCACGAGACCTTGTGCTCGCCGTATTTCCAGAGGAACGGCGTTTCAACGTCGCAGCGGCGTCCCTGGGTTACATCCGCGATTTCACGCGAGGCCGGGGGATGACGGTCGGACTCGGGGGGCGGGGGACGGTGAATGTCGTGCCGAGCGCCTTGGAGACGCCGTACGGGTCACGGATGCCGGTCGGAGGGATGGTGTTTCTCCGGCTGCGACCGTTCCATTCTCAGCCCCACCCGCAGCCCGCGATGAGCGGGATGTCGCATAAGGGTCACGCTCGATGACTGAAGGGTCGCTGTGATACTCCAGCCGATCGACTTCGTCGCGTACGCGTGGTTCGTTCTCGCGATCGCCTCCGCGGCGTACGTCGCGTACGACCAGTTCCGCGGCAACCCCGAAGCGACCGTCATGAAATGGGGTTTCGTGCTCGTCACGCTGTACATGGGTCCGATCGGCCTTCTGTTGTATGTCATGGCGGACAAGGAACCTGCTCCTGGCACGCACGAACGATTCACCAAGCCGCTCTGGAAACAGGCCGTCGGCTCGACGGTGCACTGCATCGCCGGTGACGCCACGGGAATCATCCTCGCGGCGGTGGCCACGGCGCTGCTCGGTTTCCCGATGTGGGTGGACCTGATCGTCGAGTACGCGATTGGTTTCCTCCTTGGACTCCTCATCATCCAGGCGCTGTTCATGAAGGACATGATGGGGGGCACGTACGTCGAGAACGTGCGGCGCAGCTTCATTCCCGAGCTCTTGTCCATGAACGCGATGATGGCGGGCATGGCTCCAGTCATGGTGTTTCTCATGATGGGGCGCGACATGCGCGCGATGTGGCCCTCGGAACCGCTGTTCTGGTTCGTGATGTCGCTGGGCGTCGTCGTCGGATTTGCGGTCGCGTATCCGGTGAACGCATGGCTCGTCGCAAAGCGGTTGAAGCACGGATTGATGACCGTCCGCACGGGTGCGACCGAACGACATGACGTCCATCCGACGCACGGGCACGCTCAGGGACACGATTCTCACACCGCGGATCCGGCGACTGCACTAACGCGTCCGCAACTCGCGAGCATTACCGCATTCACCCTCTTCATGCTCGTCGCGGGTATCTCCGTGCCGGCGGCGTTCGTCAACGTACGCGTGAGCGCCGAAGAGGTCCGGGGCACCGTGATGCCGCCGGGAATGATCATGACGCCCGAGACACCAGCGGACGCCATGCGCGACATGGCCGCTGCGGATCCGCGACTTGCCACGTACACGGCGTCCGCCTCGGAGCGCGGCGATCGCGTTCTGCAGCCGCGGATCGAGAACGGCGTCAAAGTCTTTGACATGGATGCGTCGATCATTCGCTGGAACATCCTGCCGTACCGCAGGGTCACTGCGTACGCAGTCAACAAGCAGGTGCCGGGACCGAGGCTCGAGCTGAGCGAAGGCGATCGCGTCCGGATCAACTTCGTGAATCATCTGCCGGAACCCGCGACCATGCACTGGCACGGTCTGGTGGTTCCGAATGCGATGGATGGGCCGGGTGACATCACGCAGGTCCCCGTGCCGCCGGGTGGCCGCTATGTCTACGAGTTTGAAGTCAAACAGTCCGGCACATACTTCTACCACTCGCACACGCGTCCGGACCGGCAGCAGACGCTCGGCTTGTACGGCGCGCTGATCATCCGTCCGCGCGATGCGACCGCTGAACCGAAGGCGAGTTACGAGTACGTCGTTCAGCTCCAGGAGTGGCTGCATCGCGACGGATTGACCTACCCGGCGATGCTCATGGAGGGCGGCCTGCCGAACTACTTCACCATCAACGGAAAGGCATATCCCGCGACTGACACCCTGCACATGCGTGTGGGCGAGACGATCAAGCTCCGGATCATCGGGACCAACAACAATTTCATTCACCCGATGCACATGCATGGCGGACCGTTCACCGTCATCGCGCGCGACGGCATTCCTCTCGGATCGGCGCAGTTCGATGCGGACGTCGTGAATGTGGCGCCAGGACAGCGGTACGACGTGATATGGCCGGCTCGGGAGCCTGGCAAGTGGATCTTTCACTGCCACATCCCGCACCACACGCTCAATAACAACGTGGAGGAGCAGGGAGCTGGCGGCCTGACCCTGCTCGTCGAGGTGCGACCATGACCGCCGGACAGCGAAGTACGCGGTATCGTCACAACGCGTGAGGATGCGCCCCGGTGCTCGAAAGCTCGCGACGCGAGCAACGCAACGGAGAGACGCACCTGCCCCGTCAACGGCCGTCGTCCACGCCAAGCATGACTTCAGTCGATTTCACGATGACCGTGACCGCCTTCCCCTTCGCGATGCCGAGGCGTTTCGCGGACTCGGTCGTGATGGCGGAAACGACGGACTCCCCACCCGTGAGGCGAACGGTGACCTCGGTCATCACGTCACCTTCGTGAACGGAATCGACGACACCGCTCAATTGATTGCGCGCACTGATCCGCATCATCCTCCTCGCTGTGCGGAGGAGAATCTATCGTCCGATGGAACTCGGCGAGCAATTCCCTCACAGGTCCGGGATCTTCGGAGAAATCCCGCGGCCGTGTCATTCGGTCTTTACATTTTCCTCACAACCGCGACGGCCCTTCACCCCAGAGTCATGCGAAGCCTGCTTCTGATCGGCGCTGTCCTTTTTCTGGCGGCCCTTTCATCGACGCCGCACGCGTCTGCGCGAACTGCAGCGGCCGGTGCGGATAGCCTGGCGTCGCCCGCGGCGCCGGGTGCAACGACGCCCAATCTGGCGGTCGCCCCGGATGGCAAGGTCTACATGAGTTGGCTCGAGCCAGCCGATTCCGGATACGCGCTCCGCTTCGCCGTTCTCGATGGCCGAGCGTGGAGCGCCCCGAGAACCATCCGCAAGGGCCGCGACTTCATCGTCAACTGGGCCGACTTCGCATCCATGGAAGTACTGGAGGGCGGACGCCTGGCCGCCCACTGGCTGCAGCGCCTCGGTGCAGGTACGTACGCGTACGGCGTGAAGGTGTCGCAGTCCACGGACGGCGGTAGAACGTGGAGCATGCCGGTGAGTCCGCATCGCGACAGCAGCGCCAGCGAGCATGGATTCGTGACACTGTGGCGCGAACGCAACCAGCTCGGCGCGGCCTGGCTGGACGGGCGCAAGCTCAAGCCGCAAGCAGACGCAGCTCCGATGGCACACGAGCCGAGCAACAACGAGATGATGCTCGTATCGACCACGCTCGATGCGCGCGGCCGCCTCGGCGCCGAGGTCGTGCTGGACGACCGCACGTGCGACTGCTGTCAGAACTCCGCCGCGATGACGTCAAACGGGCCGATCGTCGCGTATCGCAATCGCTCTCCCGAGGAGATCCGCGACATCTACGTCACGCGTCGAGTCAACGGAAAATGGACGGCGGGCCGGGCAGTGCACGACGACGCGTGGAAGATCGCGGCCTGTCCCGTGAACGGTCCGAGCGTCGATGCGCGCGGCAAACGCGTCGCCGTAGCATGGTTCACCGCGGCGAACGACAGCCCCGTCGTGAAGCTCGCGTTCTCGAGCGACGCCGGAGCCAGCTTCACCGTGCCGATTCGGATCGACCAGGGCCAGCCAGCCGGCCGCGTGGACGTCGCCCTCCTGAAGGATGGTGGGGCGGTCGTGACGTGGATCGAGCGCACGGGTGGTGACACAGCGGCCGTGCGAGCCCGGCGCGTGTCGTCCGACGGACGGACCGGTGCGCCGATCACGATTGCGACTTCGTCCGCTGCGCGGGCGAGCGGGTTCCCCAGAATGGCGCTCGCGGGGACGAACGTCGTTTTCGCCTGGACCGTGCCTGGACGCCCCTCGGCCCTTCGGGTTGCGCTCGCGCCTCTCGCGGACCTCCGATGACGAGACTGTCCGCGGGCGTCGCGCTGCTGATTGTCGCGTGCTCGGGAGGAAAAGACAGGAGTGACGGCGCGCGCACGCGCGAAACCGTGGAGATCGGTGCGCCCGCGCCAAGCTATGCGACGGTGGCTCTGAATGGCGATTCCGTCTCGCTCGCCTCCTTACGCGGCAAGGTCGTCCTGTTCAACATCTGGGCGACCTGGTGCCACCCGTGCCGCACGGAGATCCCGGAGCTGCGCGAGCTGCACGCGAAGTACGCGGATCGCGGTCTCGAGCTCGTCGGCGTCAGCGTCGATGCGGATGGAAGCGACGACGCGATCAAGAGCTTCATGGACGAGTTCCGCATGTCGTACAGCGTCTGGCGGGACCCGGACGAACGCGTGTCGACGAAGTTTCTCGCAATCGGGGTTCCTGCGACGTACCTGATTGACCGCAACGGCATTCTGCGCTGGCGAAAGATCGGACCGGTCGCCCCAAAGGACTCCACCCTCACGGCGGCGATCGAGCGGGCGCTGCGATCCTGAGGGCCGTCCTGCTAGCGCGCCTGGCGCCGTAGCACGTACGCGCGGCGAACGGCGTCCGTGCCCGTGACGTTGATCGTATCGCGTCGCGAGCGATACCCGGACCTCGACAGCTGAATCACGTGCGTCCCGATGCTCAGCCGCCCTCGCTCGATCGGGGTGGCGCCGATGCGCTTTCCGTCGACGTATACGGTTGCGTTGGGGGACGAGGTCACGTCGAATCGCACCGTAGTGAGCTTTGCCGGCGCCGGTGTCGCGGGCGTGGCACGCGTCGTGGCTGTTACACTGGTTAGACCTGGCGCGGTGCGACCCTTCTGCCGAACCCACAGCGACACCGCGGCGACGGCACCGAGCAGCAACACTGCGGCCGCCCATAGCGCTCGGCGCAGCGCCGGCCGGCGCCCCCTGGGGCCCGCGACCGCCGCGGCAAATTCCTCCATCGTATCGAAGCGGTGGACGCGCGCCTTGGACATCGCGCGCGCGATGGCCGCGGCCATGTGGACAGGAACGTCCGGCCGCAGCTCCGAGAGTCGCGGTGCCGCGGCCGTGATGTGGAGGTGGATGATCGCGGGCAGCGTGTCGTCGTCGAAGGGCACGCGGCCGGCGAGCATCTGGAAGCCGACGACGGCGAGTGCGTACTGGTCCGTGCGTCCATCCACGTCCTGACCGAGCGCGTGCTCCGGCGCCATGTAGTGTGGGGTGCCGACGATGCCGCCGGTCTGCGTCAGCTTGCGAACGGTCGTCGCGTCACCCTTGGCGTCGACCACCTTGGAGATGCCGAAGTCGGCGAGCAGCACCTGTCCCTTCGCATCGATGATGATGTTCTCGGGCTTCACGTCGCGGTGCACCACGCCACGCTTGTGCGCGTGCGCGAGCGCCGCCGCCGCCTCGCACAACACCCTGGTCGCAAAAGCGATGGACACGGGAGATCCGTCGCGCAGCACCTCGTCGAGTGGTCGTCCGGCGACGTACTGCATGACGAAAAAGTGCAGTCCGCGCTCGCTCCCGGCCTCGTAGATCGGCACGATGCCGGGGTGATCCAGACCGGCCGCGGTCCTGGCCTCGCGATCGAAGCGCTCCACGATCTTCGGGTCGCCCGCCAGCTCGGGCGCGAGAACCTTGATGGCCACCTTGCGTTCGTGCTCGAGATCGTCGGCGAGGAACACGACACCCATCCCGCCGGCGCCGAGCGGGTCGCCTACCCGGTAACGGCCCTCGAGAGCGCGGGACAGTCGATCTCGGAGTCGTTCGTGCGGACTGGCGGAGTCACTCTGCTCCACCTCCTCGCCGCATTGATGGCAGAACACCGCGCCGTCGGCCAACCGCGTCTCGCAGCGACGGCACTCCAGAGTCTCCGACATCGTTACATGAACGATCGAGACCGGCGGGAGGATACGAACGCCAGCGGCAGTGACTTCCCGACGGCGCCGTTATGGACGCCGTCGGTGCATCACCGAAGTACCGTAATCGGATCCGCCCGCGTGGCCCGACGCACGGGCACCATGAGCGCGAGGCCCGCGCAGGTGAGCAGCACCAGCACGGCTCCGCCGATCGTCAACGGATCGAACGCGGGCACTCCGTTCAGCTGCGAGCTGACCAACCTCGCCGCGACGAAGATGCCGCCCGCGCCAGCCACCAGTCCGATCAGCATCCACAGGCCGCCCTGGCGCAGCACGAGCGCCGCGACCGAACGCCGGCTCGCGCCAAGCGCGATGCGAACGCTGAACTCCCGCTCGCGAGCCGCGGCCATGCTCGTGAACATCGCGTAGACGCCGACCGAAGCGAGCAGCAGCGCCAGCGCCCCGAACGCACCCATGAGCATCACCGGGAGCTTGCGCGCGGCGAAGCCCTCGGCGACGAGCTCCTCCATCGTCTTCACCTGATACATCGGCAGTCCGGGATCGATGGCCCTGAGGGTCGCTCGTACCGTGGCGATGAGCGCTTTCGGCTGCGCGGAGGTGCGGATAGCGAAGGCCTCGCCGAAGGGCTGCTGTCGTTGCGAGAAGAACATCAGGGGCTCAGGCGACAGCGCGAGCGGATTGTTGCGGACGTTGCCGACGACGCCGATCACGGTCGTCCAGGGCTGGTTCGGGTCCGGTGGTCCGTAGCGCACCTGCTGCCCGAGCGGGTCGGCGTTCGGGAAATACTTCTTCGCGAATGCTTCGGTGATCACCATGACGGGTGGAGCGTCCGGGCCATCCGAGGCGTTGAAGGTGCGCCCCGCGATCAGCGGGATGCCCAGCGTCCTGAAGTAGTCGTCGTTCACGCGCGAGGTCGTTATGAAGGGAACGGGCTCGTTCGCCTCCCATGGCCGCGACTGCAGGAAGATGCCGTTGCTGTTCGTGATCCTGGTTGGCAGGCCACCCGCGATCGCGACGCCCTTCACGCCGGGAAGCGCCTTCACGCGCTGCTCGAAGTCCTCCTTGAACGCGAGCCGCGTCGTCGCCGCGTTGTAGCGTCCTGGGAGCGGTACCGTGAACGTGAGCATGTTGTCGGCGTTGAAGCCCATCGGCGCGTTGATCATCGTCCAGAGGCTCCGCGCGAGGAGACCGGCGGCGGCGAGCAGACTGACGCAGAGCGCGATCTGGCCGGCCACGAGCATCCCGCGCATCCGGCGGCTGCGCACGCTCTCCGTCGAACCGCGTGTCTCGTCGCGCAGCGTCCCCTGCGGGTTGGCGCGCCCGACCGACAGCGCCGGACCGAGGCCGAATGCGACGCCGGTGAGTAATGCGAGCAGGAAGGTGACGACTATCGCGCCCGTATCGAGCGAGAGGTCCGCGTAATTCGGAATTGCGCGCAGCGACAGCCCGCGCAGCATGCCGAGGAGTATCATGGCGAGGACCACGCCGGCAATCCCGCCGGCCATGGAGAGCAGCACGCTCTCGGTGAGCAACTGCCGCACGAGCCGGCCGCGTCCGGCGCCGAGCGCGACGCGCACCGCAAACTCCTTTCGCCGCGAGATCGTGCGGGAGAGCAGCGCGCCCGCGAGATTGGCGCAGGTGATCAGGAGCACGAGTCCCGCGCTCGCGAGGAGCACGAGCAGCGGCGTCCTGGTGTCGCCGACGATCGCGTCGCGGAGCGGCCGGGCCATCAGACCGATACCCAGATTGTCCTTCGCGTACAGCTTCTCCAGCTCGTCGCCGATCTTGTTCAGCTCTGCGTTGGCGGCTTCGGCGGTGACGCCGGGCTTGAGCCGGCCGACCATGCCGAAGTTGTGCGACCCGCGCACGCTGATCGGGTCGCGCATCTGCGGCGCCATGTTGATCGGCATGTAGTAGTCAGCGCCCTCTTCGGGCATCACGAAACCGCGCGGCAGCACGCCGACGACCGTGCGCGGGATGTTGTTGAGCCGCACCGTCTTCCCGACGACGTTCCCCGCTCCCGCGAACACCCGCTGCCACGTGTGCCACGGGATCATGACGTTGAACGCCGTGTCGCGCAGTCCGTCGGCGTCTGTGAAGATCTGACCGAGGACGGGGCGGACGCCGAGCGTCGTGAAGAGCGACGGCTCTACCCAGCGCGCCTTGACGATCTGCGGCTGGTCGCCCGGGTCGTAGATCATGTCGCGCTCAGGTAGCCACGCGCCGAAGGAGGTGAAGGACTTCTGCCGCTCACGGAGGTCGCTGATCGTGCCCGCGCTCAGCGAGCCGCGGTCTTCGCCCAGGGCCTTGATCGGCGACCGGATGCGCATGAGACGGTCCGCATCCGAGTAGGGGAGGGAATTGAGCAGGACGGACTTCACCACGCCGAACACTGCCGCGTTGGCGCCGATGCCGAGTGCCAGCGTCACGACCGCGAGCGCTGTGAATACGGGCGAGCGCAGCGCCGCGCGGACGGCGAAGCGCATGTCCTGACCGAGATCGTCGAGCCATTCACGACGCGCGTGCGTCCTGCGGTCCTCGGCCAGGATGCGCGCACATTCGTCACGCACGCCCTCGACGTCGCCGAAGCGCTCCATCGCGGCGCGTCGCGCCTCTTCCGGCGACATGCCGTTGGCGACATTGGCCTGGATGCGCTGCTCGAGATGGAAGCGCAGCTCCGAGTCGACTTCCGTCTCGGGCTGGCTGGCGATGAATGGGATCTTCCGTGGCTCTTTCATGCGTGTCACCCTGAGCGAAGCGAAGGGTTTTCAGGTTGATCGACCCGGGCGGCCTACTTGGCCCACGAGGGAGCGACCGTGCTTCCGATGGCCTGGTCGACCGCGGAGGCGAAGCGTCTCCACCCCGTCATCTGCTCGCGAAACTGGCGGCGCCCTTCTGCGGTGAGGCGATAGTACTTCGCACGGCGGTTGTTCTCGGACAGCCCCCACTCGGCGGTGATCCAGCGCTTCTTTGCCATTCTATAGAGAGCGGGGTACAGCGACCCTTCCTCGACGCTCAGGGCGTCGGAAGTGACACTCTCGATCCAGCTGGCGATTCCGTACCCATGCATCGGTCCCCAGCTGAGCGTTTTCAGAACGAGCAGCTCGACGGTGCCCTGCAGCAGTCCTGACTCCTTGTCGAACACGTGCGTCCCCCTTGGGCGATGGCGGTACGGACCCGCGCGTCGACGGGTTCCTATGCCGGTCTAAGGGTAGCTCCTTTCCCTTAGATGCGCCAAGGGGGAAAAAGGTTTGCGCGCTGGTTGTGGAGAGTTGAGAACGGGTCGAAGTGCCACCATTGCGCCGCGTCTCGTGTGCGCCACGAGGGCCCGCCGGAACTTTCTCGTTGCCCGAGGACTTGTCTCACGCATCGACTCCGCTCCTTTTTCTCTCGGAGAGTAACGGCGACAGACAGGAGGACCGTGCGATCCATGCGCAAGGGTGATTTGCCTCGTGTGAGGAAAGGCCAGGGCGACGTGAAGCTCACGCGCCAGGAATTCGAGCGCCGCATCGGGGAGCGCTTCTACGATCCCTCCTTCGACTCCGTGCGCGGCGAGATCGATCGCGTCATCGACGTGGCGTGGAAGAACTACGACGAGTATCACAAGAGTCCGCGCACGCGCGCGGCCGGACCGGATTTCGCTGAACCCGATTACGAGCTGCCCGTCGAATGGCTCGAAACGCGCGCGCGCATCCGGGAAGCAGAGCTGCGATACAGCGATCCGGACGCTCCGCGCCGCGTGCTGCTCGTGAGCGCGTCCGCGCGGCACGACCAGACCTGTCCTGGCGAGATGTCGAAGTCCTTCCGCCTCTCGGAGCTCGCGCGCGCCGAGATCGAGGGCGCCGGCGTCGAGTGTGACTTTCTGGACCTCAGCCTTCTCACGGCGCAATACGGGCGGCAGATCCTGCCGTGCAAGGCGTGTGTCGCGACGGCCATGCCGCTGTGTCACTGGCCATGCTCCTGTTATCCGAATCACGCGATGGGCCAGGTGAACGACTGGATGAACGAGATCTACCCGCGGTGGACGGCGGCCCACGGCGTGATGATCGTGACGCCGGTGTACTGGTATCAGGCTCCGAGCACGTTGAAGCTCATGATGGATCGTCTCGTCTGCGCCGACGGCGGTAATCCGGATCCGACGTCGACCCGCGGCAAGACGCCGCAGCTGGCAAAGGAGCTCGAGCTGCGCGGCTGGCACTACCCGCGACATCTCGCCGGCCGCGCCTTCGCCGTCTTCGTTCACGCAGACGCTGCGGGCGCGGATATCGTCCGTCGCTCGCTCACCGACTGGCTGCTCGACATGGAGCTCGTCCAGGCAGGAAACGCAGGAACCATCGACCGCTATATCGGATACTACGAGCCGTACGCCGCCAGCCACGACGCTCTCGACCGCGACGCCGCAGTACAGGAGGAGATTCGTAACGTCGCGCGCGCACTCGTGGAAACCGTGCGCCTGATCGCGGCGGGCAAATACGAGCGGCCGGATCGCGGGCAGCGCTGGCCACGGCCGAAATAGCCGAACCATGGACACGCGACCGCAGGACGAGCCGCTTCACGAGGACGTGCGCTGGCTCGGAGATGCGCTGGGCCGCGTGATACGCCGCCTCGAGGGCGAGCACGCCTTCCAGGTCGTCGAGTCTCTCCGAGTGGCCTGCCGCGCGCGCCGGCGCGGTGAACCGGGAGCGCCGACCCTCGACGAGCTGCTCGCGCGCATCGAGGCGCTTTCCCTCGCGGACTGCGCAACGACGGCGCGAGCCTTCACACTCTTTTTTCTGCTGATCAACACCGCCGAGCAGGTGCACCGCGTCCGGCGCACGCGGCAATATCGAACCAGAGCGGCGACCGAACCGCAGCCCGGCTCGGCGCGTGCCGCGATGCGTTCGTTGCGCGAGCGCGGGGGCAGCG
>Ga0081539_10000864_pt1 | contig 58047 bp, 54 predicted proteins | sample TabmetS4T2R2_FD_71023 | JGI IMG/M metagenome (GOLD analysis project Ga0081539, IMG submission 71023) | Tabebuia heterophylla rhizosphere microbial communities from the University of Puerto Rico - S4T2R2 | ecosystem: Host-associated > Plants > Roots > Rhizosphere ...
GCAACCACGACGAGTTCCTGCGCAAATATTACGGCACGCATTTCGGCGGCATCGATGTGGTGGAGAACACCATCCACACCGGCGTCGACGGCAAGCGCTACCTCGTGATCCACGGCGACATCTTCGATCTCGTGGTGCAGAACGCGCGCTGGCTCGCCCATCTCGGCGACAAGGCCTACGACTTCGCGATCCAGATGAACCGCTTCGTTAACTTCTTCCGGAAGATGTTCGGCGTGCCCTATTGGTCGCTGTCGCAATGGGCCAAGCTGAAGGTCAAGAAGGCGGTGAACTACATCGGCGCCTTCGAATCGACGCTCGCCGGCGAAGCGCGCCGCCACGGCTGCGACGGCGTGATCTGCGGCCACATCCACTACGCCACCATCCATGACGAGCACGGCATCCGCTACATGAATTGCGGTGACTGGGTCGAAAGCTGCACCGCGCTTGCCGAACATGAAGACGGAACTTTCGAGATCATCACCTGGACCGATCCGGTGCGGCGCGTGGCGCCGGTTCCGCGCGTGGCAGCGCGCGCGGCGTAACCTAATGAAGATTCTGGTCGCAACCGATGCGTGGCATCCCCAGGTCAATGGGGTGGTCCGCACGCTGACCATGATGGCGGAGGCGGCCACGGGGCTTGGCGTCAGGATCGATTTCCTAACCCCGGAATCCTTCCGCACTTTTGCGCTGCCGAGCTATCGCGACCTGCGGCTGGCGCTGCCCGGCCCCTCCAAGATTGCCGAGCTGATCCGGCAAGCCGCGCCGGACAGCATTCACATCGCGACCGAAGGCCCGATCGGCTTCATGGTCCGCCGCTACTGCCGCAAGCACGGCCTGCCGTTCACCACCGGCTTTCACACGCGTTTTCCGGAATATGTTTCCGCGCGCTCGCCGATCCCCGAGAAATGGGTGTGGGCTGCGCTGCGCGCCTTCCACCGGGGTAGCCAGGCGGTGATGGCGGCGACGCCCGCGCTGGTGAGCGAATTGCGTGGGCGCGGCTTCCGCAATGTGGTGCTGTGGTCGCGCGGCGTCGACACAAAACTGTTCCATCCACGCGACGTCGACATCTGCCTCCCTGCGCCGGTGTTCTTGTGCGTCGGCCGCGTGGCGGTGGAGAAGAATCTCGAGGCGTTCCTCGATCTTGATCTGCCCGGCACCAACCTGATCGTCGGCGATGGCCCGGCCCGGGCAAAACTGGAGCGCCGATATCCGCACGCGATCTTTCTCGGCGCGCGGCATGGCGAGGAGCTCGCGGAGATCTATGCCGCTTCCGACGTGTTCGTGTTTCCGAGCAAGACCGACACCTTCGGACTTGTGCTGCTGGAAGCGCTGGCAAGCGGCCTGCCGATCGCGGCGTTTCCGGTGAAGGGGCCGCGTGATGTCATTGGCTCCGCCGATGTTGGCGTGCTCAGCGACGATCTGCGCTCGGCCTGTCTGGCGGCGCTGAGCATCCCGCGCGACGCCTGCGTCGCGTTTGCGGCCGCGCATAGCTGGGAAGCCTCCGCGCGGGTCTTTATCGAGCATGCGCGGAGCGTCGGTTTCGACGACTCCGAGACGGAACTGGTCGAATTCGTGGCGGAAGACCCGCATTTCGCGGCCTGATGGCCCGTTAATCCGGCTTGCTCGCCATGCGGGCGCGGCGGTACAACACGCTTCATGACCGAACACAACCTGAGCCTGCCCGTGAGCGCTGCCGATATCGAGGCCGCCGCCAAGGTGGTCGCGCCGTTCGCGGTGCGCACACCGCTGTTGTCCTTTCCCGTGCTCGATGAGCGCGCCGGCACGAAGGTTTTCCTCAAGCCGGAGATGCTGCAGCGGACCGGCTCGTTCAAGTTCCGCGGCGCCTTCAACAAGCTGTCCTCCATTCCGCAAGCCAGTCGCAGCGGCGGCGTGGTGGCGTTCTCCTCCGGCAACCACGCCCAGGGCGTGGCGGCGGCGGCAAAGATCCTCAACATGCAGGCGACCATCGTGATGCCCGGCGATGCGCCGATCTCGAAGCGCGAGCGCACCAAATCCTATGGCGCCGAGGTCGTGCTGTACGACCGCGACAGGGACGATCGCGAGGCGATCGCCGCCGGCATCGCCGGCAAGCGCGGCGCCACGCTGGTGCGGCCCTATGACGATCCCTTCGTGATCGCAGGCCAAGGCACCGCCGGCCGCGAGATCGCCGAGGACATGCACGCGCGAGGTCTTTCTCCGGACATCGTGGTCGCACCGGCGGGCGGCGGCGGCCTGATCGCGGGTGTCGCGACCGCCGTGAAGGCGCGCTTCCCGAACGCGGAGGTCATTGTCGCCGAGCCTGCGGGCTACGACGATCACGCGCTGTCGCTCAAGGCCGGCCATCGCGAGCCGCATCCGGCGGCGCCGCGCACCATTTGCGATGCACTGATGGCGGCGATCCCGGGTGAGCTCACCTTCGCGATCAACAGCAAGCTGCTCGCTGGCGGGGTCGCACCCTCCGACGAGGAGGTCGCCGCGGCGGTGGCCTTTGCCTATCGCGAGCTGAAACTGGTGGTCGAGCCCGGCGGGGCCGTCGGCCTCGCCGCGCTGCTGGCGGGGCGCATCGATGCCAAGGGCAAGAACGTCGTCATCGTCCTCTCCGGCGGCAATGTCGACGCCGACCTGTTTGCAAAACTGGTCGCTTGATAGAGATCTCCAAACGTAGTGCAGGGCAGAGCATCGCTGCTCTGCCCCGATTTTGTTGATGTCTTCGCGTGCGGCCATCAGAAGCCGCGGCGTCCCTGGCCGCCGCCCATGGCCATCATGCGGGAGCTGCCGCCATTGCTGCCGCCGTTGCCGCCGAAGCTCATCTTGTTGGGCTGCGAGTTGCCCTGGAAGTTGACCCTGCCGTTGCCCGGCGACGGATTGTTGTTGAGCTTCATCACCGCTCCATTGTTCTGGTGCGAGTTGGACGGCAGCGTGGTGACGCGGTTGACGGGCATGGTGGTCTTGACGTCGACCTTGGTGTCATGACCGGAGGTGATCCGGCCGCCGTTGCTCGCCGGCAGGGTGACGACCTTGCCACCATTGATGCCGGTGTTACCACTGGCGGGGCCGTTGTTGGCGTTGCCAGCATTGCCGCCCGGCGGGGGCAGGGTAACGATCTTGCCGCCGTTGATGCCAGTGTTGCCGTTGCCCGCGTTGCCGTTGTTGCCGCCATTGTTAACGGGCAGCGTGACGATCTTGCCGCCATTGATGCCGGTGTTGCCGTTGGGGGCGCCATTGTTGTCGGTCTTGCCGGGCAGGTTGATGCCGAGACCGCCGCCGACCTTCTGGCCGTTATTCTGGCCATTGGTCTCGCCGATCTTGACGCCGTCCTTCGGCAGGCCGAAATTAACCGGCTGCTTCAGATGCGGTGCAAGCTGCGGCGACACGATCAGGTGCGTGGCCTGCGTCAGCGACACGGCCTTCGGCGCCATCTGCAGGTTCTGCGCGACGTGTGCAAGCGGGTGATCGCCGAAATTGTCGGCAAAGGTCTTGTAGGCGAACGGCGAGTTGGCGAGCACCGCCTTGTGCCAGGCCTGCGCCACGACGAGGTTGCGCAGCAGCCAGCGGATGCGGTCGCACAGCGGGTCATGCGGATACATCTCGATGAACTGCTGATAGTACTGCGGCTGACCCTCGGAGAGCACGAAGTCATAGGCCTGCTGCACCGAACGGCTCGGCAGGTTGCTGGCAGCCGCCACCACCGGGCCGCGGTTGGGCGCGCGGGTCGCCGCAACGGCGGTGTCGCCGAAGAAGTAGAAGTCCGAGGTCAGCGACGAGCTTTCCCAGGGGATCTGCTTGCCGCCGGTCGAGCCGGCCACATCGAGGCGGATGCGCTTGAACAGCTGCTCGATCGGCAGGTTCGACTCCGTCGCCCGATTCAGGAACGCGTCGGTGTACGGGCTGTGCTCGCCCGAACCGTCGAGCGCTTCGGTGCCCGGCGCGGTCGAGTAGCCGACAATCGAGCCGTTCGGCGCGTCGACGATTGCCAAGCCGCGGCCGGCATCGTTGACGCCCGGGAACGGGTTGTTGCGGCAGGCGTCGAGCAGCACGATGCGCAGCCGGCTCGGGATCGATTCCAGCGTCGCCATCAGATCGACCAGGCGCAGCGAGTTGCTGGTCAGGTCATTCGGCGTGGAGACGTTGGCGTCGACGGGAACGAGATAGTTCTCGCCGGCGAGCTGCACGCCGTGGCCGGCGTAGTACACCATCGCCACCGAGTTCGGGCCGCGCGCGGCGACTTTCGACGAAAAATCCTGCACGACGCGGATCATGTCGTTGTGCGTCAGGTCGATCGCCGAGGTGACCTCGAAGCCGGCCTTGTTCAGGAATTTCGCCATGGCCTCGGCATCATTGTCGGGGTTGGCAAGCTCCGGCGCGTTTTTGTAGTGCGCGTTGCCGATCACCAGCGCGACGCGCTGCTCGGGCCCGCGCAGCAGCGACGCCGAGGTGCCTTCGGGAGCGGTTTGGGCAAAGGAGCCGGTGATGGAAAAGCCGAACAGGCTTCCCAAGAGGCCGGCGTACATCAATAGTGACTTCAAGCGGGACATGACGTCCTCCTCCAACGGAATCTCGATCTCGAGATTGGTTGCGGCGACGCTACGTCCGGGTTCACGCCGAGTGCGTGAGCTGCATCACGTGGGAACAGTGTTGAAAATGAACGCAAGCTAAACGCGGGAAATACAGTTAATTGCTGGAGAAATTGCTTATGAGAAAAACGCGATCTTTTCGGCCTGACTCATGCGGCGGATTGGCGCGAGCGGGTCATTGGCGGGCTGATTGGGCTTCTTCAGGATGCCGCTGGCGATGACGGCCGCGCCGATCGACACGTCCGCCTCACCAACTTGTGTAGCCGCGGGCGCAGGCGCAACAGCCGCTACCGGCGCCGGCCGAACCATTGGGGCGACGGGTGCGGCCATTGGCTCCGCGCGCGGCGGGATCGCTTCGGCCGCAACAGGCGTAGGCGGCGCCATCTCAGGATCGGCGATGGCTTCCGCGATCTCATCGTCCATCGGCTGCGGCGCGGACATTTCGGCCGCGATCAGATCCAGCACCGCTTCGTCATGGGCGTCGGCGGCCGCTTCATCGACCACTTCGATTGCGTCGACGGAGGCCGCGATCGGCGCTGCGGCTTCGGCGACGGGCTCGATGGCGGTTGCCGCAGTCGGTTCGACAACTTCCGCCACCGGCGCCTCTGCCACTTCGGCAACGGGCGCCTCCGCCACCGGCTCGATCACCGCGGCTTCGGCCTGGGCCTCGGCAACTTCCTCCGCCGGCGCGGGGAAGGGGACGACATTGGCGTCGGCGGCACTGCCGGCCTCACGCCGCGCTTCGGCAGGTGCCGTGTCGCCGCAGGAATATTCCTCGATCCGCGCTTCGATCGTCGCAAAAGCCTGATCGACCGCGGCGCGCGCCTCGCCAATCGAAATCTGGCCCGCGCTGTTCTCGATGGCGGCGACCTGGGAATCCAGGATGTCGCAAATCCGCCCGTCGGTGCCGATTTCGCGCCAGCGCCAGGAGATCTCGCGGATGATCCGCACGCCCCGGGCGATCGGGGCCAGGCGATCGTCGATCGCAAGCCCGTCGAGCCCGGCATTGGCGGAGGCCTGCGCGTCAATAACGGCCTTGCGGATCGCAGCCAGCGCCTCGGCGAGGTCTGCTTCGGCGGCGGCCTCCTTCTGCGCGGCAAGGCTTTGCTCGATGCGCTCGACCGCATCGAGCACCATGCGGGTGTCGGCATTGCGGTTGCGCTTGGCATATTCGCCGAGAAACCAGCGGCCGCGCGAGGTCTCCATGAAGGCTTCATGGATCGCGGCATAGTCCTCCTCGCTCGGCTGCGTGGCGCGCGCCGAAATCGGTGAGAGGGCAAATACTTCGTCAGCCATGTTAAACTCGGCGCGCAAATCACTGCGCGGTTTGCCTTATAACGAACAACATGAACGCACGCGAATCGCAACCGGCTTGATGCCCAGCCAAGCACAAATCCCCACCGCCGCGCACGCTGATTCGCGGCGATTCGCGCTGGGTCTGGCCGCGTTCTATGCCTCGCTGTTTGGCCTGGTGGGAACACATTTGCCGTTCTTCCCGGTGTGGTTGAAGGCGATCGGCATCGATGCCGCCTGGATCGGCATCATCACGGCGCTGCCGGCGATCTCGCGCTTCACGGCGCTGCCTTTTGTGACCAGCCTTGCCGAACGGCGGCAGGCCGTGCGCCAGGCCATCATCGTCACCGCCTTTGCGACCGCAATCGGCTTGATCGTGATCGGCACGCTGCACCAGGCGCTGGCGATCTTCGTGATCTATGCCGCGACCTGCTCGGTGTGGACGCCGATGACGCCGCTTGCCGACGCCTATGCGTTGCGCGGCGTGCGGCGCTACGGCCTCAATTACGGGCCGCTGCGGCTGTGGGGCTCTGCAGCCTTCGTGGTCGGCACGCTGGCCTGCGGGCTGGCGATCGACATCATCTCGGCCGAGCACCTGATCTGGGTGATCGCTGCGGTGGCGGTGCTGAGTGCGCTGGTGAGTTTTGGCCTGAAGCCGCTCGACGCACCGAAAGCGGCTGCGGCCGAAACTCATGGCGACAGCCGGCTGCTGCGCGATGGCGGCTTCCTCGCTGTCATCGCCGCCTCGGCGCTGGTGCAGGGCAGCCACGCCGCCTATTACACCTTTGCCTCCATTGCCTGGCAGCAGGCGGGTTATGGCGGGCTTACCATCGCCGGCCTCTGGGTGCTTGGCGTGCTTGCGGAGATCGTGCTGTTTTGGCTCTCGCCGCGCTTCAGGATGCCGTTCTCGCTGCTGGTCGTGATCGCGGCGCTCAGCGCGGCGGCGCGCTGGCTGATCACCGCGCAATCGCCGCCGCTCGCAATCCTGGCCGTGGTGCAGCTCGCCCACGGCCTGAGTTTCGGGCTCACCCAGGTCGGCACCATGGGCCTGCTTGCGCAGCGCGTGCCCGGCCATGTGATGGCGCGCGGGCAGGGCTATCTCGTTGCCTGCGCCGGCATCGTCACGAGTTTGACGGCGATCGCCTCGGGGCGGATCTACGAGAGTTTTGGCCAGGGCGTATATTACCTGATGGCCGCGATGGCATTCACGGCGGCGTTGATCATGTGGCTGTCGCGACGCCGGCTGGACCATCCCCGCAGCGCCTAGACTAGGCTGTCCGGGAATAGTGGGCCAGCATTCAATTCTCGCGGCGAGGTTTGTGAATGGGCCGGAAGTCATTTTAAAGTCTGATGATTTTGAACCAGTCGCCGTCTGGCCGTAACCGATAATGGCTGGTACATGACAGTTCGACGAAGCGAGGGGCGGCATGCCGCCGATTCCCTGGGGAACCGCGGGGATGCGGCGCCGGAGATGGCAGCGTGAATGGCGACCCGACACTGGAGCGGATTGCACGGGGCAACGGGCTTGCGCTTGCCGCAGCCGGTCCCTGGATCGCGCGCCATGCCGCGGTGCTGGAGGAGATCGTCACCGACGCCGAAAAGCTCGGCGGCACCCGGCCCAACATCTTCATCGACGTGTCGCAGGTGTCCCGGCTCGACACGTTCGGAGCCTGGCTGATCGAGCGGCTGCGCCGTAGCCTGAGCGCGCGGGGCGGGGCCGAGGCGCAGATCGCCGGCCTTTCGGCGAACTATTCCAGCCTGGTGGACGAGGTGCGCCGCGTGAAAGCCGCGCCGCCGACCGACAGCGAGCCGGTGACCATCTCCGGCATGCTCGAAGGCGTCGGCCGCAGCGTGGTCGGCGTCGGCGGCACCTTCGTCGGCCTGATCGACATGCTTGGCGCAGTACTGGCGGCGGCCGGCAATGTCTTCATCCATCCCCGCAGTTTTCGGCTCACCTCCACCATCCATCATTTGGAGCAGGTGTGCTGGCGCGCGGTGCCGATCATCGTGCTGATCACCTTCCTGATCGGCTGCATCATCTCGCAGCAGGGCATCTTCCATTTCCGCCAGTTCGGCGCCGACATTTTTGTCGTCGACATGCTCGGCGTGCTGGTGCTGCGCGAGATCGGCGTGCTGCTCGTCGCCATCATGGTCGCCGGCCGCTCGGGGAGCGCCTATACCGCCGAGCTCGGCTCGATGAAGATGCGCGAGGAGATCGACGCGCTGCGCACCATGGGCTTCGATCCGATCGAGGTATTGGTGCTGCCGCGCATGCTGGCGTTGGTGCTGGCGTTGCCGATCCTGGCCTTCCTCGGCGCGATGGCCGCGCTCTATGGCGGTGGCCTCGTCGCCTGGCTCTATGGCGGTGTCGATCCCGAAGCGTTTCTGTTGCGCCTGCGCGATGCCATCTCGATCAATCATTTCGTCGTCGGCCTCGTCAAGGCGCCGGTCATGGCCGCCGTGATCGGCATCGTCGCCTGCGTCGAGGGGCTGGCGGTGCAGGGCAGCGCCGAGTCGCTCGGCCAGCACACGACGTCTTCGGTGGTGAAGGGCATCTTCTTCGTCATCGTGATGGACGGTGTGTTCGCCATCTTCTTTGCCTCGATCGGGATGTGAGCATGGCGCTGCAACCCGCTACCGATGCCATCATCCGGGTCCGCGACATCACCGTTCAATTCGGCACGACCCGCGTGCTCGACGGGCTCAACCTCGATGTGCGGCGCGGCGAGATCCTCGGCTTCGTCGGGCCCTCCGGCGCGGGCAAGTCGGTGCTGACGCGCACCATCATTGGCCTGGTGCCGAAAGTCGCGGGGCGCATCGAAGTGTTCGGCGTCGATCTTGATGCTGCGGATGCCAATCAGCGCCGCGCGGTGGAGCGGCGCTGGGGCATCCTGTTTCAACAGGGCGCGCTGTTCTCCTCGCTGACGGTGCGGCAGAACATCCAGTTTCCGGTGCGCGAATATCTCGACGTCTCGCAGAAGCTGCTCGACGAGATCATGGTCGCCAAGCTCGTGATGGTGGGCCTGCGGCCGGAAGTGGCCGACCGCTACCCATCGGAACTTTCCGGCGGCATGATCAAGCGCGTGGCGCTGGCGCGTGCGCTCGCGCTCGATCCGGAACTCGTGTTCCTGGACGAGCCGACATCGGGCCTCGACCCGATCGGTGCCGGCGATTTCGACGAGCTTGTGCGCACCCTGCAGCGCACTTTGGGCCTGACCGTTTTCATGGTAACCCACGACCTCGACAGCCTTTATACGGCCTGCGACCGCATCGCCGTGCTGGGGAACGGGAAGATCATTGCCGCAGGTTCGATCGCCGACATGAAGGCCTCGCAGCACCCCTGGCTGAAGCAATACTTTAACGGCAAGCGCGCCCGCGCCGTGGTGGTCTAGGAGCATTTGATGGAAACCCGGGCGAACTACGTCCTGATTGGCGCCTTCACGCTGGCGGTGATCGCGGCTGCGTTCGGCTTCGTCCTCTGGTTCCAGAGCCTGCACACCACCAAGCAGCGCAGCCCCCTGCGAGTCGTCTTCGAAGGCCCGGCCTCCGGCCTGCGCAACGGCGGCAGCGTGAATTTCAACGGTATTCGGATAGGGGAAGTGATCTCCGTAAAACTCGACAACCCGCGTCGCGTTGTCGCGCTCGCCATGGTCGAGAACAAGGCCCCGATCCGCAAGGACACCATTGTCGGCCTCGAGTTCCAGGGGCTCACGGGTGTCGCTGCGATCTCGCTGAAGGGCGGCGAGGAGAACGCTGCTGCGGTGCCGCTGGACGAGGACGGCGTGCCGGTGCTGACCGCCGATCCCAACGCGCTGCAGGACGTCACCGAGGCGATCCGCGCCACCTTGCAGAACGTCAATCGCCTCGTCGCCGACAACCAGCAGTCGATCAAGAACTCGCTGCATAATCTCGAGACCTTCACCGGTGCGCTGGCGCGCAACTCCGAGAAGATCGACAACGTGATGGCGCGCGTCGACGGCGTGATGGGCAAGGCGGATAGTCTCATGCTCGGGCTGAACTCGATCGGCGGCGGCGCCACCGGCGGTGAGCTCGCCGCCATGGTGAAGGCAATCAAGGAGCTCGCCGAGGACTTTGACAAGCGCTCCGGCGCGCTGATGGCCGACGGCCGCCGCACGCTCGCCGACATCAGCCGCGCCGTAACCAATTTTGACCGCAACCCGAGCCGGGTGATCTTCGGCGGCGGCAATGCCGCGCCGGCACAGGAGCCGCAGCCCCAGCGGGCAGCCCCCGCCGCCGCCAATGCGCAGCAGACGAGGCCGGCGCCGACCGCCGGCGCGCAGACGCCGCGCCGGACGCAGTAGCTCCGCTGTCGTCCCGGCGAACGCCGGGACCCATAACCACAGGATGGCGTTGTTGATGCGAGCGGGAGCTGCAGCCATCGCACAACTGCGTCCTGTGGTTATGGGTCCCGGGTCGCGCTTCGCTTGCCCGGGACGACACTGAATTTTGCGGGCGCAAACACTCTCATTCTCGCAGCGTGTTTTCGCTCGAGTCTTGCATCTCGTTGGCCCTCTCCTTGGATAGAGGGCGCAGGGAAGGCCGGGCGCCGGCGGCACCCGCAAGCACCGTGTGCAATGAGTAGAAAGAACGCACACGGCTTTGACAGGTACAGCCAGGACATCCCGGCCTTCCCCGCGCAATGGTTTTACGGCTTATACGTGCTCTCCCCGGTGAGCGGCCTTTTTTGTCACCGTTGCCACGCCACCACAGGGGCGGCGGGATAGACGCCAGGGTCGCGGCGCCAGGACCACACGATTTCGCCGTACGCTGTAGGCGTTTCGTCGGGCGAGCAAGCTCACCTGACGCCCACAGCGTCCATCGCAACCTGCACCCCGTTTCGTGACGACCGCGAAGCGTCCCTCATGGTGGCGCGGGCCGGGAAGGAATATAATTCTGATTTGCGTAATTGTCAAGAGGGTTTCGGAAAAATCGTAAGGTGAAGAAGCCCGGCGCGGGCGGGGCGCCGCATCTCGGCGTACCAACAGTCCCGAGGAAGCCTCTATTCCGGCAGCTTCAGCCCGGGCGAACAGATCCACCGGTTCATTTCGGCGGCGGCCTCGTTGTCGCGGGCCGATCGAAACAGCATTTCACGCTCCTTGCCGGGAGGCAGTTTCCGCGCCGCCTCGCGCGCACGGCGCGCGGCGCTTAACAGGCGCTCCTCGATGGAAAGGACATGCTTGACGCGATTTCGTCTCATGATCGGTCTCCTTCAGGTCGAACTTGATTGCTGGTTTTTTCCGAGGCGATGGGCGGGCTTGCCCAGCGACCGGTCCGAGATCGGCGCTAACCGGAATTCCCGGATCGCTCGTGCCAGCTCCCGGTCGGTCATGGGTTGGATGGGCGGCCTGAGTCGTCCGGATCTGCACCCTTGGGCACTGCTGTCGAGATGCGCGCCCGGCGGCGCCGAGAACAGGTGCCGGATGCAAGCCAGCAAAGAACGATAGGGCACAGCCGACTTTCCCAATGGTGCGGACGAATGAAGCTCGCGTCCGCGGCGGCCGGCTCCTCATGACTTGCTGCATCGCAAACGAGAGAAACCCGGCAAGAGGTTCTCCGTTCTATCCGGGACCGACCTCCCGCAACCGATCATTTGATACGAGAAAGGGAGAATTGCCGTGGAGCATGCACACACGATTTTGACTAGAAACCTGCGAGAGCACTCGAGGCTGGCAGCCGAGGACGTCGAGCAGATCACGAGGCTCTCGCACGTCGTGAAGCAATTTGAAGGAAATGAAGATCTGATCCGCCAGGGAGACAGCCCGCGTGCCGCCGCGCTCGTCCTGCAGGGCATGGTCGGACGATATCACTTGCTCGCCGATGGCCGGCGTCAGTATCTATCCTTCCACATCGTCGGCGACATGCCGGACGCGCAGGGACTTTTCATCGAGCAGATGGACCACGCGGTGTGTGCCATAGGCCCCGCGGCGATCGTGTTCATACCGCACGCCGATATCATCAAGGCGTTCAAGGCGAGACCGTCGCTTGGATTTGCGGTCTGGCGGGAGACCTTGATCGACGCCGCCATCTTTCGCGAGGCCATCACCAACAACAGCGCCCGGCCCGTCCTCGTCCGCATGACTCATTTGTTCTGCGAACTGTTTTACCGCGGCCGAGCCTCCGGCGTTGCGCCGCACGACCGGCTCGCGCTGCCGCTCAGTCTGCTCCAACTCGGCGAAGCGCTGGGAATGGCCATTGCGACTGTCAATCGGACGCTGCAACGCCTTCGCGAAACTGGAAGCGCGGATTTTCGCGACGGTGTGCTCACGGTGAAGAACTGGGAGAAGTTGATCCGCATCGGCGAATTCAACCCCGCCTACCTTCACCTGAAGAAGGTCCCGGCGCTCTAGCCAAGCATTTGCATCAGCTTCAACGCGTCGGCGGGAGCGGCACTTTTCTGGTCGTTGTCGAAGTAGACGTAGACGTCGCAGCCCTGCCGCTTCCAGGAGCGGATGCGCCTGGCCCATTCGGAAAGCGTCGCGGCGCGGTAATGCCCGCGGTAGCGGCCGCCGGGTCCGTGGCCGCGAACGTAAACGAAATCGGCGGTGCGCTTCCAGGGCGCAGGCGCATCGTGGTGATCGGAGATGCACAGCGAAGCGTTATGTTCGGAGAGCAGCCGCAGGATCGGCGGCGCGTACCAGCTTGGATGACGAAACTCGAAACTGTAGCGGCGCTTCTTCGGCAGCAGCTTGAAAAATGCCGCAAGCCGATCCGGGTCGGCTGTGAAATTGGGCGGCAGCTGAAACAGGATCGGGCCTGCCTTGCTGCCGAGCAGCGACAGCCGCTCCTCCAGCAATTCGATACTGTTGACGGAATTCTGCGACAGGCGCTTCCAATGCGTGATGAAGCGCGACGCCTTCCAGGCAAAGACAAAATCCTTGCCGGTTTGTTGTTCCCAGTCGCGCACGGCAGCCGGTGACGGCGTGCGATAGAACACGCCATTCAGCTCGGTGGTGGGGAATTGGCTGGCGTAGTATTGCAGCTGGCGTTTGAGCGGCAGGCCTTTCGGGAAAAAGGGCCCGCGCCAGGAGTCGTAGTGCCATCCCGAAGTGCCGATCAGGACGACTGCGGCCACGTCAATTCGGCTTCTGGACGAGCTTGATGCACCCGTCCCGTTTTCCCAGAGGGGCCTTGCCGTGCGAGGTCGGCGCTCTCATTGCGCTCTCCCGTTTAGTGTACAAACGAATGACCGTCCGCTGGTTCCTACGGGAACGATAGCCAAAACTTCGGTTTGTGATCTCGACAACAACTCAGGGAGATCGGACATGGCCGGCCGCAACTCTTGCCAAACAGCATCGCCGGCAAGCCGCACCGGGCACGGCACGTTCACCTCGAACCGTTGACGCGCGATGATGCCGGTCGGCAATGCCGTCCATCTCTGCGTCGACATGCAGCGCATCTTTGCGCGCGGCGGCATTTGGGAGACCCCGTGGATGGAGCGGGTCCTGCCCACCATCATCGAACTCGTCGCGCGCTGCCCGGAACGCACGGTGTTCACCCGCTTCATCACGCCGACTTGGCCGGAACAGGCGCCGGGGCAGTGGCAGGCGTATTTTCGCCGCTGGCGGGTCGCGACGCGGCAGGTTGTCGATCCATCGCAACTCGAGCTGGTGCCGGAGCTGGCGCGGTTCGCGCCGCCCGCGGCGGTGGTCGACAAGCCGGCCTATTCCGGATTCTTTCGGTCGCCGCTGGCGGACTTTCTCGTCGAGAGGGGCGTGGACACCGTCATCGTCTCCGGCGCCGAGACTGACGTCTGCGTGCTCTCGACCGTGCTTGATGCCGTCAACATCGGCTTCCGCGTCCTCATCGTCGAGGACGCGCTGTGCAGTTCGTCCGATCAGGGCCACGACGCGCTGATGACGATGTACCGGCTCAGGTTCAGCGAGCAGATCGACCTCGTCAGCGCGCAAGAGTTGGCGGAAGTCTGGCGGCCGTAGATTTGGAACCTATCGCTGTAACGCGATGTTATTCCGACACAAAAACCCTCACCGCCAAGGAGAAAAAAATGGCCGAGAAAGACCTCAACGAGCTGTTCCTCGACACGCTCAAGGACATCTACTACGCCGAAAAGCACATCCTGAAAGCCTTGCCCAAGATGGCGAAGGCCGCCAATTCGGATCAGCTGCGCGCCGCCTTCGAGAAGCATTTTGACGAGACGGAAGGCCAGGTCGAGCGGCTGGAGCAGATTTTCGAGATGCTCGGCAAGGCCGCGCGCGGCAAGAAGTGCGATGCCATCGAAGGCATCATCGACGAAGGCAAGGAAATCATGGACGAGTATGCCGAGACCAAGGCGCTCGATGCCGGCCTTCTGGCGGCGGCGCAGGCCGTCGAGCATTACGAGATTTCCCGCTACGGCACGCTAAAGGCATGGGCCGGCAAGCTGAACATGCCGCAGGCGGTCAAGCTGCTCGACCAGACGCTGGCGGAGGAAAAGAAGACCGACGAGACGCTGAGCAAGCTCGCGGAAACGGCCGTCAATTACGAGGCGGCGGCCTAGCGCCGTCATCGCGACGATTTGGGAACGAGCCTTGTCTTAGGAACGAGCCTTGTCGTGACTAGTTTGCCTGATGTCGCGCGAGCGACATCTTCAAGCGGATAGCCCCGATCCGTCGCTCCTCTTTCGGCGGATCGGGACGCTACCGGTTTCTCCAAGACCTGGCCGCCCGGCAACAGCGGGGCGGCCGCTTTCTTGGGGCCGACAAGGACCGTGCCCGGCTAGCCGTGCTTGTTGGCGCTGTCGATGTGCTCGCGGTGAATTTCCTTGCCGGCATCGTCGATGACAACGACGGCGTAGCCCTTGCCAAGCAGATCCTGGCGTTCCTCGGCCAGGTCGATCGCAAGCCGTTGCGCGCAGGCGATCGCCTCTCCGCTGTCGCCGACCGGTTTGCCGATCGCTTCCGGTCCCGTTCCGGCACTCGTCAGGTTGAAGTGGAAGCTCATGGCTCCCTCACACTTCGGGGCGACTGGAAAGGTCAACGGTTGCGGCGCAGCTCCGTTCCAAATTGCCGCATTGTCCCTGCTCCGCGACATTGGCCGGCCTCCGGCGGCAGGAACATCGTGTTCGCATGCACGTTCTATCTGCATGACCGATCAAGAGTTACTTCACCAGTCCTTTGAGATCGCCTGGAATGTCCTCGAGCGTTCCGGCGAGCTCGGCAATCGCGACGATGCAGCGCGCTATCTTCTCGACAAGCTCGCCGAGATGATCGGGCGAGGGGAGAAGCGCAGGCTTCTCCTGACCAATTTGGCGATCGATGGCTACCGTGAGAGGTATCAGCCGCTGACCCTGGTTGCCTGCTGAGAGCGAAGGGGAAGGTCCGGCGGGTCGAACCCGCCGGTCTCGTCAGCGTCGTTTGGCGGCGCGCCGATGGTAGGGCGAGCGGTTCATCGGTCTCAGCGATATTCCCTCACGTTGCGCCTTGCTGCGGTAACGGTGCGGCGGCGCCAGAGCGGGTAGCCCAGCCACAGCGCGAGCAGCAAGACGAGCGCAACGACGCCGGCGGCGATCGCGACATGCGTGTCGCCGATGGCCCGGTAAAAAACCACGGAGACATCGGCGGCGATGCCGACGGCAAGCGGCACCGAGCCTGCGACCACGAACCAGGATCCGATGCTGAAAAACGTCGGATCGTCCTCGCCCTGATAGCCGATGCGATGCAGCGCAGCCGGCGTCATCAGGAACAGCACCGAGATCGCCACCGCGCTGAGGGCGACGCAGTGAACATATTTGAAGGCCGCCGGCAGTTCATTGAACGTCCTGGTCAGCACCGCCACCAGCTGGAAGCCGAGCAGGGCCTGGGCGCCGGGAATGATCACCCGCGCTTCCGTCAGCATCTGCTCGATCTTGGATTTCAAGGATGTTTTGGCAGGTTGGTCTCGCATCGGTTGATCTCGTGGTCTGCCCAGCGCAAAGCCGAGCCCGTACAGAAGCAGGAGCGCAATGACTGCAAGCGACGCCCCGGCGGCGATGCCGACGCTGCGATCGAACACTTGCTCGAACGTCAGGAAGATGGCGGCGCCGAGACCGAGCGTCAGCGGCAGCAGGCTCGCGCCGGCGAAGCTTGTCGCCATCTTTACCGCCGCCGGCGTGGCGTCGCCGCCATGCACGATCCGGTGGATCAGCGAAGGCGCGATCAACAGGCCGAGGCTCAGCAGCAATAGCGCCAGGCCCGCGCAATGCACATAGCGGCTGCCGGCAGGGATGTTGGCGTACAGCTCCTGAAACGCCGCCTGGAACTGGAATCCGAACAGCACCTGCGCGCCCATCACCAGCAGGCGCGATTCATCGAGCGCCATCTTGACTCTGTGCTCCATCGCCATGGCGAATGACCGCATCGATCCGGAAAGAGGCCCCGGCTCCTGCCGGGGCCTCTTTCAATTCTGCCAAACCCAACAGGCTTGCTGCTACTTGCGCTCGCCGACCGTCGGAGCGGCCTTGTCGAGCTGCTCCGCCATTTCGAGATGGTGCTTGAGCGCGGGCAGGGTCTTTCCGGCCCAGTCCTTCAACTCGGCACTCTCTCCGCTCTTGGCATAGCGCTCGAACAGCGACACCGCATCCTTGTGCGCGCTGACCTGCATGGAATCGAAGTCGGAGCTGAAATCCTTGCCGCTGGCCGCTTTCAGCTTGTCGAGCTTGCTCTGGTGCGAGCTGTCGAGCCCGCTCGGCAGCTCGGCCTTGACCTTGCCGCCGGATACCAGGCCCTTCAATTCTCCGCTGGTCTTGCTATGGTCCTTCACCATCTGCTCGGCAAACTTCTTCTCCGCCGCATTGCCTTTCTGCTGGGCGAGCTTGCTCGCCTCGATCTCGAACATGTCCGACATCGCGACCTCCTTGACGAAATCCGCCGTGGAGGGGCTGATGCCGAGCACGGAGTTGACGCCGGTCTTTTCGCCAACCGATTGCGCAAGCGCCGGCGCTGCAAACAGAATGCAGGCTGTCGCGATCGCGGTGATAGTGCGTTTCATAAATTTCTCCATGCGTGGTCGAACGGGTTCCGTTTATCCAACTTGCCGCCCGGCTAACGGTTCCTATTCGGATTCTTGGGAACGACGTCAGGCGTGCTCCGTTGGCTCGACGTCGCACAAGCGACGTTTTGAGCGGAATGCCCCGTTCTGCCTTTCCCGGGCAGCTTGGGGCTCCGCATTACTCCTGAGACTTGGCCGCCATGGCTCAAAGGCCTTGGCGGCCGCTTTTTTGAGCCAGCTCATGCCGCCGAGCGGCCCCGATCATTCGCGTCTCGCGCTTTGCCGTAGCCGGTAAACGGCCGCAGCGCGCGCTCGGTCAGCGCGCCAAGCGCAAGCCCGGCGGCGACGTCGCTCGCCCAATGCGCCAGCAACACGACCCGCGTCAGCGCCAGCCCGGCGCCGAACGCCCAAACCAGATTGCGCTTTGCCGGCGGAAGCACGGTCGCGGCGGAGGCAAGGGCGCCCACATGCATGGCGTGGCCGGAAGGGAAGGCGTCGAGTGGCTTGCCCGAGAAGGGAACGCCATGGAGATGGCCGAGCACCGTCAGGCGATCCGGGCGGCGCTGGTCGAACACCGATTTCAGCAGCTTCGGGATCAGGCTGACGGCGAGTGTCGTCAGCAGGATATGGTCGCTGTTCCGGCGACGGCGGGAAGAACCGGCGCGGCAACAGAGCCACCAGCCGGCGGCCAGCGCCAGCAGCACATGCTCGTCGGCACCCCATGTCAGCACTTCGGCCGCGCGCTCGGTGCGCGGGCTGGTGTAGGCCGCTACCGCCTCGGCGATTTCGACATCCGGGCGCGTTGGCGGAATCCGGTAGGGGAACATACCCGAGGCCTTACGGAGGTCCCGCGCCGCCCGACGAGCCATAGACCTGTCCATTGGCGTAACTGGCGTCGCTGGCTGCGAGCTGAACGTAGATCGACGCCAGCTCGGCGGGTTGGCCGGGGCGGCCGAGCGGCGTGTGTCCGCCGAATTTTTCCAGCTTTTCCATCGGCGCGCCGCCCGACACCTGCAGCGGCGTCCAGATCGGGCCGGGCGCCACCGCATTGACGCGAATGCCCTTGGGGCCGAGCTGCTTGGCCAGCGACTTCACGTAGTTCATGGTCGCGGCCTTGGTCTGGGCATAGTCGTAGAGCTCGGGCGAGGGATCGTAGGCCTGCTCCGACGTCGTGCCGATGATGACCGCGCCCGGCTTGAGATGCGGCAGCGCCGCCTTGATGATCCAGAACGGCGCGTAGACGTTGGTCTTCATCGTCGCGTCGAAATCCTCCGACGAGACATCGAGAATGGACTCGCGGGATTGCTGGCGGGCCGCGTTGTTGACGATGATGTCGAGGCCGCCGAGCCCCTCGACCGCGCGTCGGACCAGTTCCTTGCAAAACGCCTCGTCGCGCAGGTCACCCGGGATCGCAAGCCCTTTGCGCTTCTCGGCTTCGATCAGGGAGATCACTTCCTTCGCATCAGGCTCCTCGGAAGGAAAGTAGTTGATGGCGACGTCGGCGCCCTCGCGGGCAAATGCGATCGCCGCGGCGCGGCCCATGCCGGAATCGCCGCCGGTGATGAGCGCCTTGCGCCCCGCGAGACGCCCCGAGCCGCGATAGCTTTGCTCGCCATGGTCGGGCCGCGGCTCCATCTTGCCGGCAAGGCCCGGCCAGGGCTGCGTCTGCCGCTTGAACGGCGGCTTCGGATATTTGCTGATCGGGTTTTCAAGCGGCTTGCTGGCCATCGGGTCCTCTTGGTGCGGGCCATGCGCTAACCCGCAAGGCGGCAAATCGTTGCTAGCGGCGCCGCCGCGGCCGCCGGCGGCCTTTCGGAACCATCGCTTTCGCCGCGGCGTTTCACCGGATTGCACCGTTTTCGGTGAGGGAGCCTGCATGACGGAGCCCGACGTCCGCACGGGAATGCCTGCGGTCAAGCTTGACCGCGCGGAGTTCGAAAGGCGCTATCGCGGCCGCTTCGTCGACCCCGCCTTTCGGCCGCTGCAAAGGGAGCTCGACGCCATCATCGGCGCCGCCTGGGACGCCTACAGCCATTCGCGAAAAGCCCCGCTGACGCGCAAGGCCGGTGCCGGCTTCGCCGATCCCGACTACGAAATCGCGCTCGACTGGCTCAGGGCGCGCGAGGCGGTCGAGGAGGCGCAGCGGCGGCATGATGACGCCAGCCGGCCGCCGCACATCCTCATCATCAACGGCTCGGCCCGCAGCGAGCACACCTGTCCCGGCGAGATGTCGAAAACCTGGCGGCTGGTGACGCTGGCCGAGCCGGTGTTTCGCCAGCGCGGCTTTGCGGTCGACATCCTCGATCTGTCCCGAACCCAGTCGGAATTCGGCAGGCAGATTCATCCCTGCAAGGCCTGCGTTTCCACCTCCATGGCGCTCTGCCACTGGCCATGCAGTTGCTATCCCAATTATTCGCTCGGACAGACCGACGACTGGATGAACGAGATCTATCCGCTCTGGGTGGAAGCGCGCGGCATCCTGATCGTTGCGCCGGTTAACTGGTATCACGCCCCTAGCGCGCTGAAGGCGATGATCGACCGGCTGGTTTGCGCCGACGGCGGCAATCCCGATCCGACCTCGACCCACGGCAAGACTGTGAAGGAGGCGAAGGCGCTGGAGCTGAAGGGATGGCCGTATCCGCGCCATCTTGCCGGCCGGCATTTTGGCGTGGTCGTGCACGGCGACAGCGTGGGAGCCGAGACGCTGCGCCGCTCGCTTTCGGACTGGCTGACCGACATGGACCTGATCTCCGCCGGTCGCACGGCGGAAGCCGACGGCTATGTCGGCTACATGGAGCCGTACGCGACCTCGCACCAGCACCTCGACGAGGACATTGCCTTCCAGAAGGAAGCCGTCAACGCCGCCCACGCCCTTGCCGCGGCCGTGGAATTGGCGCGCACCGGGAGGCTGGAGGATCCCGCCGAGGACCTGGTGGATCCCGACCCGAAATGAGCCGCGCGCAGCGCCGACCGGATGGCGAGAGCAGGGGAACACGTTCCCTGCGGAAGCGTTGGAATCGCAAGCGTGGAGTGATGCGATGCCCTCATTGCAAGAAATCGCAAAGCCCATTGTGCGTGCGATCAATATCTATTGCAGCGTGACCCGGCGGGAACTGGACGACGACGCCCGCCGCGACGTGGCGCGTCATATCAAGCGGCTGGCCGATCAGGGCGTCGCTGACGCCAACAGCCTGACCGCGCATGGGCTGAGCTATCTGAGCCGGCGCGATGCGCCGCGCCGCAAATCCAGTCCGACGAAGAGGCGCGGTTCCTGAGCCCGCGTTGCCGATGCTCGCCGGTGAGCCCGCGCTGGCGCCATCGTGTGCCGGGCGCTCGGAACAGGTGCGGCCGATCGACCCCAACGGAACGTTGCTTCGCTTCGCCGGTTGCACCAACTGATCGCAACGCTGATCGCAACGGAGGATCACAATGGATTGGAATCGCGTCGAAGGAAACTGGAAGCAGGTCAAGGGCAAGGTGAAGGAGCAGTGGGGCAAGCTGACCGATGACGACCTCGATGTCATCGCCGGCAAGCAGGACCAGCTCGAGGGCCGGCTGCAGGAGCGCTATGGCTTCGCCAAGGACCAGGCGCAGAAGGAAGTGAACGCCTGGTACGATCGTCAGAAATGGTGATCGATGAGGGAGGGAAAGCCCCGGTTCGCCGGGGCTTTTCTTTTGCGCCCATCCGGCGCGGCCGACGCCGGTTCCAGATAGCGACAAAATGCGCCCTATCAATCTTACTTCTTAACCGAAAATTAAGGATAGATTTGCGGCTGCCAAGGCCGCGGCCTAGCGTCCGGGCGGCATTGTCGAGTCAACGAGTTGGTGCGTACATGACGCTCAAAATGGTTGCCGTTGTTGCCGCCCTTGGTGCGGCTGCGGTCACGCTTGCGGCCGACGAGACGTCGGCAAGGCCGGCAGGCGGAGGCAAGGGTGTGGTGGGTGCCGCGCCCTTTGTGCGGACCGGCGTTCCGCTCAACGCAAAACCCTTCGCGCACCATCGCCATGGCCGCGGTTTTGCCGGAGGCGTCTGGCCGGGCGGTCTCTATTATGGCGACGCGCCCTATGGCGGGGCGGTGGTCGACCCCGCAGCGCCGCTGTCCAACGACGTCAATTACACTTACACCTACAAGCAGGATGTGCCGTGGGACTGGGCGCACCGCTATCCGCCGGCCGTCGTACCCTCGGACCGGCCCTATGTATCGAGCTGCTCGAACGAGCCGGTCACCGTGCCCGGACGCAGCGGCGAGCACACCGTCAACGTCATGCGGTGCTATTGAGCATCGCAGGGTGCTTAGCCGCGCCGCCATCTAAAGTACGAAAGTGTACACAGCGCGCGGGCCTGCTCGCGCTGCCCGAAAATTCCGCAAGCCCTCCAACGTTGAAGCGGGAACGAACCGGTCTGGCAAGGCTTGATCAAGCCTGACAGAACGGGAGCCAATCCAGTGATCATCCGGGCGGGGTACGACATCGCCTTTCACTGCCAGCAGGAAACGCCGATGGTGTTGATGCTGAGCGTGCATCCTTCGCGGCAGGGCGATCTTCTCAGCGAGCACCGCATTGGTCTATCGAACGGCATCGCCTCACGCGACTATCGCGACTCGTTCGGCAATGTCTGCACGCGCCTCGTGGCGCCGCCGGGACTGCTTGAAGTCCGCAACGACTTCCTGATCCAGGACAGCGGTCTTCCCGACGAAGTCGCGCCCAGCGCACGGCAGCTTGCCGTCCATGAACTGCCCGACGACACGCTGTTGTTCCTGATGGGCAGCCGGTACTGCGACACGCAAAAACTCTCCGATCTCGCCTGGTCGCTATTCGGCGGCATCGAGGGAGGCTGGCACAAAGTGCAGGCGATCTGCGATTACGTGCATGAGCATCTCGAGTTCGGCTATCACCATGCCCGCGGCGATCGCACCGCCTCGGAAGGCCATGCCGAAGGGCGCGGCGTCTGCCGCGACTTTGCCCATCTTGCGGTGACGCTGTGCCGCTGCATGAACATTCCGGCGCGCTATTGCTCGGGGTATCTCGGAGACATCGGCGTACCGCGCGATCCCGCACCGATGGATTTTTCCGCCTGGTTCGAGGCGTATCTCGATGGCCGCTGGTACACCTTCGACGCCCGCCACAACCGGCCGCGCATCGGCCGCATCGTCATGGCGCGCGGACGTGACGCGGCCGACGTCGCGATCTCCACCGGGTTTGGCGTCACCCAGCTGGCGCGGTTCTCGGTTGTCACCGAGGAGGTAGAGGAGGCGCGGGCAACCTTGGGCATGACGGCGGCGTAGGCGCGTCGGATAGGGTGAGCGGAGCGAAACCCATCACTTGACTCCTGCCTGATCTAGCAGGCTTAGTTTCTATCCCGTGGTTCGCGTTGGATTGATATAATCCAATCCGACGAAATCCTTCTCGTTGTCGGTGACAACGATGCATTCGTTCACCTCCGCGACCGCGGCAACAATCATGTCGAGTGCGCTTCTGGGGCGTCCCTCCGCCGTGCCATCCGCCATCAGCCGAGCCCAGACAAGCGCCGCTTGTTGGTCGAAGGGAAGAACGCGGCCAACGAAGAGGGCCGGCGGTCCTTCCGGACCATTGAACCAGGTTTCAAGCAGGGAGCGCTTCTTCCCCTTCGGCTTCTCCAGTAGTCCGCCTTGAATTTCACCAATGGTCAAGGCCGACACAAAGAGGTCGTTGTCCGCCTGTTGTGCCATCCATGCGAGGAGGGCCGCAGACGGCTTCGGATTAATGACGTTGCTGATGATGTTGGTGTCGAGAAGATAGCGTGTCACAGGCCGACCTTGCGGACGGCTTCGCGGGAACGCGTCAGATTGAGATCGGCCCCGACCAGTGGCGAGCGCCGGAGTGCGGCCAGAATGCCCCCCTTGGCGGCAGGTTCTCCGCCGATCGTCCGGCGCACGGCTTCCCGGATCTGCGCCGCGTCGGGATCGCCTTCAGCCAGACGTTCGCCAGCAAACGGATCAGGTCGCGGTCGACGCTGCGGCAAAGAATTTCAAAACGCGCCATGCCCTGTTTGGCCAGCCGGGACCGATAGTTCCGTAGCGCTCGCTTTTGCGCGGTGTCGCTCATGGGTCGCCCTCGTGTATATCCGGAAAACTGGCTCCCGCAAGTAGTGACAAGGGTGCAAAAAAAGGAGGCCGCAAGGCCTCCGTTTTTCGTTTCGCTCTCCGCGGCCCGCCTTAGCCCAGCCGGCCCGCGGCGTGGGCGAGCAGGGTGTAGACCAGGCCGGTCTCCGAGGTGAGGTGGGCGCGCAGCGCCTGCGGGCCGCGCTCGTCGCGGGCGACTTCGTCGAGCAGGCGCTCGAACTCGGCAATGTAACGGTCGACCGTCTGCTTGAAGCCGCGGTCGGCGCGATATTTGCGCGCGACCTCGTCGAACGCCTTCTGGCCGGCCGGCGTGTAGAGGCGCTTGGAGAATGCCTTGCTCTCGCCGCGCTGGTAGCGGTCCCACATCTCGGCGGCGAGGTTACGGTCCATCAGCCGGCCGATGTCGAGCGACAGCGACTCCAGCGGATTGGCCGGGCCTTGCCCGCGGCCGCGCTGCGGCTGTTGCGGCTGGCCGTTGCCGTCGGTGCGGCTCAATAGGTCGGACAGCCAGCCGTCGCGGCCGTCATTATTGGCGGGGCTCACCGGCGGCGCTTCGGTGCGGCGCGCGGTCTGTTGCACGCCGAGATCCGGCGGGGGCAGGGTGGAGGCGCTGCCGCGGCCGCCACCGCCGACCGCGGCCATGGCGACGGGCTCTTCCTGACGCACGCTGGAGCGGTTCTGCGTCACCACGTCGAGGCCGCGGCCGTGATGGGCGACGATACGGTTGAGCTCGGCCAGCGCCTCGATCTGGTCGACGATCACCTTGCGCATCTGCGCGGTGCTCTCGGCCGCCTCCTGCGGCATTTCCAGCACGCCGCGGCGCAGCTCGTTGCGGGTCGCTTCCAGCTCGCTGTGCATCTCGGCGGCCATCTGCTTCATCGCGTGCACCATCGCCGAGAATTTCTCGGTCGACTCCTTGAACATGGCGTCGGTTTCGTGGTTGCTCTGCTGGTACAGCTCGTTCATGGCGTCCAGCGTCTGCTGGCGCTCGTTCTCGGCCGCGGCACGCACCGCCTCGAACTGGCGGCTGATCGCTGCCGATCCTGCGCCGGCGGTCTCCGCCACCACGCGGGCGATGTCGCGGGCACGCTCTTCGGCCGCGGCAAGCGATTCATCGAGCAGGCTCGTGAAGCGCGACAGCCGCTGGTCAAGGTCCGCCGTGCGCAGGTCGATGGTGGTGACCAGCTGCTCCAGCGTCGACTTGCGCTCGGCGACCGAGTTGGATGTCGAGCGGTTGGCCTGCTCGACCACGGCGGCGGCTTCGACAAGGGCCTTGCCGTGGCTGTCGAACTGGCTCGACAGCGAGTTGAGGTCGAGCAGCGCTTTCGCCGTCTTGTCGTTGAACACCGAGAGCTGGTCTTCCAGCGTCTGCGTCGCCACGCCGTTGCGGGTGGTGACGTCGTTCATCGCGGAGACGAAGTCGGCCACCCGGGTGACCAGCGCGCGCTCCAGCGAGTTGAGGTTGTCCTGGGCGCCGGTGAGCACCTCCTGCAGCAGGATGTTGCCCTCGCGCAGCCGCTCGAACAGCGCCACCGTATCGGTGCGCAGGATCTTGCTGGTCTCCTGCATCTCGGTGACGGCCGCGATCGAAACCTGCCGCGACTGGTCGATCGCCGCGCGCGAAGCCTGCTCCAGCTCCCTCAGCGACTTGCCGACCGCGCCCGTGGCAAGCTCGCCGGCTCCGGTGATCGAACGCGCCACGTCGGAGCCGTGCGCGCTCATCGCCTGCGAGAATGCCTGGCCGCGGGTCTCGATCGCCTTCAGCGAGTCCGCGGTGACGCGGTCGATCTCGGTCGACAGCTGGTTGGTCCTAGCGGTGAGTGCCTCGACCAGCGCGCCGCGGCGGCTGTCGATCATCTGCGACAGGCGGTCGGTGGTCTGCGTCACATAGGTGACGATCTCGTCGGTCTTGCCGGTCATGGTCGAGCCGAAGCCCGAGGAAGCGGAGAGCACCGAGCGCTCGACCTCGGCGGTGGTCGTCTTGATCTTGGCGGCGATCTCGTTGGAGGCCGCGACCAGCGCGTTCTGCGCGTTGGTGGCGCTGGCCTGGATCGCGCCCTGCGCGGCGCTGGCCGCGCTCTGGATGGTGTCGGTGGAGGTGGCGGCAACGGTCGCAAGCGACCGCTCAATCTCGGCCGAGATCGAGCGGATGTTGCCGGCATGCTCGGCCGAACCCGACGCGAACAGGCTCTGCGCCTCGCGGGCGTTGCCGAGGATCGCAGCCGCGGTGTCGGCGCCGACCGCGGTCAGCGTGCGCTCGACGTCGGCGGCCAGCGACTTGACGTGCTTGGCCGCTTCCGCGGACGCATTGACCAGCGTGTTCTGCGCTTCGCGCGCGCCGGCCGTGACCGATTCCGCGGTGGCGCTGCCTGCCATCGACAGCGTGCGCTGGATGTCGGCGGAGAGGGTCTTGACCTGGTCGGCGGTGGTCGCCGACGCGTTGATAAGGGTAGTCTGGGCTTCGCGGGCGCCAGCAGTGATCGCCTCCGCGGTGGCATTGCCGGCCGTCGTCAGCGAGCGCTGCACGTCGGCGGAGAGCGATTTCACCTGGTTGGCGGCCTCGGTCGATGCGTTCACCAGCGTGCTCTGCGCCTCGCGGGCGCCCGACAGCACGGAGGCAGCCGTGGCGCTGCCGGCGGCCGAGAGCGTGCGCTCGACGTCGGCGGCGAGCGACTTGATCTGGCTCGCGGCTTCCGAGGAAGCCGACACCAGCGTCGACTGCGCTTCGCGCGCGGAATTGAGGATGGAGCCGGCGGCGCCGGTGCCGACTGCCGTGAGCGCGGTCTCGACTTCCGAGGAGGTCAGCTTGAGCTGGGCGCCGACGTCGGAGGAGACGTTGAGCAGCGCCTGCTGCGCGGCGCGCGCGCCGGTCTGGATGGTTTCGGAGGTGTTGACCACGAGGTTGGTGAGCGAGCGCTCGGCGTCCTCGACATGCGACTTGATGCCGGAGGAGAGCATCTCGGCACGCGCCATCAGGTCGTCGCTGGCCTGGCGGCCCGAGCTTTCGATGCGGCCGGCCACCGCCTCGACACGCGAGCCCAGCAGGTCCTCGAACTGCGCGACCCGGGTGTCGATATCGGAGGCAATCAGGCCGACGCGGGTCTCGATGCCCTGCTGGATATCCTGGAAGCGCGCCTGGATGGTGTCGGTGAGATGCGCGCTGCGGCCGTTGATGGTGTCGGTGACCGCGGTGATGCGCTGGTCGACCGCCTGCACCGCCTGCAGCGTGCCTTCGGTGAGCGAGGAGGTGAGGTGCGAGAGCCGCGAGTCGATCGAGTGGATGGTCTGCGCCGTGCCGTCGGTCAGCGTGGTGGCGAGCGAGGCGAGACGCGAGTCGATGGTCTCGGTCACGGACTTCGCGCGGGTGTCGAAATTCACTTCCAGCGACTTCAGGCGCGAGTCGATCGACTCGTCGAACGACTTGATCTTGCCGTCGAGCGAGCTGTCGAGCGTGGCAACGCGGGTGCCGAGGGTGGTCTCGAACTGCAGCAGGCGCTGGTCGAGCGAAGCGGTGATCTCGCCGCCGTTGGAGGTGAGGCGGGTGTCGAAATTATCGACATAGTTCTTCAGGTTCTCGGAGATCTCCGTCGTGCGCTGGCCGAGCCGCTCGACGATGTCGCCGCCAAAGGTCTTCACCGTGCGGTCGAACTCGGAGATGTGGCGGGTGATCAGCGCGCCGAGCGTGCCTGAGTCGCGGGCGAATTTTTCTGCAAGCTCCGCGCCCTGGTTCTTCACGAGGTCGTCGAACGCGCTCATCTGCAGCGACAGCGTGTCGTGCGCGGTCTCGGTCTGGCTCACCACCTTGGCGACCAGCGAGTTGACGGTGACGTCGAGCGCATCGCTCGCCTTGTCGCCGGAGGTGAGGATGCGGGTGGCGAGCTTGTTGCCGGCCTCGTCGATCTTGTTGACGAGGTCGCCCGAGCGCAGCTCGAGCTCGAGCAAGAGCGAGTCGGAGGAGTTCTTCAGGGAGTCGTGGACCTGCTCGGTGCGGTCGGAGATGCCGTCGACGATGGTCGAGGAGCGGCTCTCGAATTCCGCGGTGATGCGGTCGATGCGCTCGTTCAGCATCTCGTGGACGCGGTCGGCGAGATCGACGAACTCGTCGTGGACGTGACCGGTCTTGAAGTTGAGGCTGGTGGTCAGCCGCTCGGAGGCATCGAGCACGGCGCGGGTAGTTTCCGCCGAGGCTTCCTCAAGGCGGTCGAGCAGGTCGCCGCCGCGCTCGCCGAGCGCGAGGATCATGTTGTCGCCGGCATGCGACAGCGCCCCGGTGATGTGGGCGCCGCGCTCTTCCAGCGCGCCGGTGATGCTCTTTGCCACTTCATCGACGCGCGAGGCGATGGCATCGGAGATCAGCGCGATGTCGTGGCGCAGATCGATCTGCACGCCGGAAATGGCGCTGCGCACCTGCTCGGCCTGGCCGACCAGATTGTCGCGCTGATGGGCGATATCCTGCAGCAGCGCGCGGATGCGCACTTCGTTGTCGGAATAGGCGCGCTCCAGTGCGGCCACTTCATTGGCGACGAGGGTTTCGAGCTCGCCGGCGCGCGCGATGGCGCGCTCGATGCCGTCGCCCATGGCGGCGACTTCGCGGCGGATCGCCTGTCCCACGGTGACCATGGAGTCGCTGGCCGCCCCCTCCGGCTCGGAGAAGCGGATCGCGACCTGCGCCATCGCCTGCGCGATCATGCGCATTTCCTGGCCGCGCCAGGCGAGGCTGGCGAGGAAGTAGAACAACACTACCGGCGCGAAGAACAGCGCGGCGAGGCCGCCGAGCACCAGCACGCCGCCGCTCTGGCCGATCGCGGCCTGCAGCGAGCCGATGAAGCTGACGGTGAGCAGCACGCAACCGGCGAGCCAGATGCCGGCGAAGATCGTCGCCAGCGTGTAGACGCTGCGGGCAGGGCGGCCCTTCTGCAGCGACTGCAAGAGCTGGCCGATGGTCTCGCGGTCGTCATTGGCGGCGCGGCGCGTCACGCGCGGCTGCGGCTCCTCGATCGGCTCGAACATCGGACGATCGGCGGCGCTGGCGCGCGGCTCGAAGGGCGGAGGATCAAACGACGGCGCGGCAGATATCACGGGCGGAGGCGGCGGAGGCATATCCAGATCGACAGGCGGCGCGCTGTCGCGGCTGGTGTCGGGATGGGGCTCGCTGATGTTGAGGGCCTCCTGAATGGCAGAAAGCGCAACTTCTGTCGGATCTTTCGCCTTTTTCGGGTTGTTCGCCATGGTCAGCCTGAGCCCTCTTACAAATACGCATCCGGAGCGCCTGCAATCGTCCCCACAGCAGGGTGCGCAACCGGAAAACATCCCCGTTGAGCGGAGCAAAATCGCGCGAAGGGCGCGCGGTTTTCCGCTTCATCCGCCAACATCCTATTGGTTGAGCGATGCGAATGAAATGGCCGCGATTAATACAATCTTAATCATCGTTAACAGGTTTGCGCGCTAAGATACTAATAGTCCTCAGAATTCTTGCAGGAACCCGTCGAAATACGGCGCGTGACCGGCCAAATCGAGGCAAATTTGCGGCAAGTTGATCAAACGTTCCGTTAACCAATTTCGTGATTGGCTGACGATCCTGCGCGCGGCCAAGCCCAAGCTGCGGCGAGAGTTAAGTCAAGCCATGCCGCTTCACCTCGAACGGATCAACTGGATGTCTTCGCCGCCGCTCGCTCCCGATGACGGCCCGATCGACTTTGAGCACCTTTCGCGCATGACGCTGGGCGATCCGGCGCTGGAATGCGAGGTGCTGACCATGTTCGTGGCGCAGTCGGCCCGGCTGCTCGACCAGCTCGCTGCGCTGCCGCCCGAGGCGGCCAGTATCGCGCATACGCTGAAGGGTTCGGCGCGCGCGATCGGCGCGTTTGCGGTGGCCGATGCAGCGAGCCGGCTGGAAGCTGTGCTCTCGGAAGCGGGCGACGCGAGGGGCGCGCTCGACATCCTCAGGGATGCCGTGGCGGAGGCGCAGGGCGCCGTCGAGGCTTTCCTCAGCCGAGGCTGAGCGGGCGGTTATTCCAGCGGAATCGAACGGTCTGTCCTGCGGCCAAGCGCTGGTATTGCCGGGATTGACCCGTTATAGGACTGCCGGGACCCCCTTCCATCCGAATTTCCGTCAGCACGAGAGACCATGGCCAAAATCCACTATGTCGACCACACCGGCGAAACCCGAACCGTTGAAGTTGAGAACGGCGCGACCGTGATGGAAGGCGCGATTCGCAACGCCATTCCGGGCATCGAGGCCGAGTGTGGCGGCGCCTGCGCCTGCGCGACCTGCCATGTCTATGTCGAGGAAGCCTGGCGCGCGAAGACCGGCTCGCCCTCGCCGATGGAAGAGGACATGCTCGATTTCGGCTTCGACGTGCGGCCGAACTCGCGGCTGTCCTGCCAGATCAAGGTGACCGACGATCTCGACGGGCTCGTCGTCTCCACGCCGGAACGGCAGGCGTAAGCCGCCACCTCAATTGAACTAGCGCGGCGCGGCGTCCGCTGTAGCCGCCAGCGCATCATCGACGGCATAGATCGCGCAGTCCGGAGCATATTTGCGGCAGCCTTCCAGCGCCTTCTGCTGCGCTTCATCCGCCGAGCGCAGTCCGGATCGGGATGCCCACGCGCCCCTCGGCGACACCGCAAACGCCTTGTGCGGCCCGGCGGAAAGATAATTGGCAAATCCCGCACGGCCCTGTTCGCTCAGGCGCGGCGGAGGCGGCAGCGCCGTCAGACTCGGCGGCGGCAGCAGATCGCGCCGGCCGAGATTCTGCGCGCGCAGAAAATCGTCGACAACAGGCGTCCAGATCGCAATGCCCCTGGAAAACAGCGTGTGGCCGTCCTCGCCGAAGGCTGCGGCGTCGATGAACTGGGCGCGTCCGCCCGCGCCGGTGAACGCGGCGTGCATCCTGTGCGCAAGGGCGGGTCGGAAAAACTTGTCGTTCTGCGCATAGATCCACAGCGTCGGAATGCGCGATGTCTTGCCCAGCGCCGCGAGCGCGCGCACCAGCGAGTCCTCGTCGCAGACGTCGTCGTCGGCGCGCGAGCCGCGGCCTCCGGCAAAGCTGACCGCAGCGGCAAGTCCCGGCGGTGGATCGGCTGACAGCGCGATACTGGCAAAGCCGCCGGCCGAGATGCCAACCGCAATAGAGCCATTGGTCGTGACATCGCTCCGGCTTTTCATCGCCTGGACGGCGGCACGCAGATCGGCCGCGGATGTCCTGGCGGTGCGCAGATAGTCGCGATTTGCGCAGGGGCCGCTGTTTTCCGCGTACTTACCGCCGGAGCTGCCGTAACCGCGCCGCATCACGATCAAGGCCGCAAAGCCGCGGCGCGCGAATTCGGTTGCCGGCCGGTACAGCCGGTTCGCCGACATGCCGGCGCGGACGCTGCCGTCACGCGGCGCGCCATGGCTGATCAGCGCCAGCGGATAGGGCCCGCTGCCCGAGGGGCGGACCAGCAGCGCCTCGAGGCCGCGGGGGCCGGCGGCGACCATCGGGATGCGCAGTTCTTCGCGGATGTAGTCCTGAGCGGCTGCTGGCCGCGTGGCGGCGAGGGCGAGAGCGAGGATCACCCACGCTGCGCGCCTCATTGCCCGCTGTATCCCCGCCTGAGCCAGCGCTGGAAATTCGCTCTAATCTCCGGCGTCAGGGCTACTGGCTTGCGCGTGGCCTGATCGACCAGCACGTTGACGGCGCGCGCCGACGCCACGCATTTGCCTTCGGAAAACACCACCTGGTCGAAGCTCACCGAGGTGCGTCCGATCTTCGCAACGCCAAGCCCGAGCTCGATCGTGCCGGGCCAGTGCAGCTCGGCACGAAAATTGATGTCGAGCCGCACCATGACCCAGCCAAAACCCGAGGGCTGCAGCCCGTTGGCGCTGTCCTTCATCAGCGTGACGCGGCTGGTTTCGAAATAGCTGGCATAGCTCGCGTTGTTGACGTGCTGGTTGATGTCCATGTCGGCAAAGCGGACATTGTCCGACAGGCGGTAGGGGAAATCCTCCAGCAGCGGCTCGGCTTCGGCACGGATGGGGGCGTTCACGGGCTAGACTTCTCCGAAAAATTCAACTCCCATACAGCCCAGATGTTGAGCCGCCGCAAGGGGTTGCATTGCAGGGCTCATATTATCGCTTTCCTGTTCCCTCCACCTTGGCTAGGAAGGCAGCCGCCCCAGGCGCCAACCGAAACGGTTCAACCGAAAAAGTAACGACATGAGCGAAGTGATCAAAACCGATGTGCTGATTATTGGCGCGGGTCCGTGCGGACTGTTCGCCGTGTTCGAACTGGGCCTGTTGGACATGAAGGCGCATCTGGTCGACATCCTCGACAAGATCGGCGGACAATGCGCCGAGCTGTACCCGGAAAAGCCGATCTACGACATTCCCGGCATTCCCATGGTCACCGGACAGGGCATCACCGACGCGCTGATGGAGCAGATCAAGCCGTTCCACCCGACCTTCCATCTCAACGAGATGGTGGAGACGATTGAGAAGATTGGCGATCCCCTGTTTCGCCTGAAGACCGACGCCGGCAAGGAGTTCGAGGCCAAGGTGGTGGTGATCTCCGCCGGCGGCGGCTCGTTCCAGCCGAAGCGGCCGCCGGTGCCGGGCATCGAGGCCTATGAGGGCACCTCGGTGTTTTACGCCGTGCGCAAGATGGAGCAGTTCCGCGACAAGAACATTCTGATCGTCGGCGGCGGCGACTCCGCGCTGGACTGGACGCTCAATTTGCACCCGGTGGCGAAGCGCATCACGCTTCTGCACCGGCGCGACGATTTCCGCGCCGCGCCGCACAGCGTCGAGCGGATGCGTGCGCTGGTCTCCAGCGGCAAGATGGATCTGAAGATCGGCCAGGTCACGGGACTGGAAGGCGCGAACGGCCAGCTCGCCGGCGCTCACGTCAAGGGCAACGACAATGCCATGAGCAAGGTCGATTGCGACACCATGCTGCCGTTCTTCGGGCTCACCATGAAGCTCGGCCCGGTGGCGAACTGGGGCGTCGCGCTCGACAACAACCTCGTTCCCGTCGACACCGCGGCGTTCGAGACCAACATCCCCGGCATCTTCGCCATCGGCGACATCAACACCTATCCGGGCAAGCTCAAGTTGATTCTCTCCGGTTTCCATGAGGGCGCGCTGATGGCGCAGAAGGCGCACCGCTACGTCTATCCGGACAAGCGGCTGGTGTTCCAGTACACGACGTCGTCGTCGAGCCTGCAGAAGAAGCTCGGAGTCAGCTGATTCAAGCGGGAATATGGCCGCGGGCCCGCCGGAACACAGTTCGGGCCCGCCATCGCCCACTAGAACGATCCGCCAAATGGCCGTAGTCTGCGGCCATTAAATTTGTCGATTGATCAAGGTGATGACAATGCGGAATGCGCGGTCTCTGCTGCTTTCGATCACGACCGGCCTGGCGATGACGCTGGCCGCGACTTTTGCTTCGCACGCCGCCGAGCCCTCGGCGGCCGGGCTGTGGCAGAAGATTGAGAAGGGCAAACCAGCCGGATGGTTTTTGGTGATCGAGCGCAACGGCGCGTTCGAAGGCATTATCGCCAAGATGTTTGCCCAGCCCGGCGATCCGCCCAATCCAACCTGCTCGAAATGCACCGACGACCGCAAGGACATGCCCTGGCTCGGCATCCCCTTCATCCGCGACATGAAGCGCAACGGGCTGGTGTATGAGAACGGCAACGTGCTCGATCCGCGCGACGGCAATGTCTACAAGGCCAAGATGACGCTCTCGCCCGACGGCCAGACGCTGACCATGCGCGGTTTTGTCGGCATCTCGCTGTTCGGCATGGACGAGGTCTGGACGCGCCTGCCGGACAAGGAGATGGCGCAGCTCGATCCCGAGATCATCCAGAAATATCTGACGCCGGCGCAGGCCGCCGCGCTGAAGCAGGGCGCGCCCAAGAAGGGCGCTGCGCCCGCGCCCGCACCGGGCGGCGCGATGGCTCCCGCCCGTCCGCCCGGCGGCGCGACGGCGCCGCCACCAGCAAGCAAGTAAGCCTTGATTTTCTGACCATGATCTCCGCGAAAACGCTTTGCGTTTTCGCCAGCGAAACCGGCATCCAGCCGACCGAGATCAAGCGGGCATTTGCGCGTTTGCGCAACGACAGCCACTGCGTCCCGATGGCAAGCTAGCAGCGTCGGCCCCGTGGAATTTCCTTCCACGCGCGGGGTTCATCCGTCATGCCCGAAACTCACGGAGACACCGGGTTCAACTCGCCAACGATTCAAGCGAGGAACAAACATGGAAATCATTCGCCGCGATCTGCTTTACCTCTCCGGAATCACTGCAACGATGGCGACGATGTCGAAGATCGCCCGCGCCCAGGCAGCGCCGAAGCTGACCCAGATCCTGCGAAAAGATCTGGAAGGGCAGGACCAGGTGGTACGTGAAACGGTTGTCAGCGTTGTCGACTTCGGTCCCGGAACCGCCGCTCCCTGGCACATGCATCCCGGCGCGCAGGAACTGCTACATGTGATCGAAGGAAGCCTCGTCGTGGAGATCGAGGGAGGGGGAACAACGCTGCTCAAGAGCGGCGAAGCTGCCATCATTGCCGCCAATGTCGTCCATCTCGCCCGCAACGAGAATACTGGCGCAAGCGCCAAGGCCCTGGTCGTGCACAGCAGAGCCGCCAAGGACAAGCCCCTGATGGTCGTCACGAAGACGTAACGGCATTGGTGGTGTGAACGCTCACCTCTAGCGCCCCTCGATCGGCGGCACCGGTTGCGAGATCACTTCGCCTACGCCGGCATCGAGCTGCAGCACGGCGGCCGCCGCGGGCGCAGCGGCATCGGCCATCGCGGCGTGTCCCTCGGCGCTCGGATGCACGGCGCCGCCATAGACCGCCGACAGCACGCCCCAGGTGGCGTCATGGATGTCGGACGGCTGCATGTTGGGCGGCAGCCCCTGCGGATAGGTCATCGCGGCAAAATAGCTGTCATTGGCGTCGCGGACCCAGCGGGCGCGCGGCAGATAGGCGCGGTATTCGCCGGCGCTGCGGCCGCACACCATCGGCTGGCCGGCGGCGGTGACCAGATCGGAGTTGAAGCTTTCGCCATTGGAGGCAAAGCAATCGCGGTCGAATTCCGGATCGGTCTGCGCGCGCATGCAAAAGCCATGGCCGGCGAATGCGACCTGATGGGCATCGACGAAAGTCATGCGGTCGGCGCGCGGGTTGCGGCAGAGGATGCCGCCCTGGCACGTTGCAATGTTCTTGAGCTGCGGCAGGAATTCGTTGTCGACGAACGCCGACACGGCGGCGAGCCGCCGCGGCTCGGCATTGAACGAGGGATGGATCTCGAAACCTGCGCGTCCGCCCGGGCAGGGCACGCCGCCCGCGGCAAGCGTCGGGTTGGCGTAGGAGGTGAAGACCACGCGCGAGAGATCGCCGCCGACCAGCGGGCGCAGCGCCTCGCGCACCTTGGCAAAGCCCTGCGGCAGGTCGCGCACCAGCACGCTGCGGGAATCGTCGGTCGTCGCCGTCACGCCGCTGCGCTTGAACAGCACGCGCTCGGTCGGATAGTCGACGATGACGTCGGCGACGAGGCCGGAGAAGTAGATGTCGTTGGCGCCGATCGACAGCAGCACGAGATCGAGCCTGCGCTCGGGCTGGCGGCGCACGGCCGCATTCATGGCCTCGCGCAGCTCGGCAATCTGGCTGTTCACGGTGCCAGAACAGGTATTGCTGGATTTCGACGGCGGGCATTCGCGGAAGCGCTGCGAGCCGAACAGGCCGTAGTCGATGGTGGCGCCGGTGCAGGCGAGCGGCAGATAGGTCACCGCGATGTGTGGGTATTGTATGGCAAGCTGCAGCGCGGTGCGGGTCTGGTAGCTGTAGAGCGAGCGATGGCAGGCCGGGTTGAACCAGTGCGCGCCCTGGCGCTGCCACACCTGCAGCGAGTCCGGCGCCTCGCAGGCGCGGCCGCCCTTGTAGCCGGCGCGGCTCGGCCGGTAGTACTGCGCGGTCGCGGTCGACAGATAGTAGCGGAAGCAGAAACCTTCGTCGGCCAGCGCAATCGGCCGATCCGGATTGCCTTCGCCGGAGGCGATGCTGTCGCCGAGGCCGGCGATGAAGATATCGCGCACCGCGATTTCGGTGGCGACGCGCCGGGCGCCTTCGGCGCTGGAGACGTCGACCGAAGCTGCGGTTGGGCGGCCGTAGCGGACGCGAAGGTTCACCGGCTCGGCACAATCGAAGGCCTGGGATTGCGGTCCGTCGCCGTCGTCAAAGGTCCAGGCGCAGGTGGCGCCGACCGGCACCTGGCCGGCGAGCCGCACGGTGACGGGATGATCGATCGGCGTGAGATAGCTCTCTTTCACATTGTCGCGGGTGCAGGGCTCGCTGACCCGCCCGTTCACGTCGATGCAGAGCCGGTTGACCATATTGCGCGCCCAGCCGCGACCGTCGCTCTGCACGCTCAGCGCCTGTTCGGCGGTGATCACATTGCGGCCGCGACCGGCGTCGACATGCAGCAGGAAATCGCGCTCCTCGCGGAACAGGCGGAAGCGGTTGCGGACTTCCCAGGAAATCTGCATCGGGCCCAGGCCCTGCGCTTCGGCCCGCGAAATCGGCAGCGCGCCGGACAGGTTCGTGAACAGCGCCGCGAGGGCGAGCAAGCGGAAGAGGGTTCTGGCCATGGCGGCGTTGAACGTTAGCGGTAAGGCAGAAATAGCGAACAGCCCCTGCGGCTAATAGTCCAGAAGCGCGGAAGCCCGATAACGTCGCTGTTACTTTCGGACCCTTACTTCCGGCCTTGCACCGGCTTGCCGCACGGCGGCCGCGGTTGCAGCTGCCGCGCAGGCGTCATTCAGCCGTCTTCGCTCCTGCCAGGGCAGCACGACGTTGAGCCAGAGCTCGCGCATGCCCATGATCGAGATCGAGATACAGAAGGGGATGAGGAAGTAGAGGATGCGGAACACCACCAGCGTCGCCAGCAGCTGCTCCTTGCCGAACTGCGGCAGCGCTACCAGCATGGCGGCGTCGAACACGCCGATGCTGCCGGGCGCGTGGCTGGCGAAGCCGAGCAGCGTGGCCATGATGAACACCACCGCCAGCGACACGAAGTCGATATAGGGGGTCATCGGCATCAGGAGATACATCGCCAGCGCGCAGAAGCCGAGATCGACCACGCCGATCAGCACCTGCAGCAGCGTCAGCCTGGCCGAAGGCAGCACCACCTTCCAGCCGTTCTGACCGAGCTCGCGGCGCTTCTCGCCGGTCAGTAGCCAGACGAAATAGGCGGCAATGGCGGCGAGGCAGCCGATGCCGATCAGGCGGTTCATTTCATCCGGCAGCAGGTCCATGGCGGAGGCGGCCCACGGATGCCAGGTCATGCCGATGCCGAGCACGAACAGGTTGCCGAGCCAGAAGGTGAGGCCGGAAAGAAAGCAGATCTTTGCGACGTCGATCGCGCTCAGTCCGTAGTCGGAATAGATCCGGAAGCGGATGGCGCCACCGGTGAAGACGGTGGCGCCGATATTGTGACCGATGGTGTAGCTCGTGAAGCTGGACATTGCGGCGATGCGGTAGGGCACATGGTTGCGGCCGATTGTGCGCAGCGCGAAGAAATCGTAGAAGGTCAGCGTGCAAAAGGCGCCGACCACGCAGAGCGCGGCCAGCGCAATGCGATGCGGCGCGATCTCGGTCAGCGCAACCAGCACCACGGCGGAATCCACGCCCTTCAGCGTGCGCACCAGATGCGAGATCGCAAGCGCGATGATGAGCAGGCTCAAGGCGATGCCGAGCCGCTTCCAGCCGATCTTTTCCTTGAAGCCACGCTTGAGCGTGGACAGCAGTCGATACATTCATCCTCCCGGCGGGGGCGGCAGCGTGAAGGCCTGTCACGGGATGACAGGCAACGGCAAATCGTGCCGTATACGAAGCTACTTAAGGCAAAACCAAGGCCTTGTGCAGTCCTTGACAAGCCCGGCTTTCAGCCTTCCTGCACCATCATTGTCATACTACGTACATAAGCATTAACGCGGGGAAGTCGAATCGGGTCGTTGATGCGGCCCAATCGGCCGATCGATCGCGTTCCCCTGCTGTTTCCCCGCGCCGTTCATCGCGCATTCAGGAACATCCCGATGTTCCCTCGGTTGGTCCGGTCTCAGCAACCGAACGCAGCGGCGTCGCGCTGGTTTCACCCGCGACACGGAGAGTCGCGCGTTCCAATAATCAAGAGGAAATCACGATGGGACTGTTCACTAAAGACATCAAGACCATGAATGATCTGTTCGTGCACCAGCTGCAGGACATCTACTACGCGGAAAACCAGCTCGTGAAGGCACTGCCGACCATGGCGCAGAAGGCCACCGAGCCGCAGCTCAAGCAAGGCTTTTTGACGCATCTTGAGGAAACCCGCGAGCATGTGAAGCGCCTGGAGCAGGTGTTCAAGATGCACGGCGCCGATGTCAAGGCGGTCGACTGCCCGGCGATCGACGGCATCATCGAGGAGGCCGAGGACACCGCCGGCGAAGTCGAGGACAAGAACGTGCTGGACGCCGCGCTGATCAACGCGGCGCAGGCCGCGGAGCATTACGAGATCACGCGCTACGGCAGCTTGATCGCCTGGGCCAAGCAACTCGGCCGCAACGACTGCGCCAGTATTCTGCAGAAGACGCTGGATGAGGAAAAGGCGGCCGACAAGAAGCTGACCACGATTGCCGAGAGCAAGGTGAATTTGCGTGCGGCAAGCTAGCTGCGCGGCAGTGATCGACAGGGAACACCGCGCGGCCTGAGGTCCGCGCGGTGCTGCATTCTGCGGAACTGCATACATACTTCGATCGATAGCGAAGTATTTGGTCGCAACGCCGGCATGTTTCCCGCGTTGGATCGCCAGCCAGCGAGGTGATCCATGCGAAGTGCCAGTTTGCCATCTGCATCGGCCGGGACGGCTCCGGTGTCGCGTCAATCCAGGCTTGCCGCATCGCTAACGCTGGCCGCGATGAGCCTCGGCTATGGCGTCGTGCAGCTCGACGTCACCATCGTCAACACGGCGCTGCATGCCATTGGAACATCGCTCGGCGGCGGCGTCGCGGAACTGCAGTGGGTGGTCAGCGCCTATACCCTTGTGTTCGCCGCCTTCATTCTCACCGCCGGCGCGCTCGGCGACCGCGTCGGCGCGCGAAGCATTTTCATGGCGGGTTTTGCGCTGTTCACGGCGGCATCGCTGGCCTGCGCGCTGGCGCCGAGCGCGGCGATCCTGATCGCGGCGCGCTGCGTGCAGGGGCTGGCAGCAGCCGTCCTCGTTCCGAACTCGCTGGCGCTGCTCAACCATGCCTATCCGGATGCGAAGGCGCGCGGCCGCGCGGTCGCGATGTGGGCGGCTGGCGCCAGCCTGGCATTGACCGCGGGGCCGTTCGTGGGCGGCGCGCTGATCGCGCTGACCGGGTGGCGCGCGATCTTCCTGGTCAACCTGCCGATCGGGCTTGCCGGCCTGTGGCTGGCCTGGCGCTTTGCCGAGGAGACACCGCGGCTGCAGCAGCGCGAAGTCGACTTGCCCGGCCAGATCGCCGCGGTCGCGGCCCTTGGCTGCCTTGCCGGCGCGCTGATCGAGGCGGGACAAAGCGGCTGGACGCATCCGCTGGTGCTGGCCGGTTTTGCCGCAGCGGCGGTGAGCGGCGCGCTGTTCGTCACGCAGGAGCGGCGCGCGGCGCAGCCGATGCTGCCGCTGTCGCTGTTCGGCCACCGCATGTTCGCGCTGACCGCGCTCGTCGGCCTGCTGGTCAACATCGCGATCTACGGGCTGATCTTCGTGCTCAGCCTGTATTTCCAGGAAATCAACGGGCTGAGCGCATTTCAGACCGGCCTTGCCTTCGTGCCGATGATGGCGGCGGTCTTGCCCGTCAACCTGCTGGCTCCGCACGTGACCGAACGCATCGGCGCGCCCGCGACCATCGCCTGCGGCGCAGTCATTTCGGCCTTGGGATGCCTGGCCCTGCTCGGCATTCAGCCCGACACCAGCTATGCCGCGATTTTCGCGCAGACGATCGCGATGAGCGGCGGCCTTGGCCTGCTGGTGCCGCCACTGACCTCGTCCTTGCTCGGCAGCGTCGATCGCGCGCGCTCGGGCGTTGCCGCCGGCGTGCTCAATGCGACGCGCCAGACCGGCAGCGTGCTCGGCGTCGCCCTGTTCGGCTCGCTCGCCGGTCAAGCGGGCGCGTTCATGACGGGACTGCATGCATCGCTGGTCATTTCGGCGGCGGTGTTGTTGGCGGCAAGCGCTGTGATCTGGTTCGGTGCGCCGGCCGCGCCGTCCGATCACGCGCGGCCCTAGCTGCATATTTCGTAGGGCAGCGATTCACGCCACAAGCGCAGGACGCGATCGCGCTACCGCAGGTCGGTGGCCGCAAAGCATTTATTCACCATGCTTGCTGCCGGCGGCGTGCGGTTAACCCGAAGGTGCATGGACATGGCGGAAAAAGGACCCCGACAAGGGATCCGTCATGTACCAAGTCCTCAATTGCCTCGGTTATGAGCATGATTTGCGGCTGGTGGCGCTGGCCGGCGCAGTGTGCCTGCTGGCATGCGCGGTGGCAGTCAGCCTTTTCCATCGGGCGCGGGCCTCGCAGGGCAGGGCACGCCTCAAATGGATGGCGCTGGATGCAGTGGCCGCCGGCTGCGGCATCTGGGCGACGCATTTCATCGCGATGCTGGCCTACGACCCCGGCCACCTCGCTGCCTACAATGTCGAAATCAGCTTGCTGTCCCTGGTCTTTGCAATCGGCACAGTGGCTGTCGGCCTCAAGGTCGCTTTGCTTGATGCGAGGCCGGCCACCATCGCCATCGGCGGCGCGATCGCCGGCCTCGGTGTCGCGGCGATGCACTACACCGGCATGATGGCGCTGGAGGTTCCGGCGCGCATCGAATGGGCGCCAGTCCTTGTCGCATCGTCCGTCCTGATCGGCTGCGTCTTGGCGGCCCTTGCGCTGCTGACGGCGGCGCGCGGCGACGGTCTTCGCACTACCTCCATCGCTGCCGTTCTGCTGACGCTTGCGATTGTCTCGCATCACTTCACCGCGATGGGCGCGGTGACCTTGGTGCCCGATCCGACCCGGGTCGCCAGCGCGCTGTCGATCCCGCCTTGGATCCTGTCGTTCCTGACCGCGCTCGCCTCGATGGTCATCCTCGGGATTTCCCTGTCGGCGGCGCTGATCGATCGCCGCAGCAAGAGCGAGTTGCGCAAGCAACAGGTGCTGCTCGACACCGCGCTTGAAAACATGTCGCAGGGGCTGTGCATGTTCGATGCGGAAGGCCGCGTGATGCTCTGCAACGAGCGCTACGTCGCGATGATGGGGCGGGCGTCGGCGCCGCCGGTTGGACAGTCGTTGGTCGAAATGCTGCAGGAATACAAATCCTCCGGACAATGGGACGGCGACCCCAAGCAGTTCGTCGCCGAACTCATCGCCGAAGCCAAGGCCGGCCGCGCCACCACCCGCACCCTGTTCCGCAACGGGCGTTCGATCCGCATCGTCGATCAGCCGATGGCGAGCGGCGGCTGGGTGGCGACGTTCGAGGACGTCACCGAATGGGAGAAGGCGCAGGAGCAGATTTTTCACATGGCGCGGCATGACGCGCTGACCAACCTGCCGAACCGCACGCTGTTCCGGGAACGGCTGGACCGCGCCTTGCATCTCGCCAAGCGCGGCGACCAGCTCGCGGTGTTTTGTCTCGATCTCGATCACTTCAAGGAAATCAACGATTCGCTCGGCCATCCCGTTGGCGATGCCTTGCTCAAGGAGGTCGCCCGCAGGCTCTCCGAATGCATCACCGAGGACGACACGGTGGCGCGGCTCGGCGGTGACGAGTTCGCGGTGGTGCAGTTCTGCCGCGGCTGCGATCCCACCACGGCCTCCGCGCTGGCCAGCCGGCTGGTCGAAAGGATCGCGGAGCCTTACGACGTCGCCGGACATCAACTCGTGATCGGCGTCAGCGTCGGCGTCTCGCTTGCGCCTGACGATGGCGACAACCCGGACGCATTGCTGAAGAATGCCGACCTCGCGCTGTACCGCGCCAAGGCCGACGGCCGCGGCACCTACCGCTTCTTCGAGGCCGGCATGGACGCCCGCGCCCAGGCGCGGCGCATGCTCGAGCTTGACCTGCGTGCGGCGCTGCGCCGCCAGGAATTCGAGGTCTATTACCAGCCGATCGTCGATATCGCGGGCGACCGGACGGTCGCCTTCGAGGCGCTGGTGCGCTGGAATCATCCCGAGCGCGGCCGGATCGCGCCGAACCATTTCATTCCGCTGGCGGAGGAAACCGGCTTGATCGTCCAGCTCGGCGAGTGGGTGCTGCGCCGTGCCTGCGCCGAAGCGGCCGGCTGGTCGGACCCGGTCATGGTCGCCGTCAATCTGTCGCCGGTGCAGTTCAAGAATCCCAATTTGACCGCGATGGTGATGGCGGCGTTGCAGGCATCAAGTCTGCCCGCCAGCCGTCTCGAGCTCGAGATCACCGAATCCGTGCTGCTGCAGAACAGCGAGGCCACGCTGGAAACGTTGCACGAATTGCGCGCCCAGGGCGTGCGCATCTCGCTCGATGACTTCGGCACCGGCTATTCGTCGTTGAGCTATCTGCGCAGCTTTCCCTTCGACAAGATCAAGATCGACCGCTCCTTCGTGCAGGAACTGGCCTCGCGCGACGACTCGATGGCGATCGTTCGCGCGGTGACCGGGCTCGGCCGCAGCCTCGGAATCGTCACCACGGCGGAGGGCGTCGAGACCGCAGAGCAACTCGACCTGCTGCGCCGCGAGGGCTGCACCCAGGCGCAAGGCTATCTGTTCAGCCCGCCGCGCCCCGCGGCCGAAGTGGAGGGCATGCTGTCGAGCGCCTCGGACGCCGCCGTCGCTTGATCCTCAGGCCTAGCGCAGCGCGAAACAGGCGCCGCAAAACGCGACGTGCTCCCATCCGATTTACGACATGCCCTCTTCGGAATACCCGTGCTATCCTGCAGAGGCAGGGATAGGGAAATCGAGCGGATGACTGTAATCGGACGGCGGCAATTCATCGCTGCGCTCGGCGGGATTGCGGTGTCGCCGCTCGCGGCGCGGGCGCAGACAGGACATCTTCCCAGAATCGGCTTTCTCTATCCGGGCATCCACGCGATGACGGCAACGCGCATCGCGGCCGTCCGCGAGGGAATGCGGATGGTCAACTACGCGGATGCGGACAAGGTCGAATTTGTCGTGCGCGCGTCGGATGGCAACCCGGCGAAGCTGCCCGCGCTTGCGGCCGAACTCGTCGGTAGCAAGGTCGACCTGATCATCACCGCGAGCCCGTCGGCCGTGCACGCCATCAAGGCTGCGACCTCGAGCATTCCGGTGGTCGCCCACGATCTGGAGAGCGATCCCGTTGCCACGGGTCTTGTCCAAAGCCTGGCGCGGCCCGGCGGCAACATCACCGGCGTATTCTCGGACTTTCCCGACTTCGGCACCAAGTGGATCGAGTTGCTGAAGGAAGCGATTCCCTCGCTGGCGCATGCCGTGGTGCTGCGCGATCCCGTCACCGGTCCGATCCAGCTCGATGCGGTCGCGGCGGCCGGCCGCACGCTGAAGGTCAAGCTCGATGTCATCGACGTACCCACCATCGCGGACCTCGAACAGGCGTTCGCCAAGACGACGGCGAGCGACAAACGGCCCGATGCGATTGTCATCCTGGCGTCGCCGATCTTCGGCACGAATCCAGGATTGGTCGGCGAGCTGACGCTCAGGCATCGCATTGCGACCGCGACGATGTTTCCTGACATCGCCCGCGCGGGCGGTTTGATCGCCTATGGCCCCAATCTGCTCGGCACCTTTGTGCAGGCAGGCACGATGGTCGGCAAGGTGCTGGCCGGCGCGAAGCCTGCGGAGCTGCCGGTCGAGCGTCCGACCAAGTTCGAGATGGTGATCAACCTGAAAACGGCCAAGGCGCTCGGGCTGAACATCCCGACCACGCTGCTGTTGCGCGCCGACGAAGTGATCGAGTAGGCGTTACGCCTTGCGCAGCGCGAAGTAGGCGCCGCAGAACGCGACCAGGGCGCCGAGCATGAGCGCGGCGAGGCCGGCGAGCACGCCGAATACCGTCGGCAGCGGGCTCGGCGCGGAGGCGGCTTGGCCTGCGCCTGCCAGAATCAGCACGCCGATCGCGATCAGGAACTGGCGCATGCGCTGCGGGATCTGGCCGGACACCGCGCTGTCCAGCAGATTGGCGGTGAAATAGCCCCCCGAAAAACCCACCGTGGCGATCAGCCACCAGGCGATCGCGGCGCCCGCGGGCATCAGGTCGCGCGTGTCACTTCGCCACAGGCCGCCAAGGTCGAGGCCGTAGCGTGCGCCCAGCATGTGGACGGCCAGCGCCAGCAGCACCCCCGTGATCATGGCGGCCCCGAGGATCAGGCGGCGCGGAAAATAAGTCGTTTCGGCCATGTCCGGTTTGTAGGATAAGCGGGGCGCTCCGCGCAAGGCTTGCGGCGGGACGGCTGCAGAAAGGATGCGACGATGACAATCGGTCTGCTGGCGTTGCTGATTGCCGCCGTATTCACCGGCGCGGCGGTTTACGTCAACGTCGCCGAGCAGCCCGCGCGGCTGACGCTCGACGATCGCGCGCTGCTCACCGAATGGAAGCCGGCCTACCGGCGCGGCTTTGCCATGCAGGCACCGCTGGCGCTGATCGGATTTCTGCTCGGGCTTGCCGCGTGGTGGCAATCGGCCCATGCGGGATTTCTGATCGGGGCGGTGGCGATAATCGCGCCATGGCCATGGACGATATTTGTGATCAAGCCGGTCAATGACACCCTGCTCGCGACGGCGCCAGAGCAGGCGGGCGCGGCCTCGCGCGCGCTGATCGTAAAATGGGGAACCTTGCATGCGGTGCGCACCGCGCTCGGCGCCGTCGCCACACTTGCCTTTCTCTGGGCGCTGGCGCGATAGACGCCGATCATGCCGACCGAACTCCCGCAGCAGACCGCGCCCGGCAACAGCTACACCTTCAAGGCGTCGCTGGTCGGATCGGCGCATCAGTTCGAGCTGACCGACAAAGGGCTGTCCTGGAAGATATCGGGACGCTCCGGCGTGTGGGCCTATGGCGACATCGCGGCGGTGCGCATGTCGTACCGGCCGAGCTCGATGCAGGCGCATCGCTTTCGCACCGATATCTGGCACGCCGACGGCGGCCGTATCCGGATCGTATCGACCAACTGGCAGACGGTGTCGCTGATGACGCCGCAGGACAACGGCTACCGCGCCTTCATCGTAGGCCTGCACGCGCGCATGGCGGCCGCAGGCAGCAAGGCGACGCTGACCGGCGGGCTGCCGTCCAGCCTCTATGCGGCGGCGCTGCTGTTCGTCGCCTTGCTGGCGATTGCGATGGTCGCGCTGTTCGTGCGCGCGCTGGCGACGGGCGAATACGCCGGCGCATTGTTCCTGGTCGGCTTTGCGCTGTTGTTCAACTGGCAGATCGGCGGCTTCATCCGGCGCAACCGGTCGGTCAGCTACAGTTTTGATCATCTGCCGGAAGCGCTGCTGCCATGAAGCGTGATGAATTCATCACGCTTCATTTTCTTGCTTGAGCATGATCTTTTCCGAAAACCGGTTCCCACTTTTCGGGATCATGCTGTAGCAATCAAGCGACATCAAACGTGACTTCGCTGTTTCACCGATGCACGGCATCTTGCTGCCGGGCGAGGGGAGAGTCGTGGGAGAGGATCGCAGCGATCGCATGCCGGACGCGGCCGAAATCGCCGCGATCAATGCGACGCATTTTGCCGACACCGCCCTCGAGCCCGCCGATCTGCTGTTCGTATTCGGCACGCGCGAGGACGCCGAGCTGCGCGCGGAAAAGGCCTGCGCGCTGTGGCGCGAGGGGCTGTGCCGCTGGGCCATCGTCAGCGGCGGCATGACGCCGGGCGCGGACCGTTCGGAATGCGCGATCATCAAGCAGGCGATGGTCGCCCGCGGCATGCCGGCCGAAAAGATCCTCGAGGAGCACCGCGCGCAAAACACCGGAGAGAATGTCATCTTCTCGCTGCCGGTGATCGACGCGGCGCTCGGCCTCGCCAACATCAAAAGCGCGATTTGCCTCGGCAATAGCTGGACCGCGCGGCGCTACGCGATGACGCTGCACCGGCACTGGCCGGAGGTGACGAAAATGCTGGTGACGATCGACTCCTTCGCGACGCCGCGAGAACTCTGGCACACCGATGCCGAATTCCGCCGCCGCGTGCTGCGCGAATGGGACAAGATCGAGCCGTATCTGGCGCGCGGCTTCATCGCGGAATGGCCGTGAGCGCGACCGCGCTCACTCCGTCGAATCGAAATCGTCCTGCTCCGTGCGCAGGATGTCGGCCAGCGTGCGTAGCGCGAAGTCGAGCTGGTCGATCGAGGGGGCGGCGAGCGCGAGCCGCACGGCGTTCGGCGCATGGCCCGGCGTAATGGCAAAAGTCGTCGACGGCGTCAGCGCGATGTCGCGGCGCGCGGCGGCGGCGACAAAGGTCTGCGAGCGCCAGTGCTGCGGCAGCGACAGCCAGAGGTGATAGGACTTTTTGTCGGCCTGGATTTCAAAACCCGCGAGGCGCTCGGCCGCCATCTGCTGGCGGCGCTGCGCGTCGGCGCGTTTCAGGCGGATCAGCTCCGCCGCGGTGCCATCGCCCATCAGCCGCTGCCCGGCCGCGAACGCATAGCCCGACGCCGTCCAGCCGCCGGAGCGGATCGAGTTCAAAATGCTCTCGCGCAGGCGAGGGGGCGAGACGATGAAGCCGAGCGCCAGTCCCGGCGCGACTTTCTTCGAGAGCGAGTCCAGCACCACGCAGCGGTCCGGCGCCATCGCCGCCATCGGGGCTTCATCCGAGAGGAAACCGTAAACGCTGTCCTCGATCACGGTGAGGTCGAGCTTCTCCACCACGCGCAACAGCTCGGCGCGGCGCGCCGCCGGCATGGTCATGCCGAGCGGATTCTGGATGGTCGGCTGGATGTAAAGCGCGGACAGATGCGCCTCGCGGTGTGCCTTCTGCACGGCATCGGGCCGCACGCCGTCGGCGTCCATCGCGAGCGGCACGAGCGTAATGCCGAGCCGGGCGGCGATGCCCTTGATGAAGGGATAGGTCAGCGCCTCCACGCCGCAGCGGCCGCCGGCGGGCACCAGCGCGGAGAGCACCGCGGCAATGCACTGACGTCCGTTGGCGGTGAAGGCCAATTGCTCCGAGCTGGGCGTCCAGCCGGGGCGGGCCATGAAATGCACCGCGATATTGCGCGCCGCCTGTGTGCCGCCGCTCGAGGCCTGGCGCTGCGCGATGTCGAGCGCCTCGGGGCGCTCGAGCCCGGCGAGGCTTTTCGCGATCATCGCCGCCTGGGTCGGCAGCATCGGATAGTTGATTTCCATGTCGATCTTGGCACCGCGCGGCTCGAGCGGCGCCAGCGCAATCGGCTGTCGCGATTCGCCTGATACGAAGGTGCCGCGGCCGACTTCGCCCACGACAAGGCCGCGTCGTAACAACTCCGTGTAGACGCGGCTGGCGGTGGAGGCGGCGATTTTGCGCTGATAGGCGAAGGTCCGCTGCGGCGGCAACCGATCGCCCGGTTTGAGGGCACCGCCTGCAATATCGGCAGCGACGGCATCAGCCAATCGGATGTATTCGAACCTCGACATTATTGCACCGAGAGCAATGTTTCCCTTGCACCGATACAATTACCGGATCATGGTGCCCGCCACAAGCCCGAGATTGCACCGAGGAGGCGAGAGCAATCCGAGAACAAGGCGCGCGAGCGCTTTTGCAAGGCGTTTCGCGTCAACGGCGGTGCTTGGCCGCTGCAACAGCATTGGAGAATACAATGACCGCGATCTACACGACTGCAGGAACCGCACCCGCAACCGCCTCTGACGGTTTCACCCGTGTGCTCGGCAACTGGGCCAACGGTCTTGCCGCGTACTGGGTCCGCCGGGAAGCGATCAAAGCGCTGCGGGCGATGGACGATCGCGAGCTGCGCGACATCGGCATCAGCCGCAGCTGTATCGAGGACGCGGTGTGGGGCGGCCTTGCCGATCCGGAACTCGGACGGCTGCGCTAAGCGCGCATAGCAAAGTCGCCGGAGCTAGTGCCTGACCACCAGCACCGAGCATTTCGCATAACGCACGACATGGCCGGCGTTCGAACCCAGAAAATAGGTTCGCATCGCCGGCCGGTGCGAGGTCATCACGATCAAATCGGCCTTCATGCTGGCGGCTTCTTCCAGGATCTCGTGATAGATGCCGCCTTGCCGCACCACATAGGAAATGCGCTGCGCGTCGATGCCGGATTCGCGCGCGACGATGGAAAGCGCTTCTTCGGAAGTCTGCCGCTGCTGGGTGTCGAAATCGGCCGGCACATATTCGGCCAGCATCACCGGCGTCATCGGCAGCACGTTGAGGATGCGCACCGCGCCGTTCAGCGCCTGCGACAGCGTCGCGGCGGTCTCGATCGCGGGCCTTGCCAGATCCGTGTCGGCCAGATCGATCGGCACCAGGATGGACTTGAACATCTGCGCCTCCCACCTTGATCGTTCAGCCTATCATGGGCCGGACCAGCGGTTAATCCTTCGACATCTGCCGGAGTAGTTTGGGGCTGACGAACAGCGCGAGCTTGCCGCGGCGGAACGCCACGTCGGTCCAGTCGTTGGTGTCGAAGTCGAGAACGGCGAGCCCCGAGGTCGGCAGATTGTCCTCCAGCGCCTTGCGCGCCGCCTTGTCGCCGCTGCCTGCGAGCATCAGCGCGAGCTCATGCATGCCGGGATTATGCCCGATCAGCATCAGCCGTTTCGGATCGGGGCGTGATGCCATCCGCACTGACTTGAGAAGCTGCGTCGGCTCGGCGCCGTAGAGCTCGTCGAGCGTTTCCACTTCCGGAGCCGGCACGCGGTCCTTCATCTCTTCCCAGACGTGGTCCCAGGTCTGCTTCGTGCGCACCGCGCTCGACACCAGCACATGGTTGGGGAAGGGCGGGTTGCGGGCGATCCAGTGGCCCATTTCCGCGGCGTCGCTGCGGCCGCGCGCGTCGAGACGGCGGTCATGGTCCTGCCCGGAAGGTGCGTCAGTTTCGGTCTTGGCATGACGGAGCAGCATCAAACGGCGCATGGCGCGGGTCTCGATTCGTCCTGGTTTCGCGGATTAATCTACAAGCCAGCCTTCAGGACAAGGTGACAAGCGCCGCATCGTCAGTCTAAGAAAACGCCATGAGCGAGGCTTCCACAAGTATGACGAACGGGCATGACGCCGCAGCGCCGCAGCCACAGCGGCTGTCGTTCGACCTGGACGTCGATATCGCGATCGTCGGCGCAGGGCTGGCGGGGTTGACGGTTGCGCTGGAGGCCGCGCGCTTGGGGGCCAGCATTGCGGTGCTGGAGGGACGCCATGTCGGATGGGGCGCCTCCGGCCATCATCTTGGCACGGTCATGCCGGGTTTCGGCCTGCCCGTGGCCGATCTGATCGAGCGGGTCGGGCTCGAGGATGCCCAGGAACTGTGGGCGCTCTCGAAGGAGGGCGCTGATCACGTTCGCAGCCTCGCGACGGAAGAGGCGATGCCGGGCATCTCCTTCAGCGAGGGCGCGCTGGAAGTCAGCAATGTCGATGTCGGCGAGACATTGATCAGCCGGCTGCAGACGCTGTCGAGCGATTTCGACACCGAGGTCGAAGGCTGGCAGGTCGATCGCGTGCGCAGCGAGCTGCGCACCGACCGCTACTTTCACGGCATCCATTATCCGAAGGCGTTCCAGATCGACGGCCGCAAATATATCCATGGCCTGGCGGCGCTGGCGCGGCGCGCCGGCGCGCGCATCTTCGAGGATACGCCGGTCGTCAGCATCGATCCGTCCGGAATCCGCAAGCGCGTCGCCACGCCGTCCGCACGGCTGCGCGCGTCGCACATCGTGCTGTGCGGCAATGTCCATCTCGGCGCGCCCTTAAGGCGGCTGTCGGAAACGCTGCTGCCGATCTGGCGCTATGCGGCGGTGAGCGAGCCGCTCGGCGAGCGTCTTTCCGAGGTCATCGCCTTCAAGGGCTCGGTGATGGATTCCGACGGCATCGACCATTTCCGTATCGTCGATGGCGACCGGCTGATGTGGGCGAGTCCGGAGACCACTTGGGACGCGCGGCCGAAACGTTTTGCCTCCGCCGTGCAGCGCCGCATCAACACGGTGTTTCCGCGGCTCGGCAAGGTCGCGATCTCGGATGTGTTCGGCGGTGCGGTCGGCACCACCGTGCACGGCATGCCGCAGGTCGGCCAGTTGCGCAAAGGCCTGTGGGTCGCAAGCGGCTTTGGCCGGCAAGGCCTCGGCACGTCAGCCATGGCCGGGCTGCTGGTGGCGCGCAGCATCCTGTGGGGCGACGAGCGCTGGCGGCTGTTCTCGCCGTTCGAACTGGTCTGGGCCGGCGGGCCGACCGGTCGTGTCGCCGGACATTTGATCGGAAAATGGACGCGCGGTTCCTCCGCCGCGGCTGGCGCCCTAGCGCGTTACCGCGAACGGGCGCGGTTGCAGGAACGCGAGCGCGAGGCGCGGCTGGCCGAGGCCAATCGCCAGGCCGGAGCACGGGCCCCGGGTCCGCCGCGGCGCCGCCCGCCGCCCGGAGCGCCCCGCCCGCCGCGGCCGCAGGCGCCGCCGCCGGAAACCGCCCATGCCAATGAGGCCGAGGGCGGTCCGTCCTCGCATTAATGTGAGGCGGACGGCCGCTGATCCCTTGTAACTTCCGGGGCGCTGCGCCGTACTTCTCGGCAAACCGCCCGTACGGAGAATCATGATGGATCGCCGCATTTTGCTTGCCTCGGTTGCCGGCCTGGTCGGCCTTTTCACCTTTCGCTGGCTGCGCGCCGAACCGGCCCAAGCCGCCGAGAAATTCGAGGTCGAGAAGACCGATGCCGAATGGCGCGCGCAGCTGACGCCGCAGCAATATGACATCCTGCGCAAGCACGGCACCGAGCGGCCATGGTCGAGTCCGCTGTTGAAGGAACACCGCAAGGGCGTCTTCGCCTGCGCCGGTTGCGACCTGCCGCTGTTTTCCTCCGACACCAAGTTCGACAGCGGCACCGGCTGGCCGAGCTTCTGGCAGCCGCTCGACAACGCGCTCGGCCGCACCGAGGACCGCTCCTACGGCATGACCCGGATCGAGGTGCATTGCCGCCGCTGCGGCGGCCATCTCGGCCATGTGTTCGACGACGGCCCGAAGCCCACGGGGCTGCGCTATTGCATCGATGGATTTGGGATGGTGTTCAAGCCGTCGGACGCCTCCGCTTCCTGACCACGCCCGGCAATTGTTGCCCGGCCCGGCAATTTAGGCCCTGGTCTTCGGACCGGGCCTTTTATTTAAGTAACTGATATATCTATAGTTTCTTCTCTGGCATGGTCCTTGCGACATTCTCCCTCGATTGCGGCCGCGTTTTCCCGGATCGGCTGGCCGCCCGGATCGAAGTTGGAGAAATGGTATGGGTATTTTCGACGCTCTGAATACGTCCGTTTCGGGCCTGCAGGCGCAGTCATTCGCGCTGCAGAACATTTCCGGCAACATCGCGAATTCGTCGACCACGGGCTACAAGGGCACCAACACCAGCTTCGAGGATCTCGTTCCGCTGAGCATGACGCCTGACCAGCAGGCGGCGGGCGGCGTCCGCGCCCATGCGCAAGCCACGATCACCACACAGGGAACGATCTCCGCGACCGGGGTCGGCACCAACATGGCGATCAGCGGTGCAGGCTTCTTCAACGTGCAGAAGCCGGTCGGCATCGTCGACAATGTGCCTGTCTTCAACGGCGTGACCAACTACACGCGGCGCGGCGACTTCCAGCTCAATGCCAACGGCAATCTCGTCAACGGCGCCGGATACTATCTGCTGGGCGTCACCGTCGACCCCAAGACCGGAAACCCGATCGGCAACGTGCCGCAGGTCCTGCAGTTCCAGAACAACTTCATTCCGGCGCAGGCGACGACCAAGATCACCTATGCCGCCAACCTTCCGACCAAGCCGTCGACGGTTGCGAGCAGCACCGCCGTGACAGGCACATTGACGGCCCTTGGCGGCTTGAACCCGGCCGACTTCACTCCCGGCTACAATCCCCAGATCATCGGCACGCCGGCCACGCCCTACACCGATGCGACCACGACGGGAAGCTCGGTCAACAACAAGGCGGCGGTTCCGGCACCCATCACCGGCGCAACGGCGTTGTCCGGTGCCGCAGGTTCGGATTCGATCCAGACAAATTTCGCGGTCGGCGACACTATCACCGTCAACGGAACGACCATCACGTTCGTTGCGGCCGGCGCGGTCGGCAACCAGCTCAACATCACCGACAACATCACGACGCTGCTGGCCAAGATCGATTCCATCACCGGCACCGCGAATCCTTCGACGGTTGCCGGCGGCGCCATCACGCTGCATACCGGTACCACCTCGAATCTCACGGTCACCGGTTCCAACGCGGCGGCAATGGCCGCGCTCGGCTTCACCCCCACGGTAACCCAGGCCCGCGGCGGCGGCGGCACTGCGGGCGCCGGTGTCGTCATCGGCAGCGACCAGACGACGTTCGCCAACGAATCCATCAGCGGCGGCGCGGTGACGGCCTATGACGCCACCGGCACGCCGGTCAATCTTCAGCTGCGTTGGGCCAAGGTCGACAGTGCAGCGCTCGGCGTTCCGCATACCGATACCTGGAACCTGTTCTATCAATCCAATTCGAACGCGACGGGCACGCAAACGGCGTGGATCAACGCCGGCACCAACTTTGTCTTCGGTCCGAACGGATCGCTGATCAGCCCCTCGGGCTCGACTATCGTGCTCAACAACGTCGCGGTGAACAACCAGCCGCTCGGCAATCTGACCTTCAATTTCGGCTCCGGCGGCCTCACTCAATACGCCAGCGTCGGCGGCACCACGACCATCAATCAGATCCAGCAGGATGGCTATTCCGCCGGACAACTTCAGTCGGTCGCCGTCAACAACAGCGGTCTCGTGGTCGGAACGTTTTCCAACGGCCAGAATCTCAATCTCGCGGCCGTCTCATTGTCCCACTTCAACGGCCCCAACTACCTGAAACCGCTCGACGGCGGCGCCTATGCGGCGACCGATAAATCGGGTGTCGCGATCGCCGGCGCGACCGGGACCATCGGCGGATCAGCGGTCGAAGGTTCGAACACGGATATCGCCGACGAATTCACCAAGCTGATCGTGACCCAACAGGCCTACTCGGCCAACACCAAGGTGATCACGACGGCACAAACGATGGTTCAGGATCTCCTGAACGTGCTGCGCTAAGTCTGTATTCAACCTGGCTGATCAGGGGCGGTTACCATGAGTTTGAGTTCGGCTCTCGCCACTGCGATCGCTGGTTTGCACACCAACCAGGCGGCGTTGTCGATCGTATCCTCGAACATCGCCAACGCGCAGACTCCGGGTTACGTTTCCCGAACCCTCAACCAGATCGAAATTGCGGGCGCCAATTCCGACTCCGGCGCAAGCGTCCGTACCATGGGCGTGAACCGTCAGCTCGACCTGTATCTGCAAACCCAGTTGCGTACCGAAACGTCTGCCGGCGCTTATGCTGACAAGATGTCGAGTGTGCTGGCGCAGCTGCAAAGCGTGTACGGGACGCCGGGCGGCGAAGGAACACTCGAGACGGCATACAACAACTTCACCTCCGCATTGCAGGCGCTGTCGGCGAATTCAGGCGCCCAGTCGGCGCGATCGCTGGCGCTGTCGACGGCACAATCGCTGGCGCTCGGGTTGAACACGGCGACGCAGGGCGTTCAGTCACTGCGCTCGAACGCGGAGCAGGACATCGCGGCCGCGGTCGTTCAGGCCAACAACGCCCTGACGCAGATTGCGAAGCTCAATACGCAGCTGCAGAGCCTTCCGCCGGACGATAACACCGCCGCAACGCTGCAGGATCAGCGCGACACCGCCATCAAGGATCTGTCGCAGCTAATGGACATCCGGGTTGTCATGGATAGCGCCAATGTGGCGACGGTCTATACGACGTCCGGCCTGCAGTTGGTCAGCATCCAGGCGTCGCAGCTGAAATTCAACTCGCAGGGTACGCTCAACGCCAGTTCGCTGTGGAACAGCAACCCGGCGGTGTCCACGGCCGGCTCGCTGACGCTGACGCTCGCGAACGGATCGAACGTCGATCTGATCCAGACCCAGTCGATCGGGTCCGGGCGTCTCGGCGCGGATCTGAAATTGCGCGACAACATCCTGGTGCAGGCGCAAACGCAGCTCGACCAGCTGGCCGCGACGCTCGCCAGCTCGCTGTCCGACAAGACGACATCGGGTACGGTCGTGACATCCGGCGGCAAGGCCGGATTCGATCTCGACCTGTCGAACGTGCTGCCGGGAAATTCGATCAACCTGACCTACACCGACAGTGCAACCAACACGCCGCACCAGATCACGATCGTGCGCGTGGACGATCCGACCGCGCTGCCGCTGCCCAATACGGCCGCGAGTCCCAACGACAAGGTGATCGGCGTCAACTTCCAGGGCGGTATGGCCTCGATCGTGGCGCAGATCACCGCCGCGGCCGGCAACACCAACCTGCAGTTCTCCAATCCGGGCGGCTCGACGCTGCGGGTTCTCGACAACGGCTCGGCGGCGGTGAGCGTCAACGCGGCTTCGACCACCGTCACGACGACTGGGTTGACGAATGGCGATCCGCAACTGCCTGTTTTCACCGACGGCGCCACGCTCTATACCGGGACGATTACCGGCCGCGGCACGCAGCTGACGGGATTTGCCGGACGCATCTCGGTCAATTCGGCGCTGGCCAATGACCCCTCGAGGTTCGTGGTCTACAACACTTCGCCGCTGACGACGGCCGGCGACACCACGCGCTCCGACTATCTCTACACCCAGCTGACCTCGGGCTTGTTCACCTACTCGCCGGAGACCGGCCTCGGCTCGAGGACCTCGCCGCTGAAAGGAACGCTGCCGAACTATCTGCAGCAATTCCTCAACCTGCAGGCCAATGCGGCAAACTCCGCGGATCAGGTTGCGCAGGGTCAGGATGTCGTCGTCAACACGCTGCAGCAGAAGTTCAACGCCAGCTCCGGCGTCAACATCGACGGCGAAATGGCGAACCTGATTGCGCTACAGAACATCTACGGCGCCAACGCCCATGTGATGGCGGTGGCGCAGTCAATGATGCAGACCTTGATGGATGCACAACGGTAAGGCGTTCGAGATGACCGTTATCAACAGTGTCGGCAACACCAATATCCTGCTCGGGCAATCGATCCTCGATCTCAAGAGCCAGCTTGATACCCTGCAGACGCAGCTTGCCACCGGCCGGAAGTCGACGGTCTATGCGGGGATGGGCATCAACGAGGGGTTTGCCATCTTCGCGCGCTCGCAGATTTCGAATCTGTCCGCGTATTCGGCGACGATGACCAACATCAACACGACCATCGACACCACCAGCACGGTATTGAACTCGTTCGGCAAGATTGCGACACAGGTGAAGACGGCTGCCGCAAGCCTCGGCGCGGTCGTCACCGGCTCCGGGCAGACGGTCAACCAGCAGACCGCGCTGCTGCAGCTGAAGTCGATGCTGGAGATGCTCAATACGCAGTCCGGCGATCGCTTCCTGTTTTCGGGGAGCGCTGTCGATACGCCGTCCGTCGCGTCGATGGACGATATTCTCAACGGCAAGGGTACCCTGGCCGGATTGAAGCAGCTGATCGCGGAGCGCAACCAGGCGGATCTCGGCGCCAGCGGCCTCGGGCGTCTTGTGATCTCGCAGCCGGTGCCGACCTCGGTATCGGTCGCGGAGGATGTCGCCGGCTCGCCGTTCGGCTTCAAGCTCAATGCGATCACCACCTCGTTCACCGGCGCGACCGTGAGCGGCCCGAGCGGGTCGCCGGCGGCAGTCTCGGTCAACCTTGGACCGACCAATCCCAACAATGGCGAGCAGGTCACCTTCACGTTCAACCTGCCGGACGGCACGACCGAAGCCATACAGCTGACGGCCTCGACCGCAACGCCTCCGCCGAGCGGAAGCTTTGCGATCGGCGCCAATTCGACGGCGACGGCGGCCAACCTCAAGGCGGCGCTCACCACCGCGCTCGGCACGCTTGCCAACACCTCGCTGGTGGCGGCCTCCGCCATGACGGCCTCGGACAATTTCTTCAATACGGATGGAATGGCGATCGGAAGCGTCGCCAACAACAAGCTCCTGGCTCCCATCACCGGGGCGACGCTGCTGTCCGGCGCCGCAGCTACGGATTCGCTCGCCACGAATTTCGCCGTCGGCGACACCATCACCGTCAACGGCAAGACCCTGACCTTCGTTGCCTCGGGCGCGCTGGCCAACCAGCTCAATGTCACGGACAGCGTGCAGACGTTGTTGACGAAGATCGACACGATCACCGGCACCTCGACCCCGTCGACCGCGAGCGGCGGCGTGATCACGCTGCGCACCGATGACGCGGCAAGCCTAAACGTCACGAGCTCGAACGCCGCCGCCTTCGCAGCCCTCGGCTTCGGTCCCAGCGCGACCGCGGTCCAGCCGCCGCTGCGGGTCGCAGGCCCGCCGTTCAACACGGCGACTGCGCTGGTCAGCGGTGCGGCCAACACCGTGGCGTGGTACACCGGCGAAGCAGGTCCTGGTTCTGCCCGCGCGTCATCGACCGCGCGGGTCGATCAGACCTCGACGGTTCAATATGGCGTGCGCGCCAACGAGCAGGCCATTCGTACCGCGCTGCAAGCCGTCGCGACGTTTGCCAGCGTGACGATGTCGCCCACCAGTGCCAATGCGAGCGCGCTGGTCAGCGCGCTCAACCAGCGCGTGGCGACGACCCTGACGCCGCAGGGAAGGCAGCAGAGCCTTGCCGACATCGGCACTGACCTCGCATCGGCGCAGGTCGCGATGAAGGATATTGCCGCGCGGCAAAGCCAGTCCAAGATCATGCTGCAGGACCTAGTCGACAAGAGCGAAACGATCAACAGCGATGAGGTTGCGACCGAGCTTCTGGCGCTGCAGACCAGATTGCAGGCGTCGTATCAGACCACATCGATGCTCGCGCAGCTCACCCTCGTGAAGTATCTGCCGGTCGGATAATGCAGACTGCGCGCTGAGCGGCCGACCTTGGCCACGGCGACTTCTTCCCGCATTTGATCGTCAAGATATCCGCTCGCGGCAGCGATCGGCGGCTGTCGCCGATTTTGCTTTGGCTTGCCGAACAGCTTTCATCAATCCTTAGCCATGAGTTTTGACATCGCGGTATCCTTACCGCGAGCTGCGACTGCGCGATTGCTACAACTTGCGCGGCGGGCTTCATCCATTCTTCAGTATTAATTTCGAAGCCGATCGGGACCGAAGCGTGCTCCCGTGTGGATTCAGGTCTCGTTTACAGATGGCTTCATAGGGTCGCCTGCTCGGCCAAGAAGGCCGATTGTTGCGTAACGCCAGAAAGGTCGTACCAATGTCTCTCTCTAATATCACCCTCACCGCGTCAGTTCGCCAGAACCTGCTCTCGCTGCAGGGCACGGCTGAACTGCTCGCCACCACCCAGGGCCGTCTCGCCACCGGCAAGAAGGTCAACAGCGCGCTCGATAACCCGACCAACTTCTTCACGGCCGCCGGTCTCGACGCTCGCGCCAGCGACATCAGCAACCTGCTCGACAGCATCGGCAACGGCGTGCAGGTCCTGCAGGCCGCCAACACCGGCATCACCTCGCTCTCCAAGCTGGTCGATACCGCGAAGTCGATTGCCAACCAGGTGCTGCAGCAGCCCTCCGGCTATACGTCGAAGGCCACTGTCGGCATCGCCGCGCCGACCGGCGCCGGTGCGCTGTCCACCGTGGGTACCGCATCTGATCTGACCGCCGGCGGCGTGAACTCGCTGCAGGGCAAGACGCTGGTCTTCAAGACGGCATCCGGCACGACCACGCTGACCCTCAGCAACGTGGCCGGCGCGGGCAACGTCAACTCGATCGACAGCATTAACACGGCGCTGTCGGCCGCGGGCGTTGAGCTGACCGCCAGCTTCAACACCAACGGCTCGGTGCAGTTCACCTCGACCAACAATGCCGCTTCCCAGACGATCACCGCGACGGGTGCCTATGCCGCTCCGCCGGCCGGTTCCTCGACCTCGGTGGACGTCTCCGGTACGGCAACGTTCGGTGCGGTCACCGCTGCGGTCGCCGACTCGGTGTCGCAGGCGACGCGCGCGAATCTGGTCACCCAGTACAACCAGATCATCTCGCAGATCACCACCACGGCGCAGGATTCGTCCTTCAACGGCATCAACCTGTTGAACGGCGACTCGCTGAAGCTGGTGTTCAACGAAACCGGCAAGTCGACGTCGACGATCTCCGGCGTGACGTTCAGCCCGGCCGGCCTCGGCCTGGCTTCGCTCACCTCCGGCACCGACTTCATCGACAACGCCTCGACCAACACCGTGCTGACGAAGCTCAACACCGCCAGCACCACGCTGCGTTCGCAGGCTTCGGCCTTCGGCGCCAACCTGTCGATCGTGCAGATCCGCCAGGACTTCAACAAGAGCCTCATCAACGTGCTGCAGACCGGTTCGTCCGCGCTGACGCTCGCCGACACCAACGAGGAAGCGGCCAACAGCCAGGCGCTGTCGACCCGCCAGTCGATTGCGACTTCGGCGCTGTCGCTCGCCAACCAGTCGCAGCAGAGCGTTCTTCAGCTCCTGCGCTGATATTGGCAAGTCTTCCGCAGACGAGGACGGCGGGGCTTCGGTCCCGCCGTTTTCTTTTTAGCCATCAAATCGCATCGCGTCCGATCCCGTGGCGATCATTTCAGGCGCTCCGCCGGTCACGTCATCCAAAATGATCTTCACCCTATCTTAAGCATGATTTTAAAGCTGCACTTAAGCATGATTGTTAAAGCCGCGGTCGGCATAACGGCATCCCGCAGGCAAATTTAGGTCTCGTTGACCATTCGCTTCATAGGCTCGCCCCGTTCGGCCAAGAAGGCCGATTGTTGCGTAACGCCAGAAAGGTCGTTCCTATGTCTTTGTCCAACATCACCCTCACCGCGTCAGTTCGCCAGAACCTGCTCTCGCTGCAGGGCACGGCTGAACTGCTCGCCACCACCCAGGGCCGTCTCGCCACCGGCAAGAAGGTCAACAGCGCGCTCGATAACCCG
>Ga0081539_10000865_pt1 | contig 57960 bp, 55 predicted proteins | sample TabmetS4T2R2_FD_71023 | JGI IMG/M metagenome (GOLD analysis project Ga0081539, IMG submission 71023) | Tabebuia heterophylla rhizosphere microbial communities from the University of Puerto Rico - S4T2R2 | ecosystem: Host-associated > Plants > Roots > Rhizosphere ...
CCGCTGCGAGAATGCGATCAGGCCGTTCGTTCTTGGCAGAAAGGGCTGGTTGTTCAGCGACACGGTAAAGGGCGCTGTCGCCAGCGCCAATCTGTTCTCGATCGTCGAGACGGCCAAGGCCAACGGCATCGAGCCGCATGCATATCTCGCGCTGCTGTTTACGCAGCTCCCTCATGCAAGAACCGTCGAGGACTTCGAGATGCTGCTGCCGTGGAACGTGAAGGGCGCCCGCGCCACCGCCGCTTCAGAACAGGTCGGTGCGCGCAAGAACGTGGGCACGTGATACTTACGATGGGAGTATTGCAGACATTTCTATGTGTCACCGTACTGATCGTGATCGGAGCTCTGTATCCGATCGCCGGCTATCAGCTACGCAGCTACATCCGGCAGGTACATCCACAGGTATGGCGGCGCTTTGGATTTCCGTCCGACTCTTTTTCGGTAAGCCCGGAACACGAGCGGGAGCATGCGATCGCGGACATCGGCTACAGGGAATTTTTTTCAACGGGGCGCTTCAGGGAACTCAATGATCCTCGCCTGAACGCACTGCATCGACGCCAGAAAGCACTTGGACGAATCGGCATCATCGCCATCGCGCTGCTCGTCGTGAATTTCCTCGTATTCCGTGCCGCGCCGAACCTTTCGTGGCTGATGGGCAGATAGGAAACCGCCGGGTGATCAGTCTTCAAGTTTCTCGCGCTGTCGTTCGCACCGGAAGCGTACTTCCCTAACCGCTTACGGATGTTGAGGGCGTAGTGCGGGTGTTACAGCGGGTCAACCGCAGCGTCGCGGAGGCGAACGATGGGACTGCACTCGTGGACTACTTCAACGAACTCGAGAAACTCGCTCGCAAGGTGTTCAGGCATGCGCGAATGAATCCCGATCCCGTGTCGTCGCGTTGCGCGCAGATCGAGAGCGAGTATGAAGCTCCGAACGTTAGCCACTGGACTGCCGATCAACTGGCCTTCTATAAGGAGACGACAGGCTGTGCTCCTCTGCGCCGGGATCAGATCGATGCCACTCTGTATTGCGCGCGCAAGTCTTGCTCAAACTGGGTATGGCCAGGAGGTTTCTCACAGCACCTCCGACACCGCAGCGACTGGCTCTCGAGTGCATGCATCTTGAGCGAGTGTGGCAGCAGCTCATCTATACGGTCGGGTACGGCAAGCACAGTGGCGCGAAGGCGCGGGCGGCCCGAAGCGAGACAAAGCAGCAGCGTCGTGCCGCCCTGAAGGAGCGACACCAGCGAAGGGCGATCCGCCGAGCGGACTTTGCGGAGCTGCGGAGCAGTTTCGGCATCGGGCAAAGGACGCTGAAGCGCGATCTCGATGCCCTGCGTATCAAAGTGAAGAACGGCGTGTAAAGGCCGCACGTCGGCCACAGACATTCTGATTGAAAAGTCCGACGTCGCGTCTTCTCGTCAGACATTCTGAATAGAGTCTCCGCAGCAGCATCAACCTCGTTTCGACACCGGCACAAGGACTTGGGAAAAATGTGCGCCGCTGTTCCATCGAGGCCTAGTGTCAATGGTCCAACCTTCCGCTTCGACACGTGTGCGGGCTGAGAAATGCTTCGCAAGACCCGGCTACCGCACGTGGCCGCCAATACACATGCTCTCGACCACGCGTGCGGATGAGCAATCGAGATCTTTCTCGTGACCTTTCTCTCGTCCCTCGGCACAGCGCCCGTCGCCACCGCCGCCATCCTGGCCCGCGCGTACATCGTGGTGGCGGGCTTCCGCGCGATGAGCCAGCCCAGAGTGCCGATCGCGATACGACGCTCGGTCGGGCGCTACGCGCTCATCTGCTTCGGCATCATGATGCTGGCCGCCGTCGTGGCGTTCGCGCAGTGCTCAAGCCGTGGTTCGGCTCCGAACCGGGGCGAGGCTGAGCAGCGATATCAAGTGTCTCTGTAGCGGGGTGTTGCACAGGGAGCCGCTTCAGCCAAGCCAGCAGATCGGAAGCGAGAATCGAAAAGTCAGATTCGGGCGTTTGTTGGTACGCGGTGAGGTCACCGCGGCGAATGGCGTCATAGAGAACGTACCGACTTTTGCCGACAGCCAAAGCGGCTTGGGAAACTGAATAGGAGACACGTTCGACGGACATAGAAGCAACCTCAATGAGGGGAAACGGCGGGATCACGTTCCTGACGAGCGCAGACGTCGCTGGGGAGAACTGCAGAGTCGGTGCAGCGTGTGAACGAAACTAGGGGCACGCTAGTTCGCGGCAGGCAGGCAAGCTGAGATGTCGAGCTGGAGCGCGTTCAACGACGTCGCTTCAGAGAACCAGGCAGTCCGCTGGGGACTGCAGATGTACGCTACCGCCGCGTTTGCAGCGCGAGCACGCGCACGCGGGCGTTCAAGGCACTCTTACGAGCGGTTGCTTCGTTCGGTACTATCGCGTTCGCGATCGACAAATTGCCGGACTTTGGATGGGTGAAAGTCCCGTGCTGTCACCGCCCAACACAACTCCCGAAGCGTTTTCGTGAGCGCGTGTTGGCGAGTGTGGCGCAGGCTGTTACCAACTTTTTACCGAGATCGGTAAGAGCTGTGGGAGTAAGTCGCTGATTGAAGTGGCGCTCCCAACCGGATTCGAACCGGTGTTACAGCCTTGAGAGGGCTATGTCCTGGGCCTCTAGACGATGGGAGCGCTGGGCCGGTGCCGGGGAGGGCGCATTATAGAGAGGCGGGTCGATTGCTCAAGGTGAGCGATTTGCATGCGTTTGGATCGTCGCCATGCCGAGTCAACTGTGGCGGAGGAGCTGCGCAGGCGACAACGGCGCCGTGACAGTTTCTAACTATGTAAGATAACTAATTGAATCAAAAGGTCTGCTACAAGCCAAAGCGGGCCTTTCAAGGCGCGGCGGGGGCGGTATCATATGCGCCCTCATCGCTTGCCGAACTCCAAGAAGACTGCATTGAATTCAACCGACGCGCCCAATGGGGCGCCCGCGCCGGCTCCACGCATCATTCCGCGCTCGGAGCACACCGTTTCCCGATCGGGGATTTCGCCCAACGCTTTGCGCGTGCTGCACAGGTTACGCGAGGGTGGCTTCCAGGCATTCCTCGTGGGCGGATGCGTGAGGGATTTGCTCATCGGCATCCAACCGAAGGATTTCGACGTCGCCACGGACGCATTGCCGGAGGACGTCAAGAAGCTGTTTCGAAATTGTCGACTCATCGGTCGGCGGTTTCGGCTGGCACATGTGTTCTTTGGGCGCGAGACGATTGAGGTCGCGACGTTTCGCGCAGCCAGTGCGCCCTCCCAAGGTGACGAGCCGCTCGCGGATGCGGATCCGGAAGACGGTGAAGCTGCAGAGCTCGATAGTCCTGCCGACATCGAAGCTGCGCTGGAGGCTTCCCTTGGTGACGAGGACGATGACGACGATGAAGAAGGGGACGAAGCTGCGGAAGCGCCGCCCGTACCCGAGCCCGCAGCAGCCGCGCGCCGCGCTGAACCCGTTGTTGGACGTCGGCGCGACCGATTCCGCGACGACGAGGACAGCGACACGGAACGCCTGCTCGACGAGCGAGGCCGCATCCTGCGAGACAACGTTTACGGCACGATCGACGACGACGTCTGGCGACGCGATTTCACTGCCAACGCGCTCTACTACAACATCGCCGATTTTTCCGTGTGGGATTACGTCGGCGGTTTTGAGGACATTGCCGCGCGCCAGTTGCGACTCATCGGCGATCCGGAAACACGCTACAGGGAAGACCCCGTCCGCATGCTGCGTGCTGCGCGTTTCGAGGCGAAGCTTGGTTTCGAGATCGAGCCGCGAACCGTCGAGCCGCTCGAGCGACTGAAGGGCCTGCTCACGCACGTGCCGCCGGCACGACTGTTCGACGAGGCGCTCAAGCTGTTCCTTTCAGGCCATGGCGCACGCAGCCTGGAAGTGCTGCGTCGTCATGGTTTGCTCGATGTGCTGCTGCCGGCAACGAACCGCTACCTCGAGAAGCACGCTGGCGGCGTCGTTGAGAAGCTCCTGATCCAGGGGCTGAGGAACACCGACGAGCGCGCACAGGCCGGCAAGCCCGTGACGCCGACGTTCCTGTTCGCACTCCTCTTGTACGGCCCGATTGCGCGCGAGATCGAATCGACGCCGCCAGAGCGGTGGCACGAGTTGCACACCATCCTCGATGCATGCGACCGCGCGATTCGCGAGGCACAGAAGCACATGTCGATTCCGCGGCGATTCTCGCTAGGTGTGCGTGAAATGTTCGCGCTTCAGCCGAGACTCGAACATCCGCGCGGGCGGCGCGCGTTGCGCGTGCTGGAGCATCCGCGGTTCCGTGCGGCGTACGACATGCTGTTGATACGGGCACAGCACGGCCTCGCGCCGCGCGAGATTGCTGAGTGGTGGACGCGCATACAAGAAGTGTCAGGCGACGAGCGCGGACGCATGGCCGATGCACTGGCGCCGCAAGGCGGCCCGCCACGACAGGGTGCGCGCCGCGGCCCACGTCGCCGAAGACGCCGCCGCTCAGCGCACTCGTCGTGACCAATGCAATCTGGAAGCCGGTCTACGTCGGTGTAGGCAGCAACATCGAAAACCCCCGCGCGCAGGTCGAGAAAGCCATCGACAAGCTCCGCGCGCTGTCACCCAAGTTCCGCGTCGTGCTCGTCTCACCTTTATATGGCACGAAACCCTTCGGCCCCGTGGCGCAGCCAGACTTCGTCAACGGCGTCGTTAGCGCGCTGACGCAGCTCGACCCACAAACGCTCCTGAAGGAATTTCAAGCCACCGAGGCCGCCCTGGGGCGCCCCGCCGAGCGACAGAAATGGGGCCCGCGCGTCATCGACCTCGATCTCCTCATTTACGGACGCGAGCGCCTCCAGGCCCCCGATCTGACGCTGCCGCATCCCGGGATAGTGGAGCGCAACTTCGTTCTGTATCCTCTCGCGGACATCGCCCCGGACCTCGACGTGCCCGGGCTCGGCAAGGTCGCCGAGCTCAAGCGGCAGGTCGCGCAAGCGGGAATCTGGCCACTCTGAGCGCGCATGAGCAACGAGGTCTCTTCACACCGCTTCATCGTCATCGAAGGCCCCATTGGCGTGGGCAAGACGAGTCTTGCCTGCCGCGTCGGTGCGAGTCTCGCGGCGGATCTGGTGCTCGAACAGGCGATGCAGAACCCGTTCCTCGAACGCTTCTATCGCAATCCGCGCGCCGGCGCGTTTCCCGCGCAGCTCTATTTTCTCTTCCAGCGTGCCCAGCAGCTCGCCGCACTCAAACAGCAGGATCTGTTCGCCTCCATCAGAGTCGCCGACTACCTGCTCGACAAGGACCGCCTGTTCGCTCGCGTGACGCTCGACGAAGCGGAGTACGCGCTCTACGAAGAAGTCAGCAAGAAGCTGGATATCCAGGCACCGAAGCCCGATCTCGTCGTGTACCTGCAGGCGCCGGTGGATGTGCTCATGGAGCGCATCGCCAAGCGCGGCATCGTCTTCGAGCAGCACATCGAGCGCGAGTACCTCGAACGCCTGAACGAGGCCTACGCCCGCTATTTCCACGAGTACGACGACACGCCGCTACTCATTGTAAACGCGTCAAATATCGACCCCATCAACAACCAGAGCGACTACGACGAGCTGTTCGCCGCCATCACGCGCATGAAGCGCGGCCGCCTGTACTACAATCCGCTACGTCACCGCGCGCTATAGAGGCTGTGTAGCCGCACATGTATACCCACCTGCAACTGCGTGACTCGACGCGTCCGCCGGTCACGCTGAGCACGCTCGACAACATGAAAGAGAACGGCGAGAAGATCGCCTGCCTCACGTGTTACGACGCCAGCTTCGCCGCGCTCGTCGACGAGGCTGACACGGACGTGGTGCTCGTCGGCGACTCGATGGGCATGGTGATCCAGGGCCACGACACCACCGTCCCGGTGACCATGGATCACATCGTGTATCACCTCCGCGCAGTGGCCCGCGGTATGAATCGCCCGTTTCTCATGGCAGACCTGCCGTTCATGAGTTACCCGTCGAAGGACCTCGCGCTCGCGAATTCCGTGCGTCTGATGCAGGAGGGCGGGGCCAAGATGGTGAAGCTCGAAAGCGGTTCCGGGCAAACGGAGATCGTCGAGTTTCTCGCCAACCACGACATCGCCGTGTGTGCGCATCTCGGATTGAAGCCGCAATCCGTGCACAAGACCGGTGGCTTTCGCGTGCAAGGCCGTAAGGAGGATGCGGCCCAGCGCATGATTCGCGATGCCAAGGCGCTCGAAGCGGCAGGCGCTGACATGGTGCTGCTCGAATGTATTCCGCCCGCGCTCGGTAAAGCCATCACGTCGGAGGTACGTGTGCCGGTCATCGGCATCGGCGCAGGGCCGGACGTCGACGGGCAAATCCTCGTGCTTTACGACGTGCTGGACATCACGCCCGGCCGCAAGCCGCGCTTCGTTCGCAATTTCATGCAGGGGGCGGGAAACAACCTGGAGGGCCTAAAGGCCTACGTGCGCGCCGTGAAGAGCCGCGAGTATCCGGCGCCCGAGCACAACTTCTAGATGGAAACTGTTGCGACGATCGCGGCCGTTCGTGAGCATGTGTCGCGCTGGCATCGTGCCGGTGAGCGCGTGGCCTTCGTGCCGACCATGGGGAATCTGCACGCCGGGCACATCAGTCTCATCGACGTAGCGCGCAAGCGTGGCGATCGCTTCATCGCGAGCATCTTCGTGAACCCGATGCAGTTCGGGCCGAACGAGGACTTCGCGCACTATCCGCGCACGCCCGAGAAGGATCAGAGCATGCTCGCCAAGGCGGGATGCGACCTGATGTTCATGCCGGATGTGGCGGAGATTTACCCGGCGGGGCTCGATCACAGCACGCGCGTTACCGTGCCAGAGCTGTCAGGCTTGCTGGATGGCGAGTTCCGGCCCGGGCACTTCGATGGTGTGAGCACGGTGGTGGCGAAGCTGTTCAACATCGTCACGCCGGATATTGCCGTTTTCGGTGAGAAGGATTTTCAGCAGCTCGCGATCATTCGGCGGATGGTTGCCGACCTCTGCATGGATGTGGAGATTGTCGGGGCGCCGACTGTGCGCGAGGCCGATGGATTGGCGATGAGCTCGCGGAATCAGTACCTGACTGCTGAGGAGCGCAAGGTGGCGCCGCAGTTGTTTGCGGCGTTGTTGCGCGCGGTTAAGAGGCTTGATTCGGGTGAGAGGGACTTCGCTGCGATTGAGCGCGATGGGGTGGATGCGCTTCGGCGTGCTGGGTTCAAGCCGGACTATTTTGTTGTGAGGGATGCGAAGACGTTGTTGCCGCCGGGTGCTGGCCGTGGCCGCATGGTCGTGTTGGTTGCTGCGCGGCTCGGTAAGGCGCGGTTGATCGACAACCTGCAGTTCGGGAGTTGACTCGCGAAGGTGCGGGATCGCCGGCCAGACTGCCCTGGCTTCGGTTGAAGGGAGCGCGCGGCTTCAAGAGTGTCTTTGCAAGGCCCAGGCAACGTGCTCGCGGACCAAGGGAGAGGGGTCGTTGCGGCGGGCAGTCAGGGCGGCGATGACCTCGGGAGAAGAAGGCGCATTGCCGAGGGCTACGGCGATATTGCGCGACCAGCGCTCATAGCCGATCCGATAGATCGCTGAGCCACGCATGCGGGCGTCGAAGTCGGCTTCAGTCCAGGAGAACAGATCTGTGAGGCGCGGCGCGTCGAGGCCGTGGCGCACTTTGAAGTCGGGGTGCGAGGCCGTGCGCGCGAACTTGTTCCACGGGCACACGAGCTGGCAGTCATCGCAGCCGTAGATCCGGTTGCCGAGTCCGGAACGCAATTCGACGGGAATCGAGCCCTTGTGCTCGATCGTCAGATAAGAGATGCATCGTCGGGCATCGAGCCTGTACGGCCCCACGATCGCCTGCGTTGGACAAGCAGTAATGCACGCATCACACGTCCCGCAATGTGCGCTCGCCGGCGCATCCACCGGCAGCGGCAAGTCAGTGAGAATCTCGCCAAGGAAGAAATACGAGCCCGCATCCCGCGAAAGCAGGTTCGTGTGCTTGCCGATCCAGCCGAGCCCCGCGTTCCGGGCCAGTGCCTTCTCCAGCACTGGTGCACTGTCCACGCACACGCGATAGCCGAAGGTCCCGATCTGGCGCATCAGGTCTTCCGCCAGCGCGGCAAGCGCTTTGCGCATCACCTTGTGATAGTCGCGCCCGAGCGCGTAGCGCGACACATAGCCCCAAGCCGGTTGCGTTAGCACCTCGCCGGCGTCGCGCGCCTCGTCCGGCCAGTAATTCATTCGAACGCTCACGACGCGGACAGTGCCGGGCGCAAGCTCCGGAGGCCTGCTGCGCAGGGTCCCGTGCCGCTGCATGTAGTCCATGTCGCCGTGGAAGCCCGCGTCCAGCCAGGCGATGAGGTGCCGCTCGTCTTCGGGAAGGTCGATGCTCGCCACGCCCAGCGCGTCGAAGCCGAAGTCACGCGCCCGCGCGGCGAGCGCAGCCTTCGCGGAATTCAGGTCGATGGCGGTGGGAACGGTCATGGCGCGCTCTTCAGCCTCAGTATAATCAGCCCATGCCCCTGCCTACGGTCCTGTACTCCGCGGCCCAGGTCCGCGCGCTCGATGCTTACGCCATCGAGTCGCTGGGCGTGCCCGGTTACACGCTCATGAAGCGCGCGGGCGAAGCGGCGCTGCGCTACCTGCGTTCGCGCTGGCCCACGGCATATCGCATCGTCATCGTCTGCGGCAGTGGCAACAACGGCGGCGATGGTTATGTGCTCGCACGCTTTGCCCACGCCGCCGGGCTCACGGTTGCCGTGCTCGCCACCACGCCGCGCGATGCGCTGAAAGGCGACGCGCGGCAGGCATTCGACGATTTCGCGGCAAGCGGCGGTCGCGCGCAACCCTTCTCGGAGGCGCTGCTGCGCGAGGGCGAATTGATTGTCGATGCGGTGCTGGGCACGGGAGTGCGCGGGCCCGTGCGCGAAGAGCTGGTGCCGATCATCAACGGTATCAACACTGCCGGCCGGCCCGTGTTCGCGCTCGATGTGCCCTCGGGCCTCGACAGCGATCGCGGCATCGCGCTCGGTCCAACCGTGCGCGCCGATTGCACCGTGAGTTTCGTGGGCCTGAAAACCGGGCTGCTCATCGGCGACGGGCCGGAATATGCGGGCACCGTGTACTTCGACGATCTCGAGGTCACCGCACCAGCAAACGAAAATTTCATCCCGCGACTCGAGCGCATTCAGGACTCGGAAGTCCTGCAGGCGTTGCCGCGTCGTGCACGTGGCGCGCACAAGGGCGATTTCGGGCGCGTGCTCATCATCGGCAGCGGTATCGGAATGCCCGGCGCAGTACGCCTCGCCGGCGAAGCGTGTCTTCGTGTGGGCGCGGGTCTGACCACGGTCGCTGTCGCGCCCGAAAACATCGGCGCGATTGCTTCCGGACGGCCCGAGCTGATCTGCCTGCCATTGCATGAGGTGAGCGCGCTGCGCGAGCCCATCGAGCGCGCAGATGTCATTGCCATCGGCCCCGGGCTTGGCCGCAGCTCGTGGGCGCGCGGGGCGCTGGAGGCCGTGCTCGATTCGGACAAGCCTTTGGTCGTAGATGCGGACGCGCTGAACCTCGTCGCGGAGTCCGGCCCGATCACACGGAAGAACTGGATTCTCACGCCGCACCCGGGCGAGGCATCCCGCCTCCTGGGAATGTCGACGGATGACGTGCAGACGGACCGCCTCGCCGCTCTGGGCGGGCTGGTAGAACGGTACGGCGGCGTGGTGGTGCTGAAGGGCGCGGGCACGCTCGTGGGGGCGCCCAATCGCATTCCGGGCGTCTGCGAGCGCGGCAACCCCGGCATGGCGAGCGCGGGGATGGGAGACGTGCTGACCGGTGCGATCGCGGGCATCTTCGCGCAATGTCGAGACCCATGGCTGGCGGCGCGCGTCGGCGTTCTTACACATGCGATGGCCGGGGACGCCGTGGCCCGCACAGGCGAGCGCGGCCTGCTGGCCAGTGACGTGGCGCGCGAGCTACGCACTTGCGTAAACCTGTAGCCGGCGTCACGAGAGCCTGGCGGACCGCCACACCCGCAGAGACGGAAGCGCTGGGCGCAAAACTTGCGGCGAGCCTGCCAGCGCAGCGGTCTGCGCTCACCGTTGTAAACCTCTCCGGTGATCTTGGAGCCGGCAAAACGACGCTGGCCAGGGGCTTCCTGCATGCGGTCGGCATTTCAGGAACCATTCACAGTCCCACCTATACGCTGCTCGAAACCTACGAGGCAGAGGCGATCACGGTTGTTCATCTGGACCTCTATCGGCTGCGCGTTCCCAGCGAGCTGGAGCCACTGGGCCTGCGAGATCTCGCGCTGCCGGGCTTCGTCTGGCTCATCGAATGGGCCGAGCGGGGCGGGACTCAACTGCCGAAACCGGACCTCGAAGTGCGGCTCACCGTCGGCATGGGTGCGCACGAAATCGAGGCGCGCGGCATTTCCGACTTCGGGCGGGCGTGGCTTCAGCACACAAGTGCTTGAATTTGCGTCGGGCGGCTCGTAGATTACCCGGCAGCTAACGCCTCGAAGTCGATGATAAAGAAGGGGATACTGCTACTGTTTCTGGTCCTGCCCGGTCTCGGGCTGGCCGCCACCACCGAGCTTCGCGGCATCGGCATCCTCTCCGCGGAGGACGGCGCACGCGTGTCGCTCGACACTTCCGCTGTCACCACCAGTTCACTCTTCACGCTCGAGCAGCCGTACCGCGTCGTCATCGATCTGCGCAACACGCGCCTCGCGTCGGACGTTCGCGCGCCCGAGGGGCTCGGAATGATCAGGACGATTCGCACCGGCGTGCGTCCTGGCGGCACGCTGCGTGTCGTCATCGAGCTCAGATCGGAAACGCCTGCGCGCGGGCAATGGCTTGCGGGCAGAGGTGCCGCGGGCAATCAGTTCGTCGTTGCGCTCGGGAAAGATGCGCCGGCTGCGGCGCCGGCCGCGAGTGCGACTACGAGCGTGCCGATCGATGGGACACCGAAGTCGGTGCGGCCTGCGCATGCGCCGATCGACAACGATCGCGACATCGTCGTGGCGATCGACGCGGGGCACGGCGGAACGGATCCGGGTGCCATTGGGCGCAATGGCACGCGAGAAAAAGATGTCACGCTGGCCATCGCGCGTGAACTGGCTGCGCGCATCAACGCAGAGCCGGGCATGCGCGCGTACATGACTCGCGGCGGCGATTACTTCGTGGTTCTGCGGGATCGCATGGTTCGTGCGCGAGCGGCGAAAGCGGACCTGTTCGTTTCGATTCACGCAGATTCGATTCGCGATCGGTCGATCACCGGTGCTTCGGTGTACGTGCTGAATGAACGCGGCGCGAGCAGCGAAGCCGCGCGCTGGCTGGCCGAGCGTGAGAACGCAGCGGACCTGATGGGTGGCGTGAAGCTCGATGACAAGGACGAGTCGCTCGCGTCGGTGTTGCTGGACCTTTCGCAGACGGCCAGCCTCACCGCCAGCATGACGGTCGCCGAGAGCGTGCTCACGGAGCTCGATCGATCCGTGTCCGTGCGCAAGTCCAGCGTGCAGCAGGCGGGGCTCGTCGTGCTGAAGTCGCCGGACATTCCGTCGATCCTCGTCGAGACGGGCTACATCTCGAACCCGAAGGAAGAAGCGCGGCTGAAGAGCAATCGGCATCAGGAACGCCTGGCCGATACGATTTTCACGGGGTTGCGCGGGTATTTCGAAGAGAATCCGCCGCCGGGAACGCGGCTCGCGCGCGCCCGTCGCGCGACCCTTGCCGGCGTCATGGCCGCGCCCACCACGCCTTAGAACCGATCGATCCAATCCTCACGCGGCGCGGGCCTCTATACTTGCGGCCCGATGCCTATCCGAGTGTTGCCCAGTGAGCTCGTCGATCAGATCGCCGCGGGCGAGGTGATCGAGCGGCCCGCGTCCGTCATCAAGGAGCTGGTGGAGAACAGCCTGGATGCGGGCGCCCGGCGCATCGAGATCGACGTCGAGCGCGGCGGGGTAGGGCTCGTGCGCGTGCGCGACGACGGGCGCGGCATTCCGGCGGACGAATTGCCGCTCGCGATTTCGCGGCATGCCACCAGCAAGATTGCCACGCTCGAGGATCTCGAAGCGGTGCCGACGCTCGGGTTTCGAGGTGAGGCGTTGCCATCCATTGGATCGGTTGCGCGCCTCAGGCTCGTATCGCATCCGGCCGATGCACGCCATGCATCGGAGATTACCGTCGATGGTGGCGCTGTCGCGGCGGTGAAGCCGGCGGCGCATCCTGCGGGCACGACGGTTGAAGTGCGCGATTTGTTTTTCAATGTGCCGGCGCGCCGGAAGTTCGTGCGCAGTGATGTCACAGAGGTCGGGCACATCGCGCGGCTTGCGGAGCGCCTGGCGCTGTCGCGGTCTGACGTTGCATTCCGGTTGCGGAATGGGACGAGAGTGCTGCTCGATGCACCAGCGAACGACGAGCTCGCAGAAGGTGTGAGTGAGGATCGTATCCGTGCCGTGTTAGGTGAGGAGTTTCTCGCCAGGGCCGTGCCCGTTCATCACTCCGCAGGCACCGTGTCGTTATCGGGGTGGATTGGGTTGCCGACGGCGGCACGCGCGCAACCCGATCAGCAGTTCTGGTTCGTGAATGGACGCTGCGTGCGCGACCGGTTGCTCATGAATGCCGTGCGGCTCGCTTATCGCGACGTGCTCTATGGCGGCCGTCACGCAACCTACGTTTTGTACCTGACGCTCGATCCGCGCATCGTGGATGTGAATGCGCATCCGGCGAAGCTCGAAGTGAGGTTTCGCGACAGCCGGCAGGTGCATGACTTCGTGTTTCGGGCGTGCGAGAGGACGCTCGCGGCTACCCGGCCCAACCTGGCCGGCGCGCCGGCCGCTGACGCGTCGTTTGGCCCAGTGTCCGGCATTGTCCCCGAAGACATTCCGCTACCCCGCCCATCGTCACCGCAAACATCGTTCGCGCTGCGCGACTCGCCACGCAATCCGTGGCACATCGCTCACGCGGTCCACCAATCCGCCGCTGACATCGATGAGCCATCGAGCGACGATCAGCCACTCGGCGTCGCCATCGCGCAGCTGCACGGCATCTACATCGTCGCGCAGAGCCGCTCGGGGCTCGTGCTCGTGGACATGCACGCCGCTCACGAGCGCGTGCTCTACGAGCGACTGAAGGCCGAAAGGAATGGCGCCACCCCCGCTTCACAACACCTCATCGAGCCCATTGCCGTCGAGCTCAAAGCACACGAGCTGGATGGCGTGCTCGAAAGCCAGTCCGACTGGGAGAAAGCCGGCTTTGCCCTCGACGCGCTCGGTCCGACGAAACTGGCCATCCGCGCGGTCCCGGCGATGCTGATCGGCCAGAACATCCCGGAAGTCGTGCACGCCGTAGTCCGCGACCTGGATATGGACAGCGGCACGCATCACCTCGACGGCGCCGCAGACAAATTCCTCGGCACGCTCGCGTGCCGGACGGCAATCCACGCGCATCGCCGCCTCACGCTGCCCGAGATGAACGCACTGTTGCGCCAGATGGAAGCCACCGACCGCGCCAACCAATGCAATCACGGCCGTCCTACCTGGACGCGCCTGTCTCTCACCGAGCTGGACGCGCTTTTCCTGCGCGGACGTTGATGGGCGCGCCCGTTCTCGTGTTGACCGGTCCGACCGGCACGGGCAAGACGGACTGGGCGGCGCGCCTCGCCGAGACGCGCCCGATCGAAATCGTCAGCGTCGACTCCGCGCTCGTCTATCGTGGCCTCGATATCGGGACAGCGAAACCCTCGCGCGAGCTGCGCGCCCGCATCCCGCACCATCTCATCGATATTTGCGAACCGACCGAGTCGTACTCCGCCGGGCGGTTCGTCGACGACGCCGTGTCGCTGATCGCAGCCATTCGCGAACGGGGCCGCGTTCCGCTGCTGGTCGGCGGGACCATGCTGTACTTCCGTGCACTGTGGCGAGGCATCGCGCCGTTGCCTCGAGCGTCACCCGAGCTGCGCAGGAGTATCGATGAGCGCGCCGCTCGCGAAGGATGGCCAGCCCTGCACGCGGAATTGTCCCGGCTGGACCCGCACAGCGCCGCCCGCATCCATCCAAACGATCCACAGCGTATCCAGCGCGCGCTGGAGGTCTGCTACGCGACGGGGCGACCAATGTCAGAGTTGCAACAGTCGACGCAGAGTGCGTTGGGAAACATTCCGTTACGCGCGTGGGCGCTGGTGCCTTCGAGCCGCGAGACGCTCAACGAGCGCCTGGAACTGCGCTTCCAGCGAATGATGAACGACGGTTTTTTGACGGAGGTGCGGACACTGTACGCACGCGGCGACCTGACCGCGGTTCATCCGGCGGTACGCGCTGTGGGATATAGGCAGCTCTGGGCACATTTTGCAGGTGACTGCCCGCTGGACGAGGCAGTGCGACGCGGGGTGACGGCCACTCGTCAATTGGCCAAAAGACAGATGACGTGGATCCGCTCCGAACCGGGTCTCACGTGGATGGACCCGCTCGATCCGGGAGCGTACGCACGCTGGAGCGCTTCGGTCGACGAAGGGCTTGGGTAGTAACGGCCGTGCGAAGGCCCGAGCTTGGGCGCTGACGGAGTCAGCATGATAAGATGCCGACGCGCCTCGGCTTTGGAGGCACAGTGCTTGCTTGGGATCGTGCTCCATGGACGGCTCGCGCAGTCCCGCCGTCAATCGAACAAATAGACCCCCGGAATCGTCAAGAACCTTCGGACTTGAGTTGAACAACTAGAAGTCGCGAGAGAACAAGGAGAATACGAGATGGCCAAAGGCCAATCGCTGCAGGATCCCTTTCTGAATGCCCTGCGTAAAGAGCGCGTCCCCGTTTCCATCTATCTGGTCAACGGCATCAAGCTCCAGGGTCAAATCGATTCTTTCGATCAATTCGTCGTCCTGCTCAAGAACAGCGTCAGCCAGATGGTCTACAAACACGCCATTTCCACGGTCGTGCCCGCCCGCAACGTGCGGCTGCAGGCCGGCGAAGACGGTGGCGCGGCGTCGGAGCCGGTCGTCGAGTGATCGTCAATTGATGGCGCGATCCATGGAGCCAGCGAGTGTTCGAACGCCCACGCAGCGGTGAGCGTGCCATTCTCGTGCGCCTGGGTCTTGGCGCACAGGTCGATCCGGAAGATCTGCAGGAATTCACGCAGCTCGCGCTCTCCGCGGGCGCGCAACCCGTAGCCACCATCACCGGGCGCCGCGAGCGTCCCGATCCGCGCTTCTTCATGGGCAGCGGCAAGGCCGATGAGGTTCGTGACGTCGCCGCCAGCGAATCCGCGGACGTCATTCTCGTCGACCACGCATTGTCCCCGAGCCAGGAGCGCAATCTCGAGGAGCACACCGGCCGGCGCGTCCTCGACCGCAACACGCTCATCCTCGACATCTTCGCGCAGCGCGCACGCAGCCACGAAGGCAAGCTCGAAGTGGAGCTGGCGCAGCTCAAGCACATCGCGAGCCGACTGGTGCGCGGCTGGACCCACCTCGAGCGTCAGAAGGGCGGTATCGGTCTGCGCGGCCCTGGCGAAACGCAGCTCGAGACCGACCGCCGCCTCATCGGCCAGCGCGTGCGAGTGCTCACGCGGCGCCTGGAAAAGATCAAGCAGCAACGCGAGACGGGCCGCGCGCAACGCGCCGAGATTCCGGTGCCGTCCGTCGCTTTGGTTGGCTACACGAACGCGGGCAAGTCGACGTTGTTTCGCGGCGTGACGGGCGCCGATGCATACGTCGCGGATCAGCTCTTCGCGACGCTCGATCCAACTGTGCGCAGAATTTCTCTGCCCGGCGGCACACCCGTCGTCGTGGCGGATACGGTCGGCTTCATTCGCGAGTTGCCGCACGAGCTGGTCGCGGCGTTCCAGTCGACGCTCACCGAAGCGCGCGAGGCAACGCTTCTGCTTCACGTTATCGATGCGAGCGATCCGCGGCGCGAAGAGCACATCACATCCGTCAACGGCGTGCTCGCCGAGATCGGCGCGGACCACATTCCGCAGGTGCTCGTCTACAACAAGATCGATCGCCTCGAGCTCGCGCCGCGCGTGGATCGCGATGCCGATGGCCGAGCGCTGGCCGTGTGGATTTCGGCCGCGAAACGCACCGGATTCGATCTGCTCGAAGCCGTGATTGCCGAACGGCTGTCGCGCGTCGTTCGCCATGCGCAGCTACGCATGCCAGCCACCGCGGGCGCATTGCGGTCGCGCCTCTACGCAGCGGGCGCCGTGCGCAAGGAGCAGGTGTCCGAAGACGGTTCTCTCGATTTGTCGGTGGAATTGCCGGATGTGGAGCTCGTGGCGCTCGCGCGCACGCCCGGCGTGGAGATCCTCCAGGTGCTGGAACCGGATATGCCTTGTGCGACCGGGGAGGCCTACCTACAATCGAGCCCCTCTCTAAGCGCACACAAATTGCGCTGAAACTTCATCGAAATCGGCGCAACTCGCTTCCTATGGCGTGGAATCAACCGGGCGGTGGTCCGAACAAGCAACCCTGGGGCCGGCGACCCAATGGCGGTGGCGGCTCCAATCTCGACGAGCGCGTCAAGGACTGGCAGCGCCGCCTCGAATCCCTGTTCCGGCCGGGCAGCGCAGGCAAGGGCGAGGGCGGGTCGCTGTTCGTCACGGTCATCCTGCTGGTGCTCGCCCTGTGGCTCGCGAGCGGATTCTTCCAGGTGAAGGCCGCCGAGCGCGGCGTCATCCAGCGCTTCGGCAAGCTCGTCGAACCGCTCCGCCAGGAAGGCTGGGGCTGGCGCTGGCCGTGGCCGATCGAAACGGTCACGAAGGTGAACGTCGAGAGCGTGCAGAGCAGCGACTTCAAGTCGCGCGTGCTGACCTCGGACATCAATCTCGTCGATCTGCGCTTCGCGGTGCAGTTCCGCTACGCGGACCCGATCAAGGTCCTCTTCAAGATCGCAGACCCGGACACGACGCTGCGCGAAGTGAGCGAGAGCGCCATTCGCGAAGTCATCGGCCGCAGCAAGCTCGACGACGTGCTGATCGGTGCGACGCGCCCGCAAGTCACGGCGCGCACCAAGGAGCTCATCCAGGAAACGCTGGATCAGTATGACGCCGGCATCGTCATCTCCACGGTGAATCTCACGGATGTGCAGGTGCCGGAGGCCGTGATCCCGGCGCAGCGGGATGCGAACAAGGCGCTGGCAGACCAGGAGCGTTTCATCAAGGAAGCGCAGGCCTACGCAAACGGCATTCAGCCCGTCGCGGAAGGCGCCGCAGCCCGACTCGAACAGGATGCGCTCGCGTATTCGGCGCAAGTCGTCGCGCAGGCCACTGGCCAGGCGTCCCGGTTCACGCAGCTTTCGGATGCGTATCAGGCAGCGCCGGACGTTACACGCAAGCGCTTGTACCTGGAGACGATGGAAGGTGTGATGAGCCGCGCACACAAGGTGATCGTGGACGGCAAGAGCGGTTCGAACGGCAACATGCTCTATCTGCCGCTCGACAAATTGATGGAGCGTTCGAACTCGCGCGATTCATCCGATTCCGAGCCGACGGTGCGCGTGTCGCCCGAGCCTGAGACAGTGACCGTGGACGGCCGCTCGCGGGGAGAGCGCTGATGCCCACGCGCACCTTCCCGCTCATCATCCTGGTTGCAGTCGTCATCCTGCTGACGGTCACGTCGCTCTTCTCTGTGGGTGAGCAGCAGCTCGCTATCCGTACGCAGTTCGGCGCCATCATCGGTGACGGCTATGCGCCCGGGCTGCACGCGAAGTGGCCGTGGGACCAGGTGGTCAAGTTCGAGCGTCGCATCCTCTCGCAGACCTACCAGGGCGAGACGTTCCTCACGAACGACAATCGCGGCCTGATCGTGGACTTCTACGTGAAGTGGCGCGTCGCGAATCCCTCGCGCTACTACCAGGCGACGGGCGGACGCGAGCAGACCGCGAGCGATCGTCTCGCGGAAATCGTGAAGGACGGCATCAAGGGCGTGGTGGCCCAGCGCACGCTCGGCGACATCGTGATGTCCGATCGCCGCAAGACCACTGGCGAGATGCTCGGGCAGGCGCGTGAAAACGCGGCCAATCTGGGGATGTATCTGATCGACGTACGCGTCCAGCGCATCGATTTGCCCGAGGACGTGAGCACGCGCGTCTACGAGAGCATGAAGCAGAACTTCGCCAAGATCGCGAGCACGTTGCGCGCGGAAGGCTCGAAGCAGGCCGTGAGCATTCGCGCGCAGGCCGAGAAGAAGCGCACCGAAACCATTGCCGCGGCCGAGAGCAAGGCGCTCACCGTGCGCGGCCAGGCGGACCGGCAGGCAGCCGAGATCTACTCACGCGCGTACGCCCGCAATCCCGAGTTCTACAGCTTCTACCGGAGCCTGCAGGCCTACGAACGCTCGCTCGGCAAAGACGGCGACGTACTGGTCGTGAGCCCGGACGGAGAATTCTTCAAATACCTCAAGGACCCCGGCAACAAGAAGACGCCATGAGGCGCCTGTAAGCCGCTGGGGCGGCCCGTTCCGCAGCTCGAAGTGATTTCCCGTGCCCCATTTTTCCGACCTGATGGCCGCCGTCGCGCTGTTTTTCGTGCTTGAAGGTATCATCCCGTTCCTGAATCCCAATGGCACGAAGCGCGCGCTCGAGAAGCTTTCGACCTTGGGCGAGCGCGAGCTCCGGGTCGCCGGCCTCGGCAGCATGCTCGTGGGAATCGCCATCCTGTTTCTCGTGCGCTAGGTCAACTGAATGGGCAAGTTCGTCGTCGTCATCGGCACGCAGTGGGGCGATGAGGGCAAAGGCAAGATCGTCGATCTCCTGACGGAGCGCGCCGCCGCAGTCGCCCGCTTCCAGGGCGGCCACAATGCAGGCCACACATTGGTGATCGGCGGGCGCAAGACCGTCCTGTCGCTGATCCCGGCCGGGATACTCCGCGAGCACGTCCGCTGCTTCATCGGCAACGGCTGCGTCATCTCGCTCGAGGCGCTGCTCAAGGAAGGGCAGATGCTCATGGACCAGGGCGTGCCGGTGTTCGAGCGGCTGCGCCTGTCACCGAGCTGCCCGCTGATCCTTCCCTCGCACATCGTGCTGGACAAGGCGCGTGAAGCTGCGCGCGGTGCGAATGCCATCGGCACCACAGGGCGCGGTATCGGCCCCGCGTACGAAGACAAGGTCGCGCGGCGCGCGCTGCGCATCGCGGACTTGTTCCAGCGCGAGCGCTTCGCCGCCAAGCTCGGCGAGATCTACGACTATCACAACTTCGTTCTGCAGCGGTACTTCAACCAGCCCGCCGTCGATTTCCAGAAGACGCTCGATGAGCAGCTCGCGCTGGGCGAGAAGATCAAGGCGATCGTCGCGGACGTCACGCAGGCCCTGAACGCGTTGCGCACGCAGAGTGCGAACGTGTTGTTCGAAGGCGCGCAGGGCGCCATGCTGGATGTGGATCACGGCACGTATCCATTCGTCACGTCGTCCAACACCACCGCAGGTTTTGCGGCGACGGGAACCGGCCTTGGGCCGCGCGTCTTCGACGAGGTGCTGGGAATCACGAAGGCGTACACGACGCGCGTGGGTGGCGGGCCGTTCCCGACCGAGTTGTTCGACGACGTCGGCGAGCATCTCTCGCGCGTTGGGCATGAGTTCGGGGCGGTGACCGGGCGTCGGCGCCGCTGTGGCTGGTTCGATTCCGTGCAGTTGCGACGGTCCGTGGTGCATTCGAGCGTCTCAGGACTATGCGTGACGAAACTGGACGTGCTCGACGGCCTGGACACCATCCGCGTGGCCGTCGGCTACAACATCGACGGCCAGGTGATGGCCGAGCCGCCCATGTTCGTGGATGGCTACGCGGACGTGCAGCCGGTGTACGAAGAGTTGCCGGGCTGGAAGGAATCCACGATCGGCATCACCGACTACGGCAAGCTGCCCGTGAATGCGCGGCGCTACCTGGAGCGTGTGCAGGAGCTGGTCAGAATTCCCATCGACATGATTTCCACCGGGCCGGATCGCGAAGAAACCATCGTGTTGAGGCACCCTTTCGGCTAGACCTACTCTGTCTTCGCGTAATGCAGGGGCAGGGCGGTCGTGGACTTGATCGTCTCGAGCGCGAAGCTCGCGCTCACATCCAACAGGTCGATGGCGGCGATCAGTTTCTTGTAGACCACGTCGTACGCATCGATGTCCGGCACGACGATGCGCATCAGGTAATCCACGTCACCGCTCATCCGGTAGATCTCCGTGATCTCCGGAATGTCCCGCACGGCTTTCGAGAAGCGCTCGAACCACGCGGCGCTGTGGTTGGCCGTCTTCATCATGACGAAGACGGTTGTACCAACGTTGAGCGCCTTCGCATCGAGCAGCGCCACGGTCTGCCGGATGACGCCGGTCTCCTGCATACGGCGGATGCGCCGCCAGCACGGCACCTTCGAAAGACCGACGCGTTCGGCGATCTCGGCTGCGGTCAGCGCGCCATTCTTCTGCAACAGATCGAGGATTCTGCGGTCGAGCTTGTCCATGGAACGATGATGTCGCAGGCCGCCCGCGTACGGCAACACGGGTGCGCATCAGTTTTGGGCCGGGTGAGGGTCGCGGTCACCGCCGTGACCTTCGTTTTGTGACAGAATGTTGCAAGGTCCGTCAGGGGGGTACTGATATGGCCAGACCAGCTCACCTGCTTCCCGGTGCAAGCTTCTGGGAGCGTGTGCGCTCGCGCGCGGCACGTCGCGCCGTACGGCGCGATTTTCTCCTGCAGCTCATGCCGAAGAACGGGGTGTGCGCCGAAGTGGGCGTGTTCGATGGGGTACTGTCCGAGCGCATTCTCGCGCTGACGTCCCCGCGCAAGCTCCATCTGGTCGATCCCTGGTACACGAAGCCGGATGGCACGCTGTTCGACGGCCCGGCGCAGCGCTTCGACTCCGCCAAGCAGGCCTCGGACTCGCTCGAAGGGCAGTACCAGAGCGTGGTGCGGCTGCTGTCGAAAGAGATCTCATGCGGCCAGGTGCAGATCCATCGCATGCTGTCGCATCAGGCCGCGCCGCTGTTCGAAGACTCGCATTTCGACTGGGCCTACCTCGACGCGAGCCACTACTACGAAGACGTGAAGCTCGACCTGCAGGTGTGGTTTCCGAAGGTCAAAGCCGGCGGCTTCATCACCGGCGACGACTACGATCGCCAGGGTTTCTGGGACCACGGCGTCACCCGCGCCGTCGACGAGTTCGTCAAACAAAACCCCGTTGAAGTTGTCGCCCTCCGCAACCACCAGTTCGTCCTCCGCAAGCGCTGAGAATCTGTGACGTAGAACAACCTCTGGCCCTATCGATAAAACCGCAAAACACTGTTGCATGAAACGCAGTTTCCGAGAAACGTCGTTTCACAACCAGCCCAAACCGGCCCCGACAACGCAACCGAATCTCAAGCCCCTCTGATTAACCTGAGTCCCCATGGACATCAGGCACCTCTTCACCGATCACCCGGCATCCGTCGGTGAAACCTACTTCCAGCATCTCTGTACGGCGACCGGCTTCGCCGCACGAATGTTCATCGGTGCCATCGCCTGTTTCCTTCACGCCCTGCTCCCTTTCGCCTTCCGCCACACCGGCAGCGACTGCATCTCCTCCCTCCACGAGGAAATGATCCAGAACCGCCGCCGCCGAGCCTCTTCTTCCAACTCGCCCGCGCACATCAGCCGCGCGAGCGTTACGCGCTAGCCCGTCATGGCAAGGCCGGCAGCTCTCCGTCCGGCCTCGGTCGCACACTGGCTCACACACGAGCTCACTCATTGGCGCACGCTTGCGAACGGCGCGCTGCTCGCGATCGCTCTCGCAGCCCTCGCCATATTCGCGTCGCGCGTATTCCGTGATTGGCTGAACCCGAACGGCCCTTCGCCCGTCAGCCCCGTGCTGTGCGCAGTGCTGCTGGGTGTAGCGTGGCGTAACACCATCGGGCTCAACGCTGCATTCCTGCCCGGCCTGCAGTGGATCACCAACAATCTCCTGCGACTCGGCATCGCCCTCGTCGGGCTGCGTCTGTCACTGAACGGCCTCACTTCCACGGCCACGATGGCTTTGCCCGTCGTGCTCGCGTGCGTCACGACGGCGATCGGTGTCAGCGTTCTGGTCGGGAAGATGTTCGGTTTGTCCCAGCCGCTGCGGTTTCTGCTTGCTGCGGGTACGTCGGTCTGCGGTTGCACGGCCGTTTGCGCCGTCACCCCTGTCGTTCGGGCGCGTGCAGTGGAGAGCGGGTTGGCGCTGACCTGCGTGGTCGTACTCGGTTGCACGGGCATGCTCGTCTACCCGTGGCTGGCGCACACCGTGTTTGGAAATGCGACGAATGCTGCGGGCGTGTTCCTCGGCACATCGATTCACGACACCTCGCAAGTGATGGGCGCATCGCTCATCTATGCCCAGCAGTTCGATGCCAGCGACGCGGTGCCGATTGCCGGCTTCACCAAGCTGCTGCGGAACCTCTCGCTGCTGATTCTCGTGCCGCTCTTCGCGATGTGGACCGGGAATTCGGGTGGCACAGAAGCACGCGTGAAGCGATCGCAGGTGCTGCCGGTCTTTCTGATCTTCTTCGTGCTGCTCGCGATCGTGCGCACCGCCGGGGACGGACTCACCGCCGGCACGGCGATGGCTCAGGGTTGGTCGCAGCTCATTGGCGTGGGTCTCGGCGCGTCCGAGATGTTCCTCGTCTGCGGCATGACTGCCGTAGGCCTCAACGTATCGCTCGCCGATCTGCGAGGAATTGGCTCACGCGCCCTGGCCGCGGCGCTCATCGTGGCGTTTGCGGTGTGTGCGTGCAGTCTCTCGCTGACGTACGCCATTCACACGTTCTTCCCCGGCTGATCCCTTCTGCGGCTGCGTGAGCTTGCGGATCGCGTCCTGCAGCGGACGGGCCGCTTCATCGTAATCCTTCCACGCTGATGTCTTCGCGAGCAGCGACGGTGCTGTGCGCACCGTGTATCGCTTGGGGTCGAGTCCGTTGCGCACCTGTTGCCAGGTGAGTGGGAACGAAACAGTCGCCCCGGGTCGCGCGCGTGGCGACAACGGCGCCACTGCGGTGGACATGCGGTCGTTGCGCAGGTAGTCCAGGAACAAGCGGCCGGTGCGTTGCTTCTTGGCCATGTTGATGAGGTAACGGTCGGGGGAGTCCTCGGCCATTTGCGCGCACACGGTTTGCGCGAAAGTTTTCGCTGTGGGCCAGTCGACGCCACGTTTGCCGGATGTGTCGAGCGGCGTGACGACGTGCAGGCCTTTGCCGCCCGTGGTCTTGCAGAACGTGATGAGGCCGAGATTCTCGAGCCGTTCGCGCAGCTCGGTGGCCGCAGCGATGACCTGATCGAAGCCGACTTCCGGGGACGGATCGATGTCGAAGATCAGGCGGCCCGGCATTTCGGGGTTGTCTGGCGCGCAGTTCCAGGGGTGGAGCTCGAGCGCGGCGATCTGCGCGATGGCGGCCAGCGATTCGACGCGATCGAGCTGGGTGTAGGGCTCGTGGTCACCTTTGACTTTCACCAGAGTGATGAGGCTGGAGGTGCCTTTCATCGCGTGGCGCTGGAAGAAGTGCTGGCCGTCGATGCCGTCGGGGGCTCTTACGAAGGAGCAGGGGCGGCCTTTGAGGTGGCCGACCATCCATGCGCCGATTGATTCGTAGTAGCGGGCGAGGTCCAGCTTGGTGACAGGTTTTCCTGCGCCATCGTCGGGCCAAAGGGGTTTGTCGGGCTTCGAGATGGGGACGCCCATGACCATCGCGGTTCCAGCTGGGCCGGCCTTGGATGTGCTGCCGGCAGGAGCTGCCTTCGATGCGGCTTGGGTTGGAGGGCCGCTGCCATTCGTCGCCCTGCCTTCCCGGTTGCTTGCAGGGGCGGCATCAGTGCCGCGCTGAGCGGCAGCCTTCTTCGAGGGGCGTGGCCTGCCGCTCGTCGGCGACGGTGCAGCCACCTCGTGCGTTACTTCGGAAGGGGGCTTGTCTTCGCGGAGGCCTTTGAAGGCGGCCTGACGGACGTTGCCGGAGCCGGTCCAGCCGGCGAACTCGATTTCGGCGACGAGCTTGGGTTTGGCCCACCGGATGTCTGGCTCCTGGCGCGGAGCGCCGGGGCCATCGAAGGGGCTCGTCTTGCTTGCGACGGCCCGCAGTTTCGGCTGCAGGATCTTGCGGGTGGCGGCGCCGAAACCGGTGCCGCTACGGCCTACATACGTGAGCTTCCCATTGCGATAGACGCCGAGCAGAAGCGATCGCATCTCGCGGCCTTCCTGCGTCCAGCCGCCGATGACGACTTCCTGTCCTCCGCGGCACTTCGTTTTGGTCCATGTCTCTACGCGACCGGATCGGTATGGCGCGTCGAGTTGCTTGGACATGATGCCCTCCAGGTGCATCTCGCATGCGTGTTTCAGCACGGCGTCGCCGGCGGTTTCGAAGTGGTCGATGTACTGGATGGGGCCGCGGATGCCGGCGTTGGCGAGGAGATTCTTCAGGCGCTGTTTGCGATCTCGCAAAGGTTGCGTGCGGAGGTCCGTGCCGGATTCCCACAGCAGGTCGAAGGCGAAGTAGACCATTTGGGAGTCGTCGCCTTCTGAAAGCGCTTCTTGCAGGGCCTGGAAGCTCAGTACATTGGCTTTGTCGAGGGCTGCTACTTCGCCGTCGATGATGCAGTCAGGAAGTGCCGCGGCAGCCGACGCGAGCGTTGGGAACTTGGGCGTCCAGTCCAGGCCCTTGCGAGTTCGCAGAGTTGCCTCGCCCTCTGCGACCCTCAGCTGCAAGCGGTAGCCGTCGATCTTGATCTCGTGCGCCCAGCCTTCGCCGGAGGGCGCATGGTCGACGAGCTTTGCCAGTTGCGGCGGGATGAATTCGGGCGGTGCTTTTGTCGCTGAGGTTCGCCGCTGAGAGCGGACGCTTTTCGCGACGTTGGTCTGTTTTCCCTTCTCAGCGACTTCCTTCGAATGCCACACGGCATCCGGCTTGGCGCGCGATTTGGCGCGGGTCATGAAGGGTTTGGGGCCGCGACCTTTGCCCTCGGCAATCTGCTCCATCGCTCGGCTCGAGGCGACCGACTGGTCTGCGTCGAGAATCGACTCGCCGTGACCGGAAACGGCGTGCTCGTCGCGATGCTTGATGAAGAGCCAGTTCGTGCGCTTGCCACCTTCGCGGTCCGTTCGCATCCGCACGAGCACCCAGCTCCCGTGGAGCTTTTCCCCCTCGAACCGGAATCTCAATCGCCCGCGGGCCAGCTGCGCTTCGGGCGGCTCGTCCCCTTCGGGCTCCCAGTAGCCACGATCCCAGATCAGCACCGTCCCGCCGCCGTACTCCCCGCGCGGGATCGTACCCTCGAAGTCTCCGTAGTCGAGCGGATGGTCTTCGACTTCCACCGCCAGTCGCTTGTCGGCCGGATCGAGCGAGGGCCCCCGGGTCACCGCCCAGGATTTGAACACGCCACCGAGCTCGAGCCGCAGGTCATAGTGCAGCCGTCGCGCGGCATGCTTCTGGATGACGAAGCGCAGGCGTTTCGAAGGGACGACCGACTCGGCGCCGCTCGGCTCGGCGGTCTTCGTGAAGTCGCGTTTCGCGCGATAGGTTGCGAGTTTTCGGGAAGCCACGGTCACCAATCCAACGCCGGCGCGAGGGCCGGGGTTCCCGCTCCGTCAGGTCAGCGCTTGTGAAGCGCCTTCTCGACTGCGTCGAACAGCCCACGCAGGCCGAACGACACGTCGGTGATCACGCCATTCACGAAGAACCCGGGCGTGCCGCGCACGCCGCTCGCCAGCCCGCTCTGGATGTGCTCACGAACGCGTTGCAGATAGACGTGGTCGTCCATCTCCGCGGTGTAGAGCGCCATGTCGAGCCCGAGTTGCCCGGCGTAGCTCGACAGGTCTTTCACCTTGAGATGATCCTGGTGCGCGAACAGCCGCTCGTGCATTTCCCAGAACTTGCCCTGCGCGCCCGCGCATTCCGCAGCCTCGGCGGCTGCAAGGGCATGCGGATGGACGTCCTCGAGCGGGAAGTGCCGATACGCGAAGCGCACGCGCTGGTCGAACCGCTCGAGCAGCAGCTTGACCGCGGGAGCCGCCTGCTTGCAGTTCGGGCACTCGAAGTCGCCGTACTCCACGACGGTGACAGGCGCGTGGTCCGGCCCCAGCGTGTGGTCCGCCGCGTTCACCGGCACGGTGAGCTCAAAATGATGGTGGTGCTGATTCATGGCGGGGGTATTGTAGCTTTCCTCATGCTCGAGCTCGTGATCGATCAACGCCGCCGCGATCTCGGCGGCTTCGAAGTAGGGCGCGTGCTGCCGTTTGCCCAGCGGCGCATGGTGGGGCCCTTCATTTTCTTCGACCACATCGGCCCGGTGGATTTCCCGGCGGGCATTCCAAAAACCGTGGACGTGCGGCCCCATCCGCACATCGGGCTCTCCACGGTCACGTACCTGTTCGCTGGCGAGATCATGCACCGGGACAGTCTTGGCTTCGAACAGCCGATCCATCCCGCCGAGGTCAACTGGATGACGGCCGGCCGCGGCATCACCCATTCGGAGCGTTTCGAGAAAGCGCGCGCCCATGGGGACTTCGTTCACGGCATCCAGTCCTGGGTGGCGCTTCCCGATGGTGACGAAGAGACCGATCCGGCCTTCACCCACTACGGCAGCAACGACCTGCCCGTATTCGAAGACGGCGCCGTCCGCACTCGACTGATCGCCGGCGAGGTCTTCGGCGTCCGCTGCGGTGTGAAAACACACTCGCCGATGTTCTACACGCACTCGGAGATGAACGGCGGGGCGCGCACCAAGCTCACAACGGAGTACTCGGAACGCGCGGCCTACGTGGTAGAAGGCGCGATCGAGCTCGCCGGCCACACTTACGGGCCGGGTCAGATGCTGGTGTTCACGAAGGGGGCGGACGTTGTATTGAACGCGATCGTGCCGTCCACCGTCATGACCCTGGGCGGCGAGCCGCTCGGTCCGCGTTTCATCGACTGGAATTTCGTGTCGTCCTCGAAGGATCGCATCGAGCAGGCCAAGGCGGACTGGCGCGCGGGCCGCATCAAGCTGCCCGATCTCGATTCAGGTGAGTTCATCCCGCTGCCCGGCAGCCCGCCCCCGCCGCCCACGCCACCTCTCTAAGGTACGTGGCCTTCGAACTCGTTGCCGGTATCGATGCGCTTGTCGAGCGGGACGCAGTAGATATCGATTGGGGTCTTGCGACCGCGCAGAGTCATCGGCGGCAATTCCAGCGCGCCGACATCCACGCCATGCTCATCCAGGGACCGCTTGAACGAACGTGAGAACAGCATCTCGCCGGCACGTGCGCGCTGGCAGAGCCGCGAAGCGACGTTCACCGTGTCCCCGATGATGGTGTAGTTCATGTAGGCGTCCGAGCCCACGTTGCCGGCGATGACATCGCCTTCGTTCATGCCGATGCCGAGCCCGGCCTCGATTTCGTACTGCTCTTTCCAGGTGCGGGCCAGCGCGCCAAACCGGTCCAGCATCTCCCGCGCCGTGCGCACCGCGCGTTCCGGCGCATCCGGCTGCACGACCGGCACCCCGAACCCCACCATCAGGCAATCCCCCGCCATGTGGAAAATAGTGCCGTCGTGGCGGAAGGTGATGTCGGTGAGCAATGAGAAGTATTCGTTCAGAAGCGTCACCACCGCATCCGGGCTCAGGCGCTCCGCGATGCTGGTGAAGCCACGGAGATCGGCGAACAGGACCACCGCGCGCGCACGCAGGTCGTAGCCGGCGAGCAGGGTGCTGCGAAGCTCGGCGTCACCGAGGATCCGGTCAGCCAATCGCGGCGAAAGGTACCGACGGAACATACGCCGCAGGTCCTCGCGACGGCGGATTTCCTCGCCAAGCTGAGAAGCAGCCAGGTCCCGGCGGGCGGCGCTGGCGCGGACCAGCGTCTCGATCCGGGCACGGAGCAGCTCGCGGCTCACATCACCCGATACGAAGTCGTCCGCCCCGGCGGCAAGCGCGGCGGCGCGTCCACGCGAGGAGCGGCCGAGCACCACGACAGGCATGAGGACAGTGCGGGGGTGTTGCTTGAGCGACCGGCAGAAGGCAAGGCCAGTGTCCTGACCATCCCAATCGACCACGATGACATCGGGGGCGAGGTCGCCTATGCGGCTCAGATTCTCATCGGTAATGCTGACGACGCTGACCGTGAAGTCCTGGCCATCCTCCCCGGCCGCCAGCTGCGCCAATACAGCCGCTCGTTCACCGGCTGCAAGGACATGCATTGAAAGCGTTTCTACAGACACACATTGAGGCGTTTAGCTCTTGTTGGCGGGAGTCTAGCATGCGTCCCCAGCGTGGCGGCGAGGTCGCGTTTTGCAGTCAATGCAGCATTGGCGCCACTGACCGCAGGAAGCTCAGCAGTCCATGCGCCCCTGGCGGGCTGTAATAGAGCCGCCCGTCCCGTCGCGACCGGAGAGCGGTGAAATGGGGACATAAGCTAGAGTGCGCCCCCATGCCACCGACCCGGTACCGCGCTGCTTTCCTCGTTGTCGCAGCGCTCACGTCCATAGCAGCGCGTGCGGATTGGCCGGAGCTCGCAGCGCTCGAGCGAGACGGCGCACGCGTGACCGCCGCCGCGGTGGACCTCGGGGACACGCGCCTCCTCGCCACGCTCAACGCGGACAATCGCCTCACACCGGCGTCCCTGACCAAGCTCACGATCAGCGCCGCCGCACTCGAAACCTGGCCGGCCGATCGGGGCTTCAAGACGCAGCTCCTCAGTGGCGGGAAAGTACAGAACGGCGAGCTTGGCGGCGATCTCATCCTGCAGGGAGCCGGCGATCCCTCGCTCGACGATCATTCGCTGTGGAGCCTGGCCGGCCAGTTGCGCGGCCTTGGACTGACTTCGATACGTGGGCGTCTCATTATCAATGCGGCGCCCTTCGGGATGGTCGCCTGTGAGACCGAAGATCGCTGCAAGGCCCTCGAGCGCAGCGATACGGCGTACAACGCGCCGCTGTCTGCTATCGGCGTGGACTTCGGCAACTGGTGCATCAGTGTTCGGCCGGGCACCCCTGGGACGCCTGCGGCCGTCCGCGGGTGCGGCGTCATGGTTCTGCCCATCGCCATCGAAGGGACGATACGCACCGTCGCCGCGACGGGCCGCCAGACATTCTGGGTGGAGCGTTTCACGCGAGCGGGCGCGGACGTGCTGCGCGTTGGCGGCGACATCCCCGTGAACGCGGGCCAGGAGTTGTATCGCTCCATGTCCAATCCAGCGCACGGCGTCGGCCTGCTGTTCCAGGAGATCCTGCGCGAGATCGGAATCCGCATCGACGGACCGGTGCAGGTGACGGCAAACCGTGCGCCGGAGAAAGTCGAGATCCTCGCCGAGTTCGAGGGGCTGAACCTGCGCGAACAGCTCGGCCGCATGATGCGTTTCTCGAACAACTACATCGCCGACGTGCTCACCCTGAACCTGGCCGCAGAGCTCACGGGTCAGCCGCCGGCGCAGCTTTCCACGGCGGGCGGCCTCCTCACGGACTTCGTTTCCCGCGCGCAGCGTTCCGTGCAGATCACGAAAATTGAGACGGCACCTTCCCTCTTCAGTGGCAGCGGGCTGACGCCCGAGAATCTGCTATCCGCGAGCGATCTGGTCGGCCTGCTCGCGTATCAGTATCGCGACTCGCGCCGCTTCCCGGCGTTCTACGGTGCGCTCACCGTGCCACGCGATGCGCCTTTCCAGTTCCTGCGCAATGGATCGCCAGCATGGCTGGATCGCGTGGCGCTCAAGACGGGCACCATGGAAATGCCCCATTCGGTGTGCGGAATTGCCGGCTACATGCGCAAGCGCGACAACGGCTGGATCGCATTCGCGGTCATCGTGAACGGCGGGCCGCGCATGATGCACGTGCCGATTTCACGCGCCATGACCGCCGCGCGCGCCGATCTCGAAAAGATCCTCGACCAGAACTAGGTCAGTTCTTCAGCCGGTAGCCCGTGCGGAAGATCCATCCCACGACGGCCAGGCAGACGAAGAAGAAGGCGAGCGTCATCGAGAGGCTCATCCCGACGCTCACATCCGAGGTTTCGTAGAAGCTCCAGCGGAAGCCGCTGATCAGGTACACCACCGGATTGAACAGGCTGAAGGTGCGCCAGGCCGGCGGCAGCATCGAAATCGAGTAGAAGGCGCCACCGAGGAAGGTGAGTGGCGTGACGATGAGCATCGGAATCATCTGCAGATGCTCGAAGCCCTTCGCCCAGATGCCGATGATGAAGCCGAACAGGCTGAACGTGGTGGCCGTGAGCACGAGGAACGCCAGCATCCAGACCGGATGCAGGATCTTGATGGGCACGAACATCGAGGCCGTGGCGAGGATGATGAGCCCGAGCACCACGGACTTCGTGGCCGCGGCCCCTACGTATGCCAGCACCGTCTCCAGGTACGACACCGGCGCCGAGAGAATCTCGTAGATCGTCCCCGTGAACTTCGGGAAGAAGATGCCGAACGAGGCGTTGAAGATGCTCTCCGTGAAGAGCGACAGCATGATGAGCCCCGGCACGATGAACGCGCCGTACTCCACGCCGTCCACCGCAGTCATCCGCGAGCCGATCGCCGAGCCGAACACCACGAAGTAGAGGGACGTGGTGATGACCGGCGTGACCAGGCTCTGCCAGATGGTGCGAATCGCGCGCGCCATCTCGAACCGGTAGATCGCCCAGACGCCGTGGCGATTGAAAAGCGGAGCCGTGCTCATGCCCGGTTGCTCACGAGGCTGACGAAGATATCTTCGAGCGAGCTTTCGCGCGTGTTCAGATCCTTGAAGCGGATGCCGAGCTCGGCGAGCTTCGCAATGAACTCAGAGATGCTCTCGTGCTTCTGCGCATCGAATGTATAGACGAGCTCGGTGCCGTCCGCGTTCAACTCGAGGGGCCAGCCCTGGAACGCAGCGGGGATGGAGCCCAGCGGCTGGTGCAGGTGGAGCGTGAGCTGGCGCTTGCCCAGCTTCTTCATCAGCGTGGTCTTTTCCTCCACCAGGATCAGCTCGCCCTTGCTGATGACGCCGACCCGATCCGCCATCTCCTCCGCTTCCTCGATGTAGTGCGTGGTGAGGATGATCGTGACGCCGTTCTTGCGCAGGCCGAGCACGAGATTCCACATGTCCCGCCGCAGCTCGACGTCCACACCGGCGGTCGGCTCATCCAGGAACAGGATCTCCGGCTCGTGGGCGAGCGCCTTCGCGATCATCACGCGGCGCTTCATGCCGCCGGAGAGCGTCATGATCTTGTCCTTGCGCTTGTCCCACAGGGACAGATCGCGCAGCACCTTCTCCACGAACTGCGGGTTCGGCGGGCATCCGAACAGCCCGCGGCTGAAGGTCGTGGTGGCCCACACGGACTCGAACGTGTCCGTGGTCAATTCCTGCGGCACGAGGCCGATCTTCGAGCGGGCCTTGCGGTAGTCGCGCACGATGTCGTGGCCGTCTGCGAGCACCGTGCCGCTCGAAGCCGTGACGATGCCGCACACGATATTGATGAGGGTGGTCTTGCCCGCCCCATTCGGACCCAGCAACGCAAAAATCTCGCCCTTGCGGATGTCGAGATCGATGCGCTTCAACGCCTGCAGGCCGGATGCGTAGCTCTTGGTCAGATTCGAGATCGAGATAACCGGCTGCGTCATGCGGCGCGCACCTTAGCGCAGTTGCCCGCGGCTGCGCACGCCTCGGTCAGGCGATTGCGCGTGGCGCTCCGTCCGTGTAGCGATTCGATACTCTCGATGCGCCTGCGTTTTCGGGCGCGGTTGCGCCGCCTGTGTTTCCATACAGCCGGCCTGCACACATACGACAACGAACATGAGGGCTCCCGCGATGGACCAGAAACAGACCGGTTACCAGGACGAGTCATTCCGCACGGGCATGCAGATCCGGCGCGACATGTTCGGGCCGGCGGGCGCCGAACAGCGTTTCGCGGCCACGACGGACTTCAATCGTCCGTTCGAGGAAGTGGTCACCCGCTATTGCTTTGGGGACACGTGGTCGCGGCCCGGCCTCGATCGCAAGACCCGCAGCCTCATCACGCTCGCTGCGCTCACGGCGATGGTGCGGCCGAACCAGCTCCGTGTGCACGTGCGTGGGGCGCTCGCCAATGGCGCTACGCGCGAGGAGATCCGCGAAGTGTTGCTGCATGTCGTGGTGTACGCCGGCGTGCCGGCGGGAGTCGAAGCCTTCACTGCCGCGGGCGAGGTGTTGAAGGAGCTCGACGCAAACCCTGGGAGGTAACGAGCCATGCGGGTCGGATTCATCGGTATCGGCAACATGGGCGCGCCCATGGCCGGGCACATTCTGAAGGCGGGCCACCAGGTCATCGTGTACGACACGGATGCCGCGAAGCGCGCGGAGTTTGCGTCCACGCATGGGTGCGCGCAGGCAGCGCGCTTCGCCGACTTCGGTGACGTGGAATTCGTCATCACCATGTTGCCCACCGGGCAGATCGTGCGCAGCGTGTACCTCACCGAGCAGGACGGTGGGCTCGCGAAGCATCTCGCTCGGGGCACCATCGCGATCGATATGAGCTCGTCCGAGCCGAAAGGCACGCGCGAGCTGGGCGATGAACTGAAACGTCTGGGCCTCGTGCTGCTCGACGCTCCGGTGTCGGGAGCGGTGCCACGCGCGAAGACTGCGACCCTCACGATCATGATCGGCGGCGAAGATGCGGCAGCCATCGAGCGCGCCAAACCACTGTTGTCTACCATGGGCAATCGCCTGTTCGAGACCGGCGGCCTCGGTTCGGGTCATGCGATGAAGGCGCTGAACAACTACATCGCCGCCGCGGGGTACGCCGCGGCCGCCGAAGCACTGCTGATCGGGCAGCGCTTCGGACTCGATCCGACGCGCATGCTGGAGATTTTCAATGTCTCCACTGCGCGCAACTTCGTCACGGAGATGGTGATGAAGGAGCACGTGGTCGATCGCAAGTTTGCCACCGGCTTCGCCCTCGGCCTGCTGGCGAAGGATGTGAAGATCGCCGCGGACCTCGCCATCGACATGAAGCAGAACGCGCCCGTTGCGCAGCTCGTGAAGGATCGCTTTGCAATGGCGCGCGATCGGCTCGGGGCGGGGCGCGACAACTCCGAAGCGATCATCGCCTGGGACGAGCGGTTATGAATGCTTTTGCGGGTCTGCTGGCGCTGATCGCGGCCGTGAATCTGAACAGCCCGACCGGCACGGCGGGCCTCCTCATGGTGGACAAGGTCGGCGGGCAGGTTCGCTTCTTCGATCCGTCCACGGATCGGGAGCTCGCGAGTTTCGCGCCCGATCCGGCAGCGGGACTCAAGGCGCATGAGCTCGCCATCTCACCGGACCACAAGACCGCGTACGTGACGGTCTACGGCGATGGCGTCTACGGCAACAACCCGCATCCCGGGCACACGCTCGCGATCGTCGACCTCGCATCCCGCAAGATGGTGGGCAGCATCGATCTGTCTCCTCACCAGGCGCCGCATGGAATCCAGATAGACGCATCCGGCCTGCTCTATGTGGCGTGCGACCTGAGCCGCACCGTGCTGATCGTCGATCCGAGGAAACGCCGCATCGAGTCGGCGATCGATGTGGAAGGCACGGGGCATTGGCTCGCGCTGTTGCCCGACGCGAGCAAGCTCTATGTGGCGAACAAGAACGACAAGCCGTTCATCAGCGTCGTCGATGTGAAGGCGCGGAAGATGGTCGGCAGGATTCCGGTGCCGCACGGTATTCAGGGAATCACTGCATCAGCCGATGGCAAGACCGTGCTCGCGGCGGATGACACCGAACCGGTGCTGCACGTCATCGCAACCACCACGGACGCAATCGTGGATCACGTTCGCGTGACCGGAGTGGAACGGGGCCTCTACAAGGTCTTCTACAGTCCGGACGGCAAGCGAGTGCTCACCGCGTTGCCGAGTGGCCAGGTCAACATTCTCACGGCTGCAGACCTGCATGCGCCTCAGCAGATCGTGAAGTCCGCGGGGACGGCGCTCATGGGGTTCGCGTTCTCTGCGGATGGCAAGACCGCGCTCGTCGGCAATCACGGTCAGGGAACGGTTTCGCGCATCGACCTGCAGACGGCGACAGTGACCGGCACGTTTCCGGCAGGGAAGGGCGTGGAGACGCTCGCTTACTACTGATCAGGTTCTTCGATGCACTCCGTGTGCTGCGTGCCGAACCCGGGCGCGGTCGCTTCCATGACATCTCCGGGCTTCAGGAAACGCTTGTAACGTGTGCCACTACCCGCGGGTGTGCCCGTGCAGATGAGATCGCCGGGCAACAGCAGCGCGTAGCGCGAGATGTATTCGATCTGCGTTTCGATGTCGAAGAGCATGTCCGCGACGAGCTCGTCCTGCATGGTCTCGCCGTTGAGCGTCAGATTGAGGCGCAGCTTGTAAGGATCTGGCACGAACGCAGCCGGAACGAACCAGGGACCCACCGGCAGGAAGCCGGGACCGCTCTTGGATTGCAGCCAATCCGAGCCGAGCCGCGGCAGGTCGCCCCGCATCACCCAGTCACGCACCGTGATGTCGTTCGTGAGCGTGTAGCCAGCCACGTACTTCATGGCGTCGCGCCGTGGAATGCGGCGGCCCACGCGCCCGATCACGACGCCGAGCTCCAGCTCCCAATCCGTGCGCTTCGCATCGCGCGGCAGCTCCAACGGGTCCATCGCTCCGATCACGGATGTGGGGAGCTTGAGGCACACATAGGGAGGGCTGCGCATGCGCTCCTTGATGGCCTGCGCCGCCCGTTCGAGGCATTGCGGCGAATCCGGTCCGTTGAGTCGCGGGGTGTGCGCCGGATCCCGCACGGTGTCGAGAATGTGGCTGCGGTAGTTCGCGATCGTGCAGAAAATCTGCCGCGGCACATCGATCGGAGCGCGCAAGCGCAGATCCGTGGGGTCGATCCCCTCGATGCCGGAACGCCCGCCGACCACTTCCCGGGCCACGCGATTCAACGCCTTGAAGTTGCTTTCCCAGTTCCAGAGCAGCCCGAGCACGGACTCGGCGCCCGTGAGCTGCACGTTGAGGCGCCGCAGGAGCAACTCGAGCCGCGTGAGGGGCACGCAGTGGTCGCCCACCACCAGCACCGGAAACGAGGCCGCGCCCTCCCCGGCGAACGTGCCCAACCTGAAATTCATGACGCGACTGGCCTCCATCCCCCGAGATGGTTATGATGTTAAGTATCTCTCGCCGGTCCAGCGAATCGTCGTGCCGCACATCATCCTCGAATACTCGTCGAATCTCGACGGGCAGATCGATTTCCCGCGCTTTCTTGTCGCTTTGCGCGACTCGGCGCTGGCGACCGGCGTTTTTCCGATCGGCGGTGTCCGGGTTCGCGCGCACCGGGCGGACCACTACGTGATCGCGGACGGCCATCCGGACAATGCCTTCGTCCACATCATGTTGCGCGTGGGGCACGGCCGCGATCTGGACACGCGCAAGCGCGCGTGCGACGCCATTTTTGCCACGGCATGCGCCCAGCTGTCAGCGCTTCATGAGCGCATCCCATTGGGTATCTCGCTCGAAATGCAGGAGGTGGATGCGGTGCTGACGTGCAAGAAGAACAATCTCCATGAGTACGTGAAGAAACGGGGAGGTGCCTCGTGAGCAGTGCGCACGCCGTTCCGGCCGCCGCAAGCTCCGCGGACGCGCTGGCCGCCAACATCGCGAAGGCCACGCGTTATCTGCAGCGCTTTCGTGAGCAACCCCTCGGTCATTTCATCGGTGGGAAGCTCGAGCCCGGCTCGAATCGGGATCTCTTCGACAACGTTTCACCGGTCGATTCCCGCGTCATCAACCAGGTGTGCTCGGGGACCGTGCAGGACGTGAATGCGGCCGCGACGGCGGCGCAAGCTGCGTTTCCTGCGTGGCGTGCAAAATCCGGCGACGAGCGTCGGGCGATCCTGCATAAGGTTGCGGACTTCATCGAGTCACGCCGCGAGGAAATCGCGCTCGTCGAGTGCATGGATACGGGCCAGGCGTTGCGATTCATGAACGGCGCCGCGCTGCGCGCCGCCGAGAACTTCCGGTTCTTCGCGGACCGTGCGCCCGGCGCGGCCGACGGACTGTCGCTCCCGGCGGCTGAGCACATGAACTACACGGTGCGGCAGCCAATTGGGCCCGTCGCGATCATTACGCCGTGGAACACGCCGTTCATGCTGTCTACTTGGAAGATCGCGCCCGCGTTGGCTGCGGGCTGCACGATCGTGCACAAGCCGGCGGAGTGGAGCCCACTGACCGCGATGCTGCTCGCCGAGATCATGACGGAGGCGGGTGTGCCGCCGGGCGTCGTGAATCTCGTGAACGGAATCGGCGAACAGGCGGGGAAGCTGCTCACCGAGCATCCCGCGATCAAGGCGACGGCATTCATTGGCGAGTCGAAGACCGGCAGCATGATCATGAGCCAGGGTGCGCCTACGCTGAAGCGCGTGCACCTGGAGCTCGGAGGCAAGAATCCGGTCATCGTGTTCGACGACGCGTCACACGATCGTGCGCTCGATGCCGCCGTGTTCATGATCTACAGCCTGAACGGGGAGCGGTGCACGTCTTCCAGTCGCCTGCTCGTGCAGCGGTCTATCTACGATCAGTTCGTCAACGCCGTCGCAGAACGCGTGCAGCGGCTGAAAGTGGGCCATCCGCTCGATCCGTCGACGGAGATCGGTCCGCTGATTCATCAGCGGCACATGGACAAGGTGCTGAGCTACTTCAGCATCGCTCGCAGTGAGGGCGCAGACGTTCGCGTCGGAGGCGCACGCGCCGAAGGTACGTCGGGCGGGTATTACGTGCAGCCCACGTTGTTCGCCAATGCCACGAACACCATGCGCGTGGCGCGAGAGGAAATCTTCGGGCCGGTGCTCACTGCCATTCCGTTTACGGACGAGGCGGAGGCCATTTCGATTGCCAACGACACGCCATACGGGCTGACGGCGTACATCTGGACGAACGATACAGGTCGCGCGTTTCGCATGGCTCACCAGGTGGAAGCCGGCATGGTGTGGGTCAATTCGGAGAACAACCGCCATCTGCCCACGCCGTTCGGTGGTGTGAAGGCCAGCGGCATCGGCCGTGACGGCGGCGACTACAGCTTCGACTTCTACATGGAGACGAAGAACATTTGCATGGCTCATGGCACGCATCGCGTGCCGAAGCTCGGTGCGTGAGGAGCTCTCTGTGACGGCAACCCTGGATTCCCTGAAAGGCTCGATTCCGCCGCTGATCACGCCGTTCCGCAACGGCGAGGTCGACTACGACGCGTATGCGCAGCTGGTTGCGTTCCAGATCAAGAACGGCTCGCATGGCATTCTCGTCAACGGCACCACGTCCGAGCCGTCCACGCTTACGGTCGAGGAGCGTAATCGTCTCGTCGACATCGCCGTGCAGGTGACAGCGAAGCGCGTGCCGGTGGTGGCGGCGACGGGGTCGCAGTCGCTGCTCGAAACGAAGCGGCTCACTGAGCACGCGGCCAAAGCCGGCGCGGATTCGCTGTTGATCGTCACGCCGTACTACATCAGGCCGCCCCAGCGCGGGTTGGTCGCGTATTACCTGGAGCTGGCGTCGATCTCGGATCTGCCGTGGATGGTCTATCACATCCCGGGTCGAACGGCCGTCAGCGTCACCATCGATACGTTGAAGGAGCTGCGGGCGAAGTCGCCGACGTTTGTGGGCATGAAGCACGCGGTGAACGACCTCGCGTTCGTGTCGGAATGCCTCGCGACGCTCGGCAGGGATTTCCGCATCTTCGTCGGCCTGGAGGAGCTCAGCTTCCCGATGATGGCGGTGGGTGCGTGCGGCCTGATGAACGCAGTCGGGAATTTGCAGCCGCGCATTCTCGCGGACCTGTGCGAAGCCGTGTGGCGTAACGACCTCGCGCGTGCGCAGACGCTTCACCACCAGCTCTTCGAGATCAATCAGGCGGTGTTCTTCGACACCAACCCGATCCCGATCAAGTACATGATGAAGCGTCTCGGCATTCTGCCGGCCAATGAGCATCGGCTGCCAATGGTGCCGGCGACTTTCGAGCTGGAACGCCGTCTCGATGGCGTGCTCAAGCGCGCGGGGTTGCTCAAGGAGCACGCTGCGTGAAGTTGCTGAACTTTCACGTCGAAGGTCGCAACAGCTTCGGGGTGCTGGGCCCCCGCGGCATCGTCGATCTCGGCGCGAGAGTGCGCAGCCCGGTGTCGGATGTGGTTTCGCTCCTGCGCGCCGGCGCCATCGAGTGGGCGCGCGGCCTCGGTGCGGAGGCGTCGGCCGACTATGAGCTGAAGGACGTCAGGCTGCTCGCGCCGGTTGGCCGCGGCCTGCGTTACTTCTGCATCGGTGTGAACTACCCGGACCGCAACGAGGAATACAAGGACGGGAGCGAGCGGCCGAAGTATCCGAGCATCTTCACGCGCTCTCACACCTCATTCTCGGCGCCGGGTGACCCGATCGTGCGGCCGCGTGAGTCCGAGCAGCTCGATTACGAAGGCGAAATCGTCATCGTCATCGGCAAAGCCGGACGGCGCATTCCCGAAGGGGAAGCGATGACGCATGTCTTCGCGTATTCGTGCGCAAACGAGGGCTCGGTGCGGGACTGGCTGCGTCATTCCAAGTTCAATGTGACGCAGGGGAAGAACTTCGATCGTTCGGGCTCGATCGGTCCGTGGCTGGTTACCGCGGACGAAGTCGGATCGGACCCGCTGCGGGTCACCACGCACGTGAACGGCGAGCTCCGTCAGGACGACACCAGCGATCGCATGATCTTCAAGATGCCGTACCTCATCCACTACATCTCCACGTTCTGCACGCTCGAGCCGGGCGACGTGATTCTCACCGGCACGCCGAGCGGTGCGGGTGCGCGCTTCGACCCGCCGCGGTATCTCAAGCCCGGTGATCGCGTCGACGTGGAAGTGTCACGTGTGGGCCTGCTCAGCAACACGGTGGTGGACGATGAACGCTAAGCGCAAGAACGACGAGACGAGCGACGGGGTTGCGGACCGCGCATTGCCCATGCGCGCGTTTTCGAAGTCCTTGCCGATGGAGTTGCTTCGCGCTCGTGAAGCCGTCATGCGCCGATTCCGGCCGGACCTGCGCAACCATGGCGTCACCGAGCAGCAGTGGCGTGTCCTGCGCGCGCTGGCGCATTCGGGTCCTCTTGAAGTGAGCGCACTGGCAGAAGCCACGTGTCTGCTCGCACCGAGTCTGTCGCGCATCCTGCCGGACATGGAGGCGCGTCAGCTCATCAGCCGCAGGCAGGCGGACTCGGACCTGCGCCGGAGCGTCATCAGCCTCGAGCGCAAGGGTTTGCGGCTGATTGCCTCGCACGCGCCCAATGCGGAGCGCATCTACGACGAGATCGCCGAACAGTTCGGGCCGGAGCGTCTCACGCAGCTGTTCACGCTGCTGCGGGAGCTCGAGGAAACGCTTGCTGGGTCCGGCAACAAATCGAAGGCCCGTGCGCCGTCTGCGCGGCGTGCGCGCTAAGGAGGACGTCATGAGCCTCTACGGTGTGCAAAAGCTGATCTTCCAACTCAACCGCGACCTGGCCACGCGTCAGCGATACGAGACCAATTTCGACGCACTGCTCGCGGAATATGAACTGAACGAGGAGGAGCTGCGTGCGATTCGTGACCCGGACATTGGCCTGTTGTACGTGATGGGCGTGAATGGCCAACTCCTCATGCATTACGCGGCGCTGCGCGGCTTCGAGTGGAGCGCCTACATCGAAGCGATGAAGGAAGGCGAACGCAAGTACGGTCCGGTGCGCACTGGGCTGTATTCGCGCGCGGAAGGTCGCCGATGAGTCTCGTTTTCGCAGGCGTTTGCAGTCATGCACCCGGCATCACCGGCCGCAAGGAGCGCGCCGATCCCGTTCTTCGCGATGGGTTTTACGCGGCCTACGATCGCATGCGGCTCGCGCTCGAAGCCCAGAAGCCGGACGCGCTGGTGGTGATCGGCGCCGAGCACTTCGCCAACTTTTTCATGAACAACATGCCGTCGCTGTGCGTCGGCATGGGTGAGGTGTACGAGGGGCCCATCGAAGATGAGGCCTGGCTTGGCATCCAGCGCCACAAGGTGCCGGGCGCTCCGGGTCTCGCGAAGCGTCTCATCGAAGAGATGATGCAGGACGTGGACCTCGCGTATGCGCAGGAGTGGAAGTTCGACCACGGCATCATGGTGCCGCTGAACTTCCTGACTCCGCGCTACGACCTGCCGGTGATTCCTGTGAACATCAATTGCCAGGGGCCGCCGCTGATTCCGCTCAAACGCTGTTACGCGTTCGGTCAGGCGCTGCGCCGGGCCTGCGACAAGGTGCCTGAACGTATCGCCGTGATCGGCACCGGTGGCATTTCGCATTGGCCGGCGACACCGGACTCCGGGAAGATCAATGAGCCGTGGGACCGCGCGTTTCTCGAGCGGTTTCTGAACGGCAAGCGAGATGAGCTGCTCGCCTATCGCGACGAGGACACCTGGCGCGAGGCAGGGCAGGGTGGGTTCGAGATCCGCACCTTCATTGCAGTGTCCGGCGCGACCGAAGGGGCCAGGGGCGAGCTATGGTTTTACGCGCCGATTCCAATTTTCGCCGTGGGTTGCACGGTTGCGGTGATGAAAGTCTGAAAGAGGAATGACGATGACGGGTCGAGTCGATATGCGACGTTCCAGGCCTCCTTTCCGTGCCGATCATGTCGGCAGTCTGCTGCGACCGCCGGCGCTCAAGCAGGCGCGGGATGCGCACAAGCGTGGTGAAATCTCGGCGGCCCAGTTGCGTGCCGCGGAAGATGCGGCAGTTCGGGACGTCGTGCGCCTGCAGGAGGACGTTGGCCTGCAGAGCATTACGGATGGCGAGCTGCGCCGGGGCTCGTGGCACATGGATTTCCTGTACCAGATCGGTGGCGTTACACGCGTGCAGGACGCACTGAAGGTCCAGTTCCACAACGAGAAGGGTGACATCGAGTTCACGCCGTCCGCGTTGCGCGTGACGGGGAAACTGAAATACGAGAAGTGCATTTTCGGTGAGGACTTCGCGTACCTGAAATCGGTGACGAAGGGGACGCCGAAGCTCACCATCCCCGCGCCGAGCATGATTCACTATCGCGGTGGCAAGTCCATCATCGATCCTGCGGTGTATCCCGACATCGATCAGTTCTGGTCGGACCTCAAGCAGGTTTATGCGCAGGAAGTGGAGGCGCTCGGCAAGTTGGGATGCACGTATCTGCAGATGGACGATACGAGCCTCGCGTATCTGAACGACCCCACGCAGCGCGAATACATCGAGAAGCTCGGCGGAGATGCCGGCAAACAGCATCTCGTCTACATCGATCTCATCAACGGTGCGCTGGCGCGCAAACCTGCGGACATGGCCGTGTGCACGCACCTCTGCCGCGGTAACTACCGCTCGTCATGGGTTGCTTCGGGTGGCTACGACTATGTGGCCGAGGCGCTGCTCAATGAGCTGAACGTGGATGGCTTCTTCCTCGAGTACGACGACGAGCGCTCCGGCGGCTTCGAGCCGCTGCGGTTCGTGCCGAAGGGCAAATACGTCGTGCTCGGCGTGATCACCTCCAAGCGCGCCGCGCTGGAGAAAAAGGACGACGTCAAACGCCGTATCGAGCAGGCCGCGAAATTCGTCCCCATGGACCAGATCTGCCTGAGCCCCCAATGCGGTTTCTCGTCCACCACCGAAGGCAACGCCGTAACCCTCGACGACCAGATCGCCAAACTCCGCCTGGTCGTCGAAGTTGCCCGAGAGCTCTGGGGGTAGCACGCACGAGATTTTGCCCGCTCACCCGGTTTCGTTTCAGCAGCGGTTGTGCGAGCAAACGGCAACGGCCCGCATCAGCGCGACCGATTTCGTTGGCTGCGTTCTCTGGTCGTGGCTCAGTAGCAGAAGGCATCCGCTGCCGCGCAGCGGGTTTGGCTCACCGCCCGCGCCCGATGCCGCGGCCGGCGACCCGCGAGCACCCAGCGATCTGCGAGTTGCGTTGAGAATGTCACCGCCCACATCGCGTCCCCAAAATCGCTTCGCACTCCGCGCGTTTCCGCGGAAACGCCGCGGCTGATCGGTGCGCGCGGCAGCGAGCGGCGTCTGCCTTTTTCTTGCGAGGGCCTGGGGCGTGACGGCGCGCCGGGCCGCGCGAACGGCCTTCATCAGGCGGCGCAGGCGGGGCGCTCGTCAAACCATCTCAGCGTTTCGGAGAAGCGGACGCGATCGGCGGGGGGTAGGCGACGATGATCACGAGGTCTTCGGTCCCGAGCTGACGGATGGCCACGGAGGTGCGCTCGTACATGAACGCCGCGGTACCCGGCGTCATCTCGCGTTTGGCGCCGTCGACGGTCAGCTCGCCACGGCCGCTGACGACGTAGTACACCTCATCGTGGTCGAGCTTGTGCATGCCTATGGATGCGCCGGCATGGAGCGCGCGCTTGCGGAAGATCAGCTTCGCATCGGCAAGTGAATCGAAGTACCGGTAGGCGGTGGTCTCGCCAGTCCCCTCATGCGGCCCAGGCTCCTTGTGCATGACTTCGGAATCGTGCTTGACGAGGTAGCCAGGCTTCCCTTCGGCAGCGTCAGCGGATTTCATACGCAACACTCCAGCAGACACCGCGGCACCCAGGCTGAACGCCAGAACGAGCGGTAACACTTTGAGCATGAGCAACCTCCATGGCAACCGTCCGGCGTGACGCCGGCCGCTCAGGCAGCGGATTTGGCGAAGATGTGCAGCGCTGCGTGTTGTAGCAGCATGATCGTCTTCGCGTCACGGATTTCGCCGGATGCAATTTTCGCGAGGGCTGCGGAGAAAGGCATCTCGAGCACCTCGATGTCTTCCTCCTCGACGCCGCCCCCGTCCGTGGCGCGCTGTGCGGGTGAATACTCGGCGACGAAGAAATGCAGGATCTCGGTTACCGATCCGGGCGACATGTATGCCTCCAGGATCTTGCGCACGCCCCGCACCGCGTAGCCTGTCTCTTCGAGCACTTCACGGCGGATACACTGTTCCGCGTCGTCCTTGTCCAGCAGCCCTGCACAGGCTTCGATGAGCATGCCCGATGCATTCCCGTTCACGTACGTGGGCAGGCGGAACTGCCGCGTCAGCAGAACGGTGGCGCGGGACGGGTCATAGAGCAGAATCGTGGCGCCATTGCCGCGGTCGTAAGCTTCCCGGCTCTGCGTTTCCCAGGTGCCATCGCGCTTCTGGATACGGAACGTCACTTTGCGCAGGACGTACCAGTTGTCGGAGAGCACTTCGGTCTTCACCAGATCGACGGCGGGCGTATTCATGGGCGGAGACAGTAGCGTGCAAAAACGTGCAAAGTCAAGAAAACTCGTGCAAGCTCCGGATATGCTCGCCAGCCAGCGCAAGGAATACATATTGAAGGTGCTCCGGGAGAGCGGTCAGGTCGTCGCGAAATCGATCGCCGAGGAACTGGAGCTCTCGGAGGACACGATTCGCCGCGATTTGCGAGAGCTTGCGGCGGACGGCCGCCTGCAGCGGGTGCACGGAGGCGCGCTGCCTTCCTCGCCAGCCATAGCGAATTTCGCGGGTCGCCAGCAACTGGCGACCAACGCGAAAGTCGCGCTAGGGCGGGCCGCCGCGAAACTGATTCGTCCGGGGCAGGTAGCGATCCTCGACGGCGGGACGACAACACTGCAGCTCGCCTTGCACCTCGCGCCCGACCTGAACGCAACCATCGTGACCCACAGTCCGACTATCGCTGTCGCGCTAGTGGAGCATCCGAGAGTGGAAGTGATTCTGATCGGCGGCCGCCTCTTCAAGCATTCGGTAGTCAGCGTGGGTGCCGCGGCCATCGAGGCGATCGGCCGCATTCGCGCGGATCTCTACTTCATGGGCGTGACCGGCATCCATCCCCAGGCCGGTCTCAGCACGGGCGACCTCGAAGAGGCGCACATCAAGCGCGCGCTGATCGCGAGTGCCGCAGAAACATACGTGCTGGTGAGCGCTGAAAAGATCAACGCCGCTTCGCCCTACGTGATCGCCCCACTCACCGAGGTCGACGGCGTGATCATCGAATCCACCGCGCCCGCAGACGCAATCCGCGCATACGAACGCGCTGGCGTGTCCGTCATCCGCGCCTGACGGCGCGACGACGCCTGCTTACTACTTCGGAGTCTGCGGCTCCGTCAGCATATCGGCGTGACGGTGCACGATCTTCCACTCGCCGCCGATCCGGCGAAATACCTCGGTCACGCGCAGTTTCATGTCGCGCGCCCCGCTGGCACCCTGCATTTTCACCTTGGCCGTCTGGAATCCCGCCCAGAATGCGATGTCGTCTGCAACGTGCAGCACCTCAAACGAAGTTTCACCGCCAGGCGTGAACGCTCGGGCATCTTTCTGGTAACGCGTGGCCACTGCGTCAGCGCCCTGCTCAAACCCTCCCAGCGGAGGAAAGAACGTGGCGGCTCCACTGTGCGCCGTGATTCCCTCCAGGGGCGCACCATCTCCATTGACATACGCACGCGCAACCTCTGCGCGACGTTTCATGAACTGCTGGAAATCCTGCGACGGCGCCGCTTGCTCATCGAGGACTGCAGCGCTGCGTTTGTCGGCCACGGCTCACCTCCATTGCAACTGGAGGCAAACGACCTCCCGCCAACGTTGTTCCGTGAAGACTGTGTAAGAGAAAGGGGGGCGCAAGGCCCCCCTGATACGACTCAGTAGAAGTGGTTGTACGCCACGTCGAGGATCACGCCGGTCGTGATTGCGGCCAGCACCACGTCCGTGTCGACTCGCACCCAGTGATGCCCGTAGGGCGGGGCGCGCAGACCGCAGCGGTCGTAGTCATACACCACGTACGGCCGTCCGTAGTACGAGTGCGGCAGCCGCTCGCCGCGAATCCATCGATGCGAGTAGTAACCCGACGGCCGGTTGTACACGCCGTAGTGATACCGCGGCCCATTCCAGCCGTGACGCGGCGGGTAGTAGTAGCGCGGCGGGTTGTAATAGCGACGCGGCGGCGAGTAGTGATAGCGCCCGTCGCGATGACGATCCCAGTCGCGCCGATCGTGGCCGCGGTCCCAGTCGCGTCGACCGTCCCAGCGCCGATCGTGACCGCGATTCCAGTCGCGGCGGTCGTGGCCGCGATCCCAGTCACGCCGATCATGACCGCGGTTCCAGTCCTTCCGGTCGCCGTGGTCACGGCGCCCATCGTGACGACGGTCGTTGTGGTCCCCACGATTATCGATCTGCTGATTGCGGAAGTGGGCCCCCTGGCCAGCCGTGGCCGCCACGGACCCTCCCAGCAGCGCGACGAACAGTGCAGTCACTGCCAAGCGTTTCATAGCGATCTCCTGCGTCTCCAAGCTTTTCACACTGTGGCGCAGTGTTGCATCGGGAGGCTGAGCCATCGCTGAACGGCACTCGTTCAGGTTCGGTTCAGATAGCGTTCAGGCAGGGGCTAAATAAGTCTTGCGGCTTCGAGCTCGCGCTTCATGTAGGCGTAGTAGATGGGCGCAGCGATGAGGCCCGGTGCACCGAAGATGGCTTCCATCAGTAGCATCGCGATCAGCAGCTCCCACGCTCGCGCGCGAATCTGCGTGCCGATGATGCGGGCGTTCAGGAAGTACTCGAGCTTGTGGATGATCACCAGGTACGCCAGCGCGGTGATGGCGACCCAGAGCGAGAGCGACAGGCCGACGATGAAGATCAGCGTATTCGAGATCAGGTTGCCGATCACGGGCAGCAGGCCGACGACGAACGTCACGGCCACGAGCGTTTTCGCGAGCGGCAGGTAGACTCCAAAAAGCGGCAGCACCACCAGCAGGAAGATGCCCGTGAGCAGCGTGTTCAGCGCCGAGATCTTCACCTGCGCGAACACCACGTCGTGGAACGCTGTCACGAGATTGGAACAGCGTGTATTGAGCAGGACGGTGAGCGGCCCACCGGGCGCTTGCGCGCGAGTCCGATGCAACGCCAGCATTGCACCCAGCACGATGCCGATGAGGAGTTGCACGATGATGCGCGCAGCCTGTTTGCCGGCGACCTGAAGCGTCGCGGCGTGCTCGCGCAGCCAGTTGATCGCCGCTGTGCGTATGTCTTCGACGTTGTCGGGTAGATTTTCCGTGATGATCGGCGGCAGTTGCGTGCGCGCGCGCTCGATGAGAGGCATGAGCTGCTCGAAGAGCAGGGTAGGATTGCCTGTTTCACTATTGAGCAAGGCAATGCCCGCAACGATCAGGGCCGTGAGAATGCCGACAACCAGCGCAGCGAGCACTGCGACCACGAACCAGTGCGCGCGCGCGCCCGGCAGGTGACGCTGCAGCCCCGGCGCCAGCGCATTGACCAGCGAATATACGAGCAACCCGGCCAGCAATGCAGACAGCAGGTGCAAGTGAAGTACGAGAGCCAGACCCACAGCCATCAACACGTGGCTGGCGGTCGTCAAATGCGACGGGGAAACCGAGGTTGATGACATCGCGGCGGATTATAGAGGTGCTGTTGCTGTCGTGTTTGGCCACTTCCGTGCATGCGGAGGAGGATGACGAAGGTAATGTCGATTCCGTCGTCGTCACGGCGACGCGTTCAGGCCAGCTCGTCCGCGATCAGCCGCTTCGAGTCGAAGTAGTTCCCGACGCGGAAATCGAAGAAAACCTGACTGTCGCCCCCGGCAACCTGACGAACCTGCTGAATGAGCTCGCGGGCGTCCGCATGCAAGCCTCGGCCCCAGGTCTCGGCGGCACTGCATTACAGGTTCGCGGCCTTCCGGGCCGTCACGCCCAGATCCTTTCGGACGGACTGCCCCTCACCGGCGCACAAACGGATTCCTTCAGTCTGATGCAGACCGCGCCCCTCGACCTCGGCCGCGTCGAGGTGATCAAAGGCGTCGCCTCTGCGCTCTACGGCGGATCCGCGCTCGCGGGCGTCCTGAATCTGGTCTCGCGCGATCCGGCGAGCGAGTCCGACATCCTGCTGAACCAGACTTCCATCGGCGGAACCGATGCAGTTGGATTCTTCGGCGGCTCGATGTCACGAGCGCTCGGCTACACGATCACGGGTGGCGCGCATTACCAGTCGCGCGAAGATCCCGATCACGACGGCTGGTCGGACCTTCCGGGATACAAGCGCGCCTCACTCCGCCCGCGACTCTTCTGGCAGGGCGGTGAAGATCGCACACTGTTCGCGACGCTCGGCGTCATGCAGGAGGATCGCACTGGCGGCACGATGCCGGGCCGAACCTTGCCCAGTAGCGGCACGTTTGCCGAAGCCCTGCACACGCGGCGCCTGGATGGCGGAGCCATCGCGCGCTTCCCGGTTTCCGATTCGCGGATCGTGAGTGCGCGCTGGTCCGCAAACCTCACCGAGCACGATCGCGCGTACGGCTCGACACGCGTGCAGGACGATGAAGCGACAGTGTTCGGAGAGGCAACTGTCCAGGGCGAGCTGAAAGCGCACAAGTGGATCGTCGGCGCCGCCTTCCAGTACGAACGCTTGCACACGGTCGACGTGCCGGGCGTCAGCTTCGATTACACCGTGCCCGCTGTCTTTGCGCAGGATGAATTCGCAGCGACGGACTGGCTCTCCCTCGCGGTCAGCGCGCGAGTCGACGCGCACAGCGACTACGGCACATTCTTCAGTCCGCGCGTTTCGGCGTTGTTCCGCACAGGTGAGGATTGGTCCTTGCGTGCATCGGTAGGCACCGGCTTCGCTGCGCCAACGCCGCTGATCGAAGACGTGCAGGCGCGAAGCCTGGGTTTGCTGAATCCCTTGCGTGGATTACGAGCGGAACGCGCATCGAGCATGTCACTCGATGCCAAGTGGGCGCAGAAGCCCTGGGACGTGAATCTCAGCCTCTTCGCATCCGAAATCCGCCACCCGCTCGACGTTGAACAGGCGGCGCAACCGAATCGACTCGAACTCGTGAACAATGAGGGTCCGCTGCGCGCACGCGGCGCGGAGGTGCTGATCGGTTACGCCACGGAGTCGCTGCACATCCTGGCGAACACGACTTACCTCGATGTCACCGAGGCTGCCCCCGGACTCGGCCGTCGCGACGCCGAGTTGATCCCACAATTCTCGGCGGAGATTGCGGGCATTCTCGAGGACGAAGAGCGCGGCCGCGTCGGCATCGAGATCTCATACACGGGTCATCAGGCGCTGAACGACAACCCGTATCGCACCGTCAGCCCGGCCTACGTCGAGGTGAACGCGCTCGCCGAAGTGAGAGTCGGACGCGCCGCGATTTTCCTGAACGCGCTGAATCTCACGAACGTCCGCCAGCGCGACGAGGAACCGCTGCTGCGCCCCGTTCCCGGACTGGGAGGCGAGCCGATCACCGACGTATGGGCGCCGCTGATCGGCCGTACTTTCAATCTCGGCGTGCGCCTCGAGCTATGATTTCGCCTTGTGCTCGTCCGCCCACTTCTGCACGACAGCCATGGTGTTCTCCACGTGCTTGTCGGGGCTCAGCGCGGTGTAGGAGTAGATGATCTCGCCGCTCGGCGCGATGACGTACGACGTGCGCTTCGCCCAGTCCGGCTTGATCCAGAGCTGCGAGTCGTAGGCCTTCATGATCTTGCGGTCGGCATCCGATGCGACCGCGAACTTGTTGCGGCACTCGCTCACGGAGAACTTGTGGAGCGTGTCGATCGGGTCGCCGGACACGCCGATCACCGTTGCGCCGAGCGCTTTGAACTTGTCCGTCGCTTCGGCGAAGTTGTGCGCCTCGATCGTGCAGCCTTTGGTGAACGCGGCGGGATAGAAGTAGAGCACCACGGGACCCTGCTTCAGCGCTTCCGCCAGCGAGAAGGAGAACGGCTTGCCGGCGAGCGACGCCTGGGTCGTGAAATCCGGCGCCTTGGTGCCATTCGGCAGGGCGGCCAGGGCGGAAGTCGAGAGAAAGGCGGCGGCGAGCGCCAGGAACGGTGCAGTTTTCATGAGACGATTCCTGTCAGGCTGAATACGACGATCGCACGCGCTTTACGGCAACAATGAGCCGCTGGATGCCCGGCAGGGTGTCGTCAGGAACCGACGTCCGCCAATTCGCGCGTGAGATCTGCCGCAGGGATCGGCTTGCAGCCGCTGACATTCTCACCGGCCCACAGCGGAGAGAAATCGCCGCTCCCTTGCGCCTCAGCTTTCGCGCGCAACGGCAGGATCGCGGAGGTCGCGAGCGGAAAGGGCGGCGGCTTTTCGCTCATGGGTCCAAGCTCGCGCATCACTCGATTGACGATGCCTCGCGCCGGTCTTCCCGTGAAGAGATTCGTCAGCGCGGTGTGCTGAGCAGCCGGCGAGCTCAGCGCTGCGCGATACACCTTCGAAGTCGTCGCTTCGGGACAAGTCAGGTACGCGGTGCCAACTTGTACCGCCGTTGCGCCCAGTGCGAGCGCGGCCTTCATGGTCTGGTAATCGGCAATTCCACCCGCAGCGATCACAGGCAGATGCACCGCTCGCACGATCTGTGGCAGCAACGCGAAGGTCCCCGGCTGAATCGTGAGATCGTGTGACAGGAAATGGCCGCGATGGCCGCCCGCTTCGAGGCCTTGCGCGATGATCGCGTCGACGCCATGCGCTTCGAGCCAAAGTGCCTCCTCGACGGTTGTTGCGGACGAGAGAACGCGTGCGCCTATCGCACGCACGCGCGCCAGCAAATCCGCCGAAGGCAGACCGAAGTGGAAACTGACGATTGCCGGACGAAATTCTTCGACGAGAGGCACGGTCTCTGTGTTGAATGGCATGCGTCCCGGGCCCGCCGCAATGCTCGCCGGATCGACTCCGTATTCCTCGTAGTAGGGCGCCAGCGTCGCGCGCCATTCGGCTTCACGGTGCGCATCCGGAGTCGGAGGCACGTGGCAGAAGAAGTTCAGATTGAACGGGGCGCGCGTCTGCGACCGCAGAGCCGATAACTCCGAGCGCAAGCCTTCAGCGCTGAGCAGGGCGGAAGGCAGTGAGCCCAATCCTCCGGCGTTGCATACGGCAGCCGCCATCGCGTGACCCTGCGAGCCCGCCATCGGCGCCTGAATGATCGGCAGGGCTGTTCCGAGCAACTCCTGGAAGGTCATGCGTTAGCGTACCTCAGGCCGCCTTCTTTCATGCCTGGTCATGGAATTCCTCAAAAAACAAAAAAATCTCCTTTTTTTTGCTGAAATAAATCAGAGACTCGCTAGCGTACGCGCCGGCCGGGACGAGGTGCAATTTTGGAGGATCAGGCGAACGTAGCTTGACCTCTGCGCAACGTGAATGCTCAAGTGCGCGTGCTGCGGCCCATCCGCCGCTTCGGGGAGCACATCGTGAATCGGCGACTCATCGCATTCGGCTTGTCTTCGGCTGCACTCCTTCTCTCTGCGCCCGGCCACGCGCAGCAGCCGCCGAACATCGGCATCGCTCCCGTGACGCTCACCGAAAGCTCGTACGTTTTCGACACGGCCGAGCAGCACAAGATTCGCGTCACCGTCGTAGTGAAGGGTCTGGTTCATCCGTTCTCCGTGGCGCTGCTGCCCTCGGGCGATGCACTCGTGTCGGAGCGCGGACAACGGCTCCGCCTCGTGCGCAACGCGATCGGCGCCAACGGCGCGCCAGCGACGCTCGAGGAAAAACCGCTCGGCGGCATTCCGGCGATCGAGGGCGGGTACCGCGGCGCCGGCCTGCACGACGTGGTCCTCCATCCGCAGTTCGACAAGAACAAGTGGGTGTATTTCAGCTTCAACAAGCCGGGCGCTCCGCCACCGCCCGATGCGAAGCCGCCGATTCGTCGCGAGAGTCTCGTCTCGCTCATGCGCGGCAAATTTTCCGGCGCCGAGCTGACGAAGGTCGAAGAGCTATTCGTCGGTGAGTCCGGCAGCACCAGCGGCTCGCGCATCGCGTTCGGCAAAGACGGCATGGTGTACATGACCACCGGCGCGCCCTTCGGCGATCAGGGTCAGCGCTTCGACAGCGTTTACGGGAAAGTCCTGCGTCTCAGCGACAACGGCAAGGTGCCCGCGGACAATCCGTTCACCGGTCGTGCGGATGCGCGGCCGGAAATTTTCTCGATGGGTCACCGGGATCAGCTGGGTCTCACCGTGCATCCGGTGACGGGCGCCGTGCTGAATGCGGAACACGGACCCAACGGTGGCGACGAAGTGAACCTGATCCTGCCAGGCAAGAACTATGGCTGGCCGAAAGTCACCTTCGGTCGCTCGTACGAAGGTCCACGCCTCGTCGATTCGCCGATCGCGGAAGGCATCGAGCAACCCCTCATCGTGTGGCTGCCGTCCATAGGTCCGGCCGGTCTCGCGTTCTACACAGGCGATCGCCTGCCCGCATGGAAGGGGAATCTCTTCGTCGGCAGCTCCCGGCGCGGCGAAGTGCCGCGCACCGGTGGCCTCGAGCGCGTCGTGGTCAACGACAAGCTCGAAGAGCTGCGGCGGGAAACGCTGCTGACGGAGTTGCATCAGCGCATCCGCGACGTTCGTCAGGGTCCGGATGGCCTCATCTATGTGGTCACGGATGAAGACGACGGCGCGCTTCTGCGCATCGAACCGGCTGCTTGACGCTTCGCCATCACCCCGTGTATTCCTGCTGCGCCGAGACTGCATGTCCCGCGAACGTGCGGGCAGGGGGACAGTCATGGAGAGGCATGGAGTCAGGCGCGCGTATCTGCTTGCGCTCGCGCTCACGACAACCGGCGTGACACTCGCGGCCGAAGGGGACGCTACTCCCACCGGCTCACTCGCTGAAATCGTTGTCACCGCCCAGAAACGCGAACAATCCCTGCAGGATGTCAGTCTCGCCGTTACGGCGGTCGACGCTGAACGACTCAAGGACAACTTTGTCCTGAGTCTCGAAGACGTGCAGTACCTCGCGCCATCCATGAGCTTCAGTAACAGCGTGGGCGTCGCCAAGGTGTTCATCCGCGGCATCGGCCTCAGCGAGCAGACCACGGGTATCGATCCTTCGGTGGCCGTGCACCTCGACGGTGCGGTCATCAACCAGCCCATCGGGCATTTCACGTCGGTGTTCGACCTCGAGCGTGTGGAGATCGTGCGCGGCCCGCAGGGAACGCTGTACGGGCGTAACGCGACCGGCGGCTCGGTCAACCTGATCACCGCCAAGCCGACGTCTGATCTGCAGGGTTACGCCCGGGCAACGGCGGGCAACTATGGCCTGTTCGTTGGCGAAGCCGCGCTCGGCGGGCCGATAACCGAACACATCAAAGCGCGCGTGGCCGCGCGCGCGAACGTGCGCGATGGCTATGGCCGCAACGAAGTGACCGGCACCGACGTGGACGATGCGCACGTGAAGCAGGCACGCGCGCACCTGCAGTTCGATTTCACCGAGCGGCTGAGTTTTCTCCTGTCGGGCGAGTGGTACGACCAGAACGATCACGCGCTCGGCCTCAAGTTCAAGCGCGCGACGTTCGTCGATTTCGTGAACGATCCCAGGACGCGTCCGCTCGGCCTGGGCGGCTTCCCAACGGGCGAGCGCAACTTCGCGTCCGAGTTCGATCCGACGAGCGACATCGAGACGACGGCTGGCACCGGTACGCTCACCTGGGAGCTGAACGATCGCTTCACGCTCGTGAACATCGCCAACTATCGAGACCTCGACTCGATCCTCATCCAGGACCTGGACATGTCGGGCGTCGTGAATGGCCCTGCTACCACGCGCCAGGCGCCGACCATCCAGACGCGTTTCGCATCCAGCCATCAGTCGAGCGATGAGCTGCAGCTGCATTACGTGAGCGAGCGCCTGAACGGGCTCATCGCGGGGTACTACTTCAAGGAAGGCGTGACTTCGGACAACCGCTCGGGCCAGACACCTGGCGTGCGCTCCGATCCGATCCAGCGCGTGCTGCTGTTCGGCATCGGTGCGACCGAATCGTGGGCTGCGTTCACGCATCTCACGTACAACTTCAACGACGCGTGGGCGCTGAAGGCGGGCGGTCGCTACACGCACGAGAATCGCACCATCGACAACACCGGGTTTGTCACGCCGATCATCAATGGCATGCTCGGCAACCCAATCCCCCAGGTGATGTTGCCGGCGGCGCAGGCTGCGCGCGATCGCACGTTCAATGAATTCACGCCGCTGGCGGGTATCGAATGGCGTCCGACCACCGACCTGATGGTCTACTACACGTACGCCGAGGGTTTCAAAAGCGGCGTGGGCCTCCTGTCCCAGTTCGAGACTGGCATCGCCGATCCGGAGACGATCCAGAACAACGAGCTGGGCTTCAAGAGCGCGTGGCTGGACCGTCACCTGACGCTGAACGTCGCAGTCTTCGATTATCGCCTGCAGAACCTGCAACTCGGGCGAACGCTTCCAGACCCGCTGCGTGGATTCGTAAACCGCTTCGAGAACGCGGCCGGACTGAAAGGTCGCGGTGTCGAGACGGAGCTGTCCTGGGCTTCCGCGGACAATCGGTTGCGGACGAGTTTCGCGGTCGACTATCTCGATGCCGAGTTCACTCGCTTCGACACCGTGGACCAGTTCGATCCGAACCCGCTGCTGGGGCTTGGCCCGCCGCGCGTGCTGTCCTATGCCGGCAACCGCCCGCGCAGCGCGCCGGAGTTCTCGTACGCGGTGGCAGGGCAGTACGACATTCCGTTGCCGAATCAGGCGCAGCTCACTCTCGGGACGGCTGTGTCCCACAAGAGCGAGCAGTTCTACTCCGAGTTCAACAACGACGTGGAGCGCGCGTCTCCGTACACCTTGCTGGACGCGCGAATCACGTACCGGGGCGCGGGCGGGAAGTGGGCGGCCTCGCTGTGGGGGAAGAACCTCACGGACGAGCTGGTGGAGGCGGGCGCCTTCGTCGTTTCGATCAGCCGCACGGTCGGCCGGACCTACCTGCCGCCGCGCACGTACGGACTGACCTTCGACTACACGTTCTAGGAACTCCGCCGCGGCCGCCGCACTCCAATCGCCGGCACAGCGGGAGGTAGAGCCGTGAACGGACTCATCGTCGCGACGTCGGTCGTAGCCACTGCACTCGGCGGCCCATTCTTCGGGCTGGCTCGTCCCGGGCCCGAAGTGTTGCCGAAACCTTTCGACGAGAACGTCACGTTGCCCGGCAAGATTCCGCCCAGCGTGAAGAGTATCGGCGGCTCCTGGATGTTCACCTACCAGTTGCAGAACGCCGCCGTCGAAGGCCGGAACGAAGGCGATCTCCTGGTGAGCTCCGTGCTCATGCTTCGTGAGGACGGCACCTATCAGCTGCACTATTCCGCTCGTTGGAATTTGCCGCGGCCCGTGCTGGGCGGCGTGGTGCCCACGGTCGATGAGCGCGGCGGGATGAACGGGCGCAATGTCTCCGAGACGGGCCGTTTCACCCTCTCAGGCGAGGTGCTCATCCTGAAGCCGGATCGCGTGGACTACCACGAGGTCGAGAAGAACGCCCTGGTCAACCAGCAGCAGATCGAGAACGAGTCACATACCCTGATCATCCGGCTGAACAAGGCGCATCTGTCCGTTGCCGGCCGCTGCGCGAGCTGGCAGGTGGATCCCATCTGCCGCGATACCCCGATCATCTGGTACCCGATGAAAGCCTCCATCGGTACGCGCTGGCTCGGGCGGGAACCGCGTTAGCCCGCTCAGTTCGTTTTCTGCCGGTATTTCTCGAACCACGCGAGGATCGCGCTCGCCTTCGCGGCGGATTGCGACGGCCGTGCCGCGAGTCCGCCGTGCGAAGCGCCCGGCACTTTCACGAGCGCAGTCGGAATGTTCTTCAGCTGTAACGCCTGGTAATACTGTTCGGAGTCGGCCACGGGCGTGCGCATATCCTGCTCGCCGACGACCACCATCGTTGGCGTCTTCACGTTCCCCACGAGCGAGAGCGGCGAGCGCTTCCAGTACGCATCCGGATCTTCCCATGGGTTCTTGGCAAACCAGTACTTCGGTATCGAGGTGTACACGTCCGTCGTCAGCGAGAAGCTCGTCCAGTTGATCACGGGCTTCTGTGTGACGGCCGCGCGGAAACGATCCGTCTTGCCGACGATCCAGGCAGTGAGCACACCGCCGCCGGAACCGCCGGTGACGAACAGATTCTGCGGATCGACGAAACCGCGGGCGATGGCCGCATCGACCGCGCTCATCAGATCGTCGTAGTCGTGATCCGGATAGGCGCGGTGAATGAGATTGGCGAACTCCGCGCCATAGGACGTCGAGCCTCGCGGATTCGTATAGAGCACGACGTAGCCGGCTGCCGCATAGAGCTGATAGTCCGTGGAGAACGTCGGCCCATAGGCCGCGAACGGCCCGCCGTGAATCTCGAGGATGAGTGGATACTTCCGGTCCGGGTTGAAGTCCGGCGGCGTGACCAGCCACGCCTCGACGGGACGCTGGTCGAACGAGGACTTCACTTCGAGCGGTCGCACGGCGCCGAGCTTCTTGTTGCGCAGGAATTCTTCGTTCAGGTGCGTGAGGCGCGTGATACGTCCGTTGCGTCCGATCGCAATGTTCGATGGTGACCCTGGGTCACCCATCGTGAAGGCGACGGTGCCGTTGTTCGCCACCGTGAATTCGCCTCCCGTGTACGGCCGATCCAAGCCACCGCCAGCCAGCCCCGTCGCAACGGGAGTCAGCTTGCCATTGAGCGAGACGCGGCCCACCTTCGTGACGCCGTGATCGGCGTATTGCACGTAGAGGCTGCGGCCATCGGCCGACCAGCGCGCGTTGTCGATGGAGCGATCGAGAGTGCTCGTGATCGAGCGGGCGTTGCTCCCGTCGCGATCCATCAGCTGCAGCTCTATGTTCTGATAGCTGAGCAGCTTGTCCTCGAATCCCAGGTACGCAATCTTCGAACCGTCGGGCGAAACGCCTTGCGCGTTGTCCGGACCTTTGCGCGTCGTGAGCGGTTTGATGGCACCGTCTGCCACCGACACTTCGTAAATCTCCGTGTTCACGGCATCGCGCTGCCAGTCTTCGAGCCGGTTGCCCGTGAGATAGATGAACCGGCCATCGCGGGACCAGCTCACCGGCCCGGCTTCGTTGAATTCGCCGAACGTGAGCTGGCGCGGCGCGCCGCCATCGGCGGACACGACGAACGCATGCCGGTAGCCCGGCTTCAGCGCGCCCGCGCCATCGGCCCGGTAGTTGACGTTCGTGATCACGACGAGCGGTGGCGCCCAGTTGGCGCCTTCGGGTTTGGGAGGCGCCGAGCCGAGCTCCGTCCCCTTGTCCGGCGTGAACAGCGTGAAAGCGATCGAGCGTCCGTCGGGCGACCACGTGAGATCGTCCGGCGCGTCGGTGAGATCCGCGATGCGCGAGGCGGCTCCATTTTTGAGCCACAGCACGTAGAGCTGCACGCGGCCTTCGGAGGTCGAGACGTACGCGAGGCGCGTGCCGTCCGGCGACCAGCGGGGCGAGAAGTGCACGCCCGTGCCTGCGACGAGCGGCGATTGCGCGCCGGACTCGACGTCGATGAGCCAGATCGACTGGCGCGCCTGATCGGTCATCACTTCGTAACTGTTGCGCACGTAGGCGATGGTGCTGCCATCCGGGCGGATTTGTGGATCGGTGGCCCATTGCAGGCCGAATAGATCCTTGCCCTCGAACGTGGGCGTGGGGGCCGTGGGCACCGTGGCTGCGAGTGGGCCGATGGCAGCGCAGGATGCGATGAATCCAAGCCAGGAGATGCGCATCAGGTGATCCCCGAGGTCATGAGAGGCGCGTAGTGTACGCATGCGGCTGGGTGCCGCTCCCACTGTTCGTCTCACGGGCCGGCGCGTTTGACGTGTATTCTTCGCGACATGGCAAACCTCGACCGACGTGATTTCATCTCACTGGCTGCAACGCTCCCTTTCGCGGGCGCAGCTCGTGCGGCGGACAGCCGTAGGCCCAACATCCTGTTCATCGTCGCGGACGATCTCGGGTATGCCGACCTGTCCTGCTACGGCCGGCGGGACATCTCAACGCCCAACATCGACAGGATTGCGAAGGAGGGCGTGCGTTTCGTGCAGGGCTATGCGAATTCCGCCGTGTGCTCCGCGACGCGCACGGCTTTGATCACGGGCCGCTATCAATATCGCCTGCGAGTCGGTCTCGAAGAACCGGTGCGCGATGTGCCGGGTATCGGCCTGCCGCCGCAGCATCCGACGTTGCCTTCGCTCCTCAAGAAAGCGGGCTATCGAACGGCGCTCGTCGGCAAGTGGCACCTTGGCCCGCTGCCGGACTTCGATCCCCAGCGGAGCGGCTACGATCACTTCTACGGCTTTCGGGGCGGTGGCGTGGACTACTACACGCACACCGGCACGACACAGCAGAAGGACTTCTGGGATGGCAACGTGCCGGTCGACAAGCAGGGCTACATGACCGACCTGCTCGGCGATCGTGCAGTGGAGCTCGTGAGCTCGCTCGCGCCCGGACCCTTTTTCATGAGCCTGCATTTCAACGCGCCGCATTGGCCGTGGGAGCCGCCAGGCGATGACAGCGAGTCGCGCCGTCTGGGCACCAGGAATCTGTTTCACTACGACGGCGGGTCGATGCAGATCTACAAGCAGATGGTCGAGCGCATGGACTATCAGGTAGGGCGTGTGCTCGCGGCGCTCGACAGCAAGCGGCTGCGCAAGGACACCATCGTGATCTTCACCAGCGACAACGGCGGCGAGCGCTTTTCCGATACCTGGCCTTTCTCCGGTCGGAAGACGGAGCTGCTCGAAGGTGGATTGCGCATTCCGGCGATCGTGCGTTGGCCGGGCAGGGTTGCTGGCGGTCGCACGCACGAGCAAGTGAACATCAGCATGGACTGGATGCCGACACTGCTGGCCGCCGCCGGTGTCGGGCCCGATCCGGAGTATCCGATGGATGGGATGAGCCTGTTGCCCGCCCTGACCCAGAATGCGGCGCCGGTCTCACGGAAACTTTTCTGGCGCTACAAGGCGAACTGGCAGCGCGCCGTGCGCGATGGCGACTTCAAGCTTCTCAAGATTCGGGACAACACGTTCCTGTTCAACGTGGCCGATGACCCGCTCGAGCGCGCCAACCTGAGGGAGCGCCGCCGGGACCTATACGATCGTATGGTGCGTGACTGGAACGAATGGAACGCCACGATGCTCCCCGAAGTGCCCGAGAGCACCGCCGGCAGTGTCAGCGGAGCCGAATGGGCCGACCACTACGGCGCCACCGCCAGCAAAGGAGAAGTCGACGACCTGACCTGGCCCG
>Ga0081539_10000866_pt1 | contig 57957 bp, 56 predicted proteins | sample TabmetS4T2R2_FD_71023 | JGI IMG/M metagenome (GOLD analysis project Ga0081539, IMG submission 71023) | Tabebuia heterophylla rhizosphere microbial communities from the University of Puerto Rico - S4T2R2 | ecosystem: Host-associated > Plants > Roots > Rhizosphere ...
GCGGCCTACGGCAAGGGGTACTGCGACGCCCTCACCGAGGACGCACCGGGGTCGCTCTGCCTCGAGCACGGGTATGACGTGCCGCGGCGTCGCGAGCGGGACACCGCCGAGGCCTGAGGCCACGTCGGCGACACCGCCGAGGCCTGAGGCCTCACCGGCCGCGTTCCGGGCCCGGTCCTTAGACTTTCCGTCGTGGCACGGACCTCGTCGCCTGCCCGGCTCGTCATCGCGCTGTCGGTCGCGGCAGTGCTCGCCGTCTTCCTCCTCTACACGTCGCTCGCCGGAGGCGGGACGCCGTCGGTCTCGCCGAGCGAGCTCGCCACCAAGACCGGCGAGGTCTCGCTGTACGGCCGCGTGATGGGCCGGCCCACCGGTGACGCCCACGGGGCCGGGCTCCGGTTCGTGCTCGAAGACATCAAGGGCGACCGCAAGGAGCGCGTGAACGTGCTCTACAAGGGCTCCGTGCCCGACCTCTTCCGGCCCGGGCGCGAGATCGTGGTGACGGGCAGGCAGCGGTCAGACGGGACGTTCGTGACGACGCCGGGGTCGATGATCACGAAGTGCCCGTCGAAGTACACGGCCGCCGACTCGTCCTGACGGCATGGCCGACCTCGGCCGCGCAGCGCTTCTCGTCACCCTCGGCCTGACGCTGTACGCGCTGATCGCCGGTGCTGCGGCCGCGATGTCGGGCCGCCGGCGGCTGGCGCTCTCCGCGCGGAACGCGCTCTACGGCGCCCTCGCCTCGACGGCGGTCGCGGCGGCCGTGCTGCTCGCGGGCTTCGTCCGCGACGACTTCTCGCTGACGTACGTCGCCGACCACTCGAGCCGCGATCTGCCGCTCCAGTACAAGATCTCGGCGTTCTGGGGCGGGCAGGAGGGCTCGCTCCTCCTGTGGCTGCTCGTGCTCAACGCGTACGCCGTACTTGCCGTCTGGTTCGCGCGTCGCCGTGCGCGCGATCTCGTCGTGTGGGTGACACCCGTCCTCGGCGCGATCGGCGTCGCGTTCGCCTGGCTTCTCGTCGCCGTCTCGAGCCCGTTCGACACGATCGCGGCGCCCGCCGACGGCAACGGGCTCAACCCGAGCCTGCAGAACCCGTACATGGTCATCCACCCCGTGTTTCTGTACCTCGGGTACGTCGGCCTCGCGGTGCCGTTCGCGTTCGCGATGGGCGCGCTTCTCTCCGGCCGCACGGACGAGCGGTGGATCGTCGCGACGCGCCGATGGACGATCGTCGCCTGGACCGCGCTCGGAATCGGCCAGCTGCTCGGCGCGCACTGGGCGTACCAGGAGGTCGGCTGGGGCGGCTACTACGCCTGGGATCCCGTCGAGAACGCCGCGCTGATGCCGTGGCTGGCGGCGACCGCGTATCTGCACTCGGTGATGATCCAGGAGAAGCGCGGGATGCTCAGGGTCTGGAACGTCTCGCTCGTGAGCCTCGGGTTCTGCCTCTCGCTGTTCGGGACCTTCCTCACGCGGTCGGGCATCGTCAGCTCGATCCATTCGTTCACGCAGAGCGCGATCGGCCCGTGGTTCCTGGGCTTCATCGTCGTGGCGGTCGTGTTCGCCGGGGCGATGATCTGGCTGCGGCTTCCGCGGCTCCGGACGACGGCGCGCCTCGAATCGCTCGTCTCGCGGGAGGCGTCGTTCCTGTACAACAACCTGCTCCTCGTCGCGCTCTGCCTCACGATCCTCTGGGGGACGGCGTGGCCGATCGTCTCGGAGGCGGTGCGCGGCGAGGCGGTCGTCGTGGGTCGCCCGTACTTCGACTTCTTCCTCCGGATCTTCGGGTTGCCGCTGCTGCTGCTGATGGGCATCGGCCCGCTCGTCGCCTGGCGGCGCGCGTCGCTTCGCGGCCTCGGCCGCGTGTTCGCGTGGCCCGCCGGGATAGCGCTCGCGACAGGTGTCGTGCTGATCGCCCTCGGCGCGGGCTCGTCCGTTCCCGGCCTGATCGCATACACCTTCTCGGCGTTCGTGCTCGGCACGATCGCCGTCGAGTTCGTCCGTGGGACGTCGGCCCGCAAGGCGCTGACGGGCGAAGGCGCGGCGACGGCGTTCGCGCAGCTCGTCGGCCGGAACCGGCGCCGCTACGGCGGCTACGTCGTGCACGCGGCCGTCGTGCTGCTCGCGATCGGCATCGCGGGCTCGAGCGCGTACGACTCGGTTGTCGAGGGCCGGCTCGCGCGCGGCGACTCGCTCGAGGTCGGCGGCTACGCGCTCACGTACCGCGACCTGACCGAGCGCGAAGGGCCGAACGCGACCGAGATCAGGGCGCACCTCGACGTCCGACGCGGCGACGAGCAGCTCGGCACGATCACCGCGGGGAAGAACGCGTACAGCGTCGAGCAGCAGGTTTCCAACGAGGTCGGGATCCGCTCCGACCGGCTCACCGGCGAGGATCTGTTCGTGATCGCGGAGCAGGTCAACGAGGACGGGACGGTGTTCTTCCGCGTGTTCGTGAAGCCGCTCGTCAACCTCATCTGGCTCGCCGGGTTCGTCTTCGTCCTCGGTGCCGTGATCGCGCTCTGGCCGGACGCCCGCGAGGAGCGGCGGCTGGCGACGCGATACGCTCCGATCGAGGGCGGGGACCGCCGCGCGACCACGTGACCGTGTGGATCCTGCTCGGCGCGGCGCTCGCCGTCGCGGGCGTCGTCGTGGTCGCGCTTCCGTTCCTTCGTGAGCCGGAGCCGACGTCCGACTCGCTCCGGCTCCTCGGGGCCGAGGAGCAGCGGAGGCTCGAGGCCGTCGAGGCGCGCGATCGAGCCCTCGCCGCGCTGAAGGAGCTCGAGGCCGATCATCGCGCCGGCCGCGTCTCCGACGACGACTACCGCGCGGTCGTCGGCATCCTCCGGCGCGACGCGGCGGAGGCGCTGCGGGCGCTCGACGGGCTCGAGGGAGGGAGTCGACGGATGGGCGCGAAGAGCGGATGATGGGTCGCCGCGCAGCCCTCGAGGCCGCCGCAGCCGTCCTGCTCGCCGCCGCCCTGCTCGTCCAGGCCGGTCCCGCGGCGGGAGACCCGGGGACGGACAAGGCGCGTGTCGACGGCGAGCTCGGCCGGCTGCGCGGGGTGGCGGAGGAGGCGCAGCGGAAGGCGGGCGTCCTCACCGACGAGCTGAGCGCCGTGGCGGGACGTGTGCGCGAGATCCAGGCAGGTCTCGAGGCCCAGCAGGCGCGGCTCGACGTGCTCGAGGGAACGCTCGCGCGGGCACGGACGCGGCTCGCAGGGCTCGACAAGACGATCGCCGACCAGACGAGGCGCCTCGAACGGCTGCGCGGCGAATACCGCATCGCCCTCGAGCGACTCGAGCTTCGCGTGCGCGAGCTCTACATGACGGACGGCCCGGACGCTCTGTCGTTCGTCCTCGGCACCTCGTCGTTCACGGACATCCTCGACAACCTCGAGCTGCTCGGACGGATCGGCCGCCAGGACGAGCGAATCGCAGCAAACGTGAAGAGCGCGCGCGACGGCGTCGCGGACGCACGGCGCCGGACCCGCGTGGCGCGCACCGAAGCAGCCCGCGTCCAGGCGCTGGCGGCATCGGCCGCCGCGGAGCAGCGGAGCGTCGTCACACGGCTCACGGCAAGTCGCGACGCGCTCGTCGTCGCGCAACAGGAGAAGAGCGCGACGCTCGCGTCGATCAAGGATGACCGAAACGCGGTCCTGGAGGAGATCGAGGGGCTCGAGGAGCAGAGCGCCGAGCTCGCCGCGCGGATCCGCGAGAGCCAACAATCGTCGTCCGTTCCCCCGATCGTCCCGCCGGGCGGAAGCGGGGTGCTCGGGTGGCCGGTTTCCGGCCCCGTGACCAGCGGCTTCGGCATGCGTTGGGGGCGAATGCACGAGGGGGTCGACGTCGCCGTGCCCTCGGGAACCGCTGTGCGGGCGGCCGCAGCGGGCAGCGTGATCTATGTCGGCTGGCTCGGCGGCTACGGCAACCTCGTCGTCGTCGATCACGGCGGCGGGCTCTCGACGGCCTATGCCCACAACTCGTCGTTCGCCGTGTCGCAGGGGCAATCGGTCGCGGCGGGAGAGGTCGTCGCGTACGCCGGGAGCACCGGGCACTCGACCGGACCGCACGTGCATTTCGAGGTTCGGGTCAACGGCAGTGCCGTCGACCCGCTCGGCTACCTCTAGGTCAGGGCGCTGCGCAGCATCCGGTGCGGCTACGCGCAGGGCTTCCACTTCTCGCCACCGGTCTCCGCAAAACGAGTTCGAGGCGATGCTGCTCGACGAGGCTGCGCGCGAGCTGCCGACGCCGCAGCGGATCGCCTAGGCCGCGTCGATTGCCGCGGGCAGCTCGTCCGCGACGACGAAGTACAGGTCGGGCAGCGCCCGCCAGCGTTCGTCCAGCCCGAGGCCGTAACCGGCGAAGAGCTCGTCGGGCACCGTGAAGCCGACGTAGTCCAGCGGCACGTCGTCGACCAGGCGGCGATAGGGCCGGTCGAGGAGCGTCACCGCCGAGATCGAGGCCGGCTCGCGCTCGGCGAAGGAGCGCGTGAGGAAGCCCAGCGTCAGGCCCGTGTCCACGACATCCTCGACGACGATCACGTGACGTCCGGCAATCGGACGGTCGAGGTCCTTCAGCAGCCGGACGCCCCCGCCCGACCGGCCGCTGCCGTACGGCGCCAGCTCGATCACGTCGAGCTCGTGGTCGCACGGAAGGGCGCGGGAGAGGTCGGCGAGAAAGACGAGGCTCGACTTGAGCGGCGCCACGAGCACGGGCACCCGGTCGGCGTAGGCGGCGGCGATCTCCCGGCCCAGCTCCTCGACGCGGGCGGTGATCTCCTCTCGCCCGAGGTACACGTCGCCGATCGGCTCGCCTCGCGCGCGGAGGCGCTCTGCGGTCGAGCTCACGACGCGATGCGCAACCTGTAGCGCTGCGCGAGTCGCTCGATGTCGCGCCGGTAGAAGAGCTTCACCCTGACGTCCGGATAGAGACGCCTGACCTCTCGGAGCTTGCGGTTCTTGCGCGTGACGAGGGACTGCTTCATCACGGTCACCTCGATGTAGAGATCCTGCTCCGGGAGGTAGAAGTCGGGCGTGAAGGCGCTCGTGACGCGGCCCTCGGGGTCGCGTTCGAGGACGAACGAGCGCGGCTCGTACTCCCACGGGATCCCGTACCAGTCGAGGATCTGCGCGCATTCCCGCTCGGCGGCGTTGACGAAACGCGGCGGCTCTGAGCCGCGATATGCCTGGAAGCGGGCAGTTTCCCTGGGCGATTCGGGCACCGCTTCGAGGGTAGCGACGCGCTCGGACGGCCTTGATTCCGCCTCGTTCTCGCCGCGATCCCGCTGCATTTCACGATGCACGAGCATCTCGCGGGGCCCTCGGTCTCCAACCTACACTGCGTCCAATGGCCCTCGACGAGCGCTCGTTTCGGATCGCGCACCTCTCCGACCTGCACTGCGGAGGGCCGTACTTCGAGGCGAACCTGCTCGAGCGCGCGATCTCGGAGATCAACGAGCTCCAGCCGGACATCGTCGTCTGTTCCGGCGACCTGACGACGTTCGGCTTCAAGCACGAGTACCAGCTCGCCCGCCAGTACCTCGACCGGATCGCCTGCGACTCGTTCGTCGTCGTGCCCGGCAACCACGACGCGCGCAACGTCGGCTACGTGCACTTCGAGGACCTCTTCGGGGAGCGACACGCGGTGCTCCGCAAGGACGGTGTCACCGTCGTCGCGGTCGACTCGACGGAGCCGGACCTCGACCACGGTCAGATCGGACGCGGGCGCTACGCGTGGATCGAGGAGGAGTTCGCCCGCGAGCCGTCTCATCTCCGGATCTTCGTACTGCACCACCACCTGCTCCCGGTGCCGGGCACCGGCCGGGAGCGAAACGTCGTGTACGACGCGGGCGACGCCATCGAGTGCCTCCTGCGGGCCCGCGTCCATCTCGTGCTCTCCGGCCACAAGCACGTGCCGTACGCCTGGCGGCTCGAAAATCTGTTCGTCGTCAACACGGGCACGGTTTCGTCCCTGCGTCTGCGCGGAAACACCCGACCCTGTTACAACGTGGTGGAGGTCAACCGCCATCACGTGTCCATCTCTCGCCGACATCCGTTCCACGGGGAAGAACGGATCATCCAGTTCTCCACCGAGACGTTCGAATACGAGAAGTACACGGGCCGGATCGAGCGAGAGGTGACGACTCGCGGATGAGACGCGCGATCGCGATCATCGACGGGGAGCACTACGCCCCCGTCGTCCGTGCGGCGCTCGATGAGCTCGACGACGTCGTCGTCGCGGCGGTGCTCGTCGGAGGCACCGAGAAGCTGCGCGGCGACGACGAGGGCTACGGCGTCCCGCTCGAGCCCTCTCTCGAAGAGGCGGTCGCGCGCCACCTCCCCGACGTCGTCCTCGACGTGTCGGACGAGCCCGTCCTCGGGCCGCCCGAGCGGATGGCGCTGGCCGGTCGCGCGCTCGCGCTCGGCGTGCCCTACGAGGGGCCCGACTTCCGGTTCGATCCTCCTCCGGCCGAGCCGGTCGACCTGCCGACGCTCGCCGTGATCGGGACGGGGAAGCGGGTCGGCAAGACCGCGGTGACCGGTCACGTCGCGCGGAGCCTCGCGGCAACGCGGCGCGTCGTGGTCGTGGCAATGGGTCGCGGCGGCCCGCCCGAGCCCGAGGTCGTCACCGTCTCGCCGACCCTGGAGAGCCTTCTCGAGCTGTCCCGCGGCGGCCGTCACGCGGCGTCGGATCACCTCGAGACGGCGATCGCCGCGGGCGTGACGACCGTCGGCTGCCGCCGGTGCGGGGGCGGGCTCGCCGGCGCCGTAGCCGTATCGAATGTCCGCGAGGGGGTCGCGGTCGCGACGGCGCTCGGCCCCGACCTCGTCGTCCTGGACGGGAGCGGCGCGGCCTTGCCGCCGATCGACGCGACGTGGCGCGTGCTCGTCACCTCGGCGGCCCAGCCCGTCGACGTCGCGGCCGGCTACCTCAACACGTATCGCGCTCGAATCGCCGACCTCGTCGTCGTGACGATGGCAGAGCCCGAGGCGCCGCATGCGGCGCTCGCACGCGCGCTCGAGCCGCATCTCGGGCCGGACGTTCCGGTGATCCGGACGGTGCTTCGTCCCCGGCCGCTCGAGCCCGTGTCCGGAAAGACCGTCGCGTTCTTCTGCACGGCGCCGGCGGCTGCGCACGACGCGCTGACGGCGCATCTCGCCGCGGCACACGAGGCGGACGTGCGGGACGTCTCTGGAAACCTCGCGAACCGAGAGCGCCTGCGGGACGACGTCGCGCGCGCGGAGGCCGAGGTGTTCCTCGTGGAGCTGAAGGCGGCCGCGATCGACGTCGTCGCCGAGGAGGCGACGCGTCGCGGCATCGAGGTCGTCCTCGCGACGAACGACGTCGTGCCCCTCCTAGGCGAGCCCTCGCTCGACGCGGAGCTTGCACGCCTGGCCGGCGAGGCGACCGTCGCGGCGCCGGAGGCGGTGCGTTGGTGAGAGAGCGACGCTACCTCGCTCCCCTGCCGCTTGGCGGCGACGAGGGCCCGCCGTGGTCGAAGGGGCTCATGTCCCGTGCGCTCGGCGCGACGGGACTTCCGATCACGCGTGCGTACGAGCTCGCGCGACGCGCCGACGCCGACCTGGAGGAGCGTGGGACCGACCAGCTCGACCTCGACCGACTCGCCGAGCTCGCGGCCGAGGTCCTCGGCGAGGCCGAGGGCGGCCGCACGATGCGCCGCCTGCGCCAGCTGCATGCCCTACGCCAGCTCGACGTCCCGATCATCCTGCTCATCGGCGGCGCGACCGGGACGGGGAAGTCCACGATCGCGACGGAGGCGGCCCACCGGCTCGGGATCACGCGCGTCACGTCGACCGACTTCATCCGGCAGACGATGCGCGCCTTCTTCTCGCCGGCGTTCATGCCGTCGGTGCACTACTCGAGCTTCGAGGCCGGCCTCGCACTGACGAAGGCAGAGGAGGACGAGACGGGCGACGCGCGCCTGCTGGGCTTCCTCGACCAGACGCGCAACGTGCTGGTCGGCGTCGAGGCCGCTGTCGACCGCTCGCTCGCCGAAGGCTGGTCGATGGTGCTCGAGGGCATCCACATCGTCCCCGGGATGGTCGACTTCGAGACCAACGGCGCGATCGTCGTCCAGTGCCTGATCGCAATCGAGGACGAGGACATGCACCGCAGCCACTTCTGGGTGCGCGACCACACGACCGAGGGTCTCCGCCCGCTCGAGAAGTACCTCGACGGGATGCCCGAGATCCGCCTCATCCAGGACGCCCTGATCGAGCGCGCGCAGCGCTACGACGTGCCGGTGATCATGAATACGACGCTGGACGAGGCGATGGGTGAAGTTCTCGACCTTGTGCTGACCACCGCCGACCAGCTCGTCAGAGCGTAGGCTCGCCACCGTGGCGGACTGCCTCTGCACCCGGTACGCGCGTGCGACCGAGTGGGCGGCTCTCGCCGGTGCACGCTGGCTCGGCCGGGCGGACGAGGAGGCGGCCGAGGAGGCCGCGGCGAGCGGCATGAAGTCCGCGCTCGACGAGTTGCCGATCGACGGACGCATCGTGATCGGCGCACGCTCCGGCGAGGCATTGCTGCTCGGCGGCACGGTCGGGGCTGGAGGCGACCGCGTCGACCTCGCGCTCGACCCGATCGAGGGTCGCGGGGTCGTGGCGCGCGGCGGGGTGGGGGCGATGGCCATGCTCGCCGTCGCGCCCGAGGGCGCGCTCCGTCACCTGCCGGACATGTATATGCGCACGATCGCCGTCGGCCCCCGCGCCCGAGCGGTGATCGACCTCAACCGACCGGTCGCGGACAACGTGCACAAGGTTGCGGAGAGCTTCGGGCGGCAGCCGCTCGACATCACCGCGCTCGTGCTCGACCGACCCCGCCACCACGATCTGATCGAGGAGCTGCGCAGCGCAGGCACGCGTATCAAGCTGATCGGCGACGGAACGGTCACGGCGTCGATCTCCGCTTCGATCCGCGGGACGAACGACCACATCGCGATCGGCATCGGCGGCACGAGGCAGGCGATCCTCACCGCCGCCGCTCTCCGCTGCCTCGGCGGCGGCATCCAGGCCCAGCTCTGGCCGACCACCCGGACGCAGATCGAGACGGCGTACGAGGTCGGCATCGACGACGTGACGCACGTCTTCACCGAGGAGGAGCTCGCGAAGGGCGACGTGATCTTCGTCGCCACCGGCGTGACGAACGGCGACCTCCTGCGTGGCGTCCGCTTCATGGCCGACTCGGCCCGCACCCACTCGCTCGTCATGTGCATGCGCTGCAACTGGGTGCGGTTCACCGACGGGATTCACTTCTTCGCCCGCGACCGCCGCGAAGAGGTGCGCCTGCTCGGCTAGGCCCTCCGCGACACGCGACGCAGGTATGTGTGTCCGGTGAAGCTCGGGTGGAGAGGTGGTTCACGCCCTCGTCACGAGCAGTCCGCGCCACTAGGGTCGCGCGCGGTCATCACGACGAAGGGGGTTCACGATGCGGAAGGTCTTGGTCCCGGTCGCGGCGCTCGCCGTCGCCGCGATCGTCGCCGGCTTCGCGATTGCCGACGACGGCAAGGGCAACAGACGCGAGTTCACGTTCGCCGTCGGCCTCTGGGGCGATCTTCCGTACTCGAGCGAACAGGCGAACCCCGGCGTCCCGAACCTGATCGCGGACATGAACAACGCGGGGCTCGTGTTCAGCGTGCACAACGGCGATCTGAAGGCGGGGCGAGCGAATGCCACCCCGCCGAGCGTCACGTGCGACGACCAGCTGTATGCCGATGCCAAGTCGATGTTCGACTCGCTGAAGGAGCCGGCGATCTTCACGCCGGGCGACAACGACTGGACCGACTGCGACCGCGTCGAGAACGGCCCCTTCAACTCGCTCGAGCGACTCGACTACGAGCGGCACGTGTTCTTCTCCACCGACCGCTCCCTGGGGCAGAAGACTTTGCAGCAGGAGGTGCAGAAGACGCCTCTCTGCAAAGGGTTCAAGAGCGGCACGGCCGCGACGACGACGGAGTACACGAACGTCCCGTGCGTCGAGAACCGTCGCTGGACGTACAAGAACGTCACCTTCGCGACGCTCAACGTCCAGGGCACGTGCAACAACCGCTGCTCGAGCGGGACCGGCGATCCCGCCGGCGACGACGTCGAGTGGGCGGCCCGGAACGCAGCCGATCTCCAGTGGTTGAAGGACACGTTCGCGACGGCGAAGGCGCACGGGTCGGCAGGCGTCATGATCATCTGGCAGGCCGACGTCGGCTTCGACGAGTCCGGGTACCAGGGGGCGCCGAAGCGCAGGTCGACGACGCTCGTGGAGACCGACGGTGCGCCCGACGGCGTGCGCGAGCTCGTCTGGGAGCTCCGTAGCCAGACGATCGCCTTCGGCAAGCCCGTCGTGCTCGTCCACGGCGACTCGCACTACTTCATGGTCGACAAGCCGCTCAAGGACGTCGACGGCAAGCGCATCGAGAACTTCACCCGCGTCGAGGCGTTCGGCGACAACGCCGCGAACGGCCTCAACGACGTGCACTGGGTGAAGGCGCTCGTCGATCCGGAGAGCCGCGACGTGTTCGCGTTCCAGGCGCAGACGGTGCCGGGGAACGTCGTCGCCCACAACAACCCGCCGTTCTCGCCGTAGTCGGCGCGTCGTGCGAGCCGAGGCCGTCCTCCGGCTCGCCGCGTTATCCGAAGCCGAGAATGAACTTCGCGTCGTCCGACATGCGGTCGGGCGTCCACGGCGGGTCGAACGTCAGCTCGACCTCGACGTGCTCCACGCCCGGCAGCGCGGCGACGACCTCGTGGATGTTCTCCTGGATCATCGGCCCGGCCGGGCAGCCCATCGACGTGAGCGAGTGGATCACCTTGACCTTCTCGCCCTCGATCTCCGAGTCGTAGTAGAGGCCCAGCTCGACGATGTCCATCCCGAGCTCGGGATCCTCGACCCCGTGCAGCGCCTCGACGACGTCGTCCTTCGTGACCATGGCCCTACCGTAGCCGCTGGCGACGTTCAGACCGGGATCTCGAGCACGATCTTCCCCATCTGCTCGCCCGACTCGAGGCGCTCGTGGGCGGCGGCGATCTCGGCGAGCGGGAACACGCGGTCGACGTGCACGCGCGCCCGGCTCGAGCGGACGAGGTCGTACGCGCCGAGGAAGTCCTCCCGCGTCCCCATCGTCGAGCCGAGGACGTCGAGCTGCTTCCACCAGAACCGGTGCAGCTGCGCCGGAGGGTTCGGCCCGGTCGTGGCGCCGCAGACGACCACGCGGCCCCGCGGTCGGACCGCAGCCAGCGAACGAGCCCAGGTCGCGTCGCCGACCGTCTCGACGACGACGTCAGCGCCCTTGCCCGTCGCCTCCTTCACCGCGACGACGACGTCCTCCTTGTGGTGATTCACCACGAGGTCGGCGCCCCACTCGCCTGCAGTCGCCAGTTTCTCGTCGCTTCCCGAGGTGACGATCGTCTTCACCCCGAGCGCCCGGCAGATCTCGAACGCCGCCGTCGCGACACCGCCGCCGATGCCCCAGATGAGCGCCCACTCGCCCTCCCCGACGGCTGCGCGCGTGACGAGCATCCGGTAGGCCGTCTCGTAGACGAGCGGGAAGGCTGCGGCGACCTCGAACGAGATGTCGTCGTCGAGCGGGTACACCTGCGTCGCGTCGACGGCGATCAGCTGGGCATGCGTCCCCTCCGTGTGCTCGCCGAGCACCATGATCCGGTCACCGAGCTCGAGACCGGGGTTGAGGACGACCCTTTGGCCGATCCGCAGGCTGCCGATGGCGTCGCCGAGCACCACGACCCCTGCGCCGTCCGCGCCGAGGATCCGCGGCTTCGGCACGGAGGGCAGCCCCTTGCGCACCCAGATGTCGAGGTGGTTCAGCGACGCGGCGTGGAGCTGGACGAGCACCTGTCCCGGCCCGGGGACGGGGTCCGGCGCCTGCTCCACGCGCAGCACCTCCGGCCCGCCGTCCTCGTGGATGCGCACGGCGAGCATGGCACGATCCTCTCATGACGGACGACGAGCTGCGCCTGCTCGCCGAGGAGCTCGGCCTCGACGTGGTCGGAGCCGCCCCGGCGGCGCCCTACGAGCAGACCGAGCGGTACATCCACGAGCGGCGCGAGCGCGGCCTCTTCGGGTCGATGCGGTTCACGATGGCCCAGCCCGACGTCTCCTGTCATCCGGAGTCGCTGCTCGAGGGCGCGCGCACCGTCGTCTCGGCCGCGCTCTGCTACTACGCCCCTGGTCCGGAGCCCGGACCGGGGGAGGGGCGTCTGCCCCGCTATGCATGGCGCGACCACTACGCGCTCCTGCGCGAGCGGCTCGACGCGCTCGGCCGTCGGCTCGGCGGCTCGTACCGCGTGCTCGTCGACGCGAACCAGCACGTCGACCGCGCCGGCGCCGAGCGCTCGGGTGTCGGGTTCATCGGCAAGAATTCGATGCTCATCACCCGCGGCTACGGCTCCTGGGTCGTGCTCGGCACGCTCGTCACGGACGTCGAGATCGAGCCGACGCCGTCCCTCGACGCCGGCTGCGGGAGCTGCACCCTCTGCATCGACGCGTGCCCGACCGACGCACTGGACGAGCCCGGCGTCCTGGACGCGACGCGCTGCATCGCCTACTGGACGCAGACCGCCGGCGAGATGCCCGACGACGTGATGGACGCGCTCGAGGACCGCGTCTACGGCTGCGACATCTGCCAGGACGTGTGCCCGTGGAACCGCGGGGTCGAGAAGCGGCGGGCCGACGAGCCGCTGCCGGACGGCGCGACCCCGACGGTCGACCTGGTCGACTGGCTGGCGCGGGACGGCTCGGAGCTCGTCGAGGAGCTCGACCGCCTGTTCGTCCCGCGGAACGACGCGCGCTGGCTCAGGCGGAACGCGCTCGTCGCGCTCGGCAACGCCGGCCGCGCCGAGGACGAAGGCCTCGCCGAGCGCTTCCATGACCACGAGGAGCCGGCGCTGCGCTCCGCCGCGGCTCGAGCCACGGCGCGGATCGCGGAGCGGCGCGCGTGAGCGACCCGGATCGCCTGCAGGTCGTCGCACACGAGCTCCGCAGCCCGGTCGCCGCCCTCGCGGCGCTCGCGGAGGCGCTTCCAACCGCGCCGCCGCCGGCTCGCGCACGGCTGATCGAGCTCGCCGTCGCGGCCGGCCGCGACATCGAGCGCATCCTCTCCGACCCCGAGCTGTTCTCGCTCCGCCGCGAGCTCGTCGATGTCGGCGCCATCGTCTCGTCCTTTGCGGACGACGGGAAGGTGAGCGTCACGGTGTTCGGCAGCCCGCAGGCGCACGCGGATCCCACCCGACTCCGCCAGGTGATCGGGAACGTGGTCGCGAACGGGCTCCGGCACGGGACGCAGGTGACGATTCAGGTCAGGACGGGCCCCGACGTCGTGCTCGTCGACATCGTCGACGACGGCCCCGGAGTCGACCCCGGCCTCGACCCGTTCGCCCGGGGGACGAGCGGCGCCGGATCGACGGGTCTCGGCCTGTGGCTGGCACGCGAGATCGCCGGGGCCCACGGCGGCACGCTGCGACTTCTGCCCGGGCCTGACGGAGGAGCCCGCTTCAGGCTGGTTCTGCCGTCCGCTTCCGCCGTGCACTGAGGCCGAGCTCGTACTGCAGCTCCTGCGCCCGGGCCGCGACGGCCCGGCGAACGCTCGCCGGCTCGATCACGACCGTTTCGCCGCGGTCGGCGAGCACCTCCGACAGGAGCCATTCCTCCGTCTTGAACGTGACGTCCGAGAGCGCGGACTTGTCGGTCAGCGCCTTGGCGTCCCGCTCGAGCTTCCAGCGGGCGATCGGCGGCGCATGCCACAGCCGCGCGACGGCCGGCTCGGCGAGGTAGTTCGGGTCGAATCCCTCGCGCGGCTCGAAGCGATCCGGGGTGAGCCGGGCGGAGCGCATCCGGTCGAGGCGGTACGTCCGAGGCCCGTCCACGCTGCGGTCCCACGTGTGGACCCGCCAGAAGGGCAGCTCGCGCTCGATCGTGTACGGCTCGACGAGCCGCGTCGTCGGCTCCTCCTCGCCCTCCTTGAGGTACTCGAGCTCCACGAGCCGCCGCTTCTCCGCGCCGTCGGCGAGCGTCCGCACGAGCGCCTCCTCGTCCGTCGCCGCGCGCGTCGCGTGGGACGGCGCCAGCTCGAACTGGCCGAACGTCTCCTCGAGCTTCCGACGGACGCGCTCGAGCGGCGTGTGGGCCTCCGCGGCGATCGTCGGGCCGACGTACTCGATCGCGAGCCGGATCGCCCGGGCCTCGAGCGGCGTGAGCTTCGGAGGCTTGCGGAACACGTCGCCGTACAGCTCCTTGTCGACACGGACCCGGTCGGTCTCGTCGTCCGCCTCGGCGTAGACCGTGTAGCAACCGCCGCCGAAGTTCACGAGGTTCAGCAGCGAGAGGGTCTCCTGCAGCTCCTCTCGAGGAAGCGAGAACCGCTCGGCGAGCTCGGTCGCGTCGAGGTCCGCGGTGCGCTCGTCACCGCACGCCGCGAGAAGGTGCGCGAGGAGCGCCTGGAGGACGCCGAAGCGCTCGGGCGCGACGGGGCCCGCAGGCTGCCGCTCCGTCGCGACCCTGGAGTCGACCCGGCGCTCGCGCGCCGTCTCCGGGGCGGCACCGGTGTGCCGCGCACGGAGCAGGCGCAGGGCGTCCTTCACGTGGTCGCGCAGCTCCGCCGGCTCGAGCGGCACCGCCCGCCCGTTCTGGCGCAGGATCCACGCGACGAGCGGTCCGAGCGTCGCGTACGGCGTCTCGAAGACGCCGTCGACGACGGTGCCGGCGTCCGCGAGCGTCCGGTGCACCCACCACGCGGTGTCTCCCTGCACCTCGATGCGCGCGATCCCGGCCGGCTCGCCGATCTGCCACGGGCGCGCGACGCGGTGGGCATCGACGTCGAAGTCCGGCGGGAGCCGGAAGTCGCGCTCGCGACGGGTCGCGAACCGGATGTCCGAGCGGATCCGCGCGACGCGGAACGTACGCGTCGCGTCACGGTCGAGGTCGTGGCCGACGACGTACCAGACCCCTTCGTCGAGCCGGAGCGCGTAGGGATTGAGGCGGCGCTCGGTCTCGCGGTCGCGGGCCGGCGACCAGTAGCGGAACTGGATCGTGCGCTGCTTGGAGATCGCGGCCTCGAGCTTCGAGAGACGCGCCGCGAGCTCCGGCGAGTAGTCGGGCGCGGTCACGCGAACGCGCTCCGCGGTCGCCGTCGGGGCGTGCTGGAAGCCCGGCCGGCCGAGCGCGAGGTTCTGGAGCGCAAGGCGAAGCGGCTCGGCGTACGCGAACTTGCCCTCGAGCGTGTACAGCGCGGTCTGCAGCGCCGCGAGCTCGTCCTCGTCCAGGTCGAGCTGGTCGAGGAAGTAGTGCTCGGAGCGGAGCGTGTAGAGCTCCTCGCCCGTGAACTCGTCGCGCTGCGACGTGAGCGGGACGCCGAGCGCGGTGAGCTCGGCCCGGTCGGAGTAAAAGCGGCGGGCGAACGCCTCGTCGGACATCTCGGAGTATCCCTCGACGTTGCCCTTGACGTCCCTCGCCGTGAGCGGCCGGCGCTCCGCCATCAGGAACGCGACGAGGGAGAGCTGCCGGATGAGCTTGTCGGTGTCGTGCGACACTTCGAGTGAGCCTACAGTCGAAGCCGCATCAGATCCGTGTCACGCTCCGCGTGACCCGGACCAGGTGCGATTCGAAGCGGACCTGGGCTTCCGATCGCGCAGCGGTCGGGAGCTCCTAAGCGGCCGCGGCTGCGCGCGCGGGGAGCGTCGTGCGCTCGAGGTGCTGGTGCGACGGGCAGTAGTCACGGCCCGGAAGCGGCGTGCGCTGGCAAGCCTTGCCCTTGCGGGTGGTGGCCTTGCAGCGGCTCACGCCGCCGTCCAGGAGCCCTGCTTCGAGCTGGGCCTCGATGAAGCCGACGGCCGCGTTGACGCCCTCCTTCACCGCCCACGCCACGTGCGCCTGGGCGGTAATCGGGAAGTAGCGGCGGATGTCCTGGAAGAGCGTCCGGTCGGGACGCGCGAAGTACTGGGGGTCCTGCGCAAGGCGGGCCATCGTCTCCTCGCACTCGCAGAGGACCGTACGACGGTACTCGAGGTGCGTCTCATGATCGACATACGGGTCGATCAGGTCTTTGATCGAGCGGTAAATCGCCCGCGAGTACTGGTACATGCACGACTGCAACTGCGCGAGATTGGCATCCATACGGATTAGTCTCCCGTTCCGTCGTTCGCCAGGTCGCGGCCTCCGAGCGCGTCCCGAGCACCTACGAGGGCGAGTCTACCCACTCTCGGCCGCTGTTACAAACTCGGTCACGATCGTTGTCCATCCTGTAACAAATCACGGCTCGACCTTGACGACGCGGGCGCCCTTGACGACCACTCGGGCCTTGCGCAACGAGCCCGTCGCGTCGGCCTGGCTCTGGTAGCGGCCGGTGAACGTCATCCAGTAGCCGGGTTGGAGGCTCGCGAAGCGCGACGAGTCGAGGACGCCGACGCGTGGCAGGCGCCTGGTCCGGGCGCGCTGCGCGACGGCGACCGCCTTGTCGCGACCGTTGTCCTTCGGGATGGAGACGAGCACGATCGTCCAGCCTCGCTGTGCTCTCGGCCAGACGGCGAGCCGCGTGCTCGGCTCGACGGCCCGGGTCGGGGCCGTGACGCTTCCGCCGGTCGCGGTGCGCACACGCTCGGCGGTCGGGCCCTCGGAGGCGAGGACGATCGCGGTGACCGCGCCTGCGACCGCGAAGGCGGCCAGGCCGCCGACACGCATCCGGAGCGCCCGCGTGTCGGTGGGAACGCGGCCGAGCCGCTGCCGGCCCGGAAGCCGAAGGCCGCACGAGAGGCAGAACTCCTGCCCGGCGTCGACGGCGGCCCCGCAGCGTGGGCACGTCGTCGACGCGGCGGCGCTCACGCGGACGTTTCCTCGGCGCTCACTTCGACGACGTCGAGCGAGCGCCCGCAGCTCGGACAGAAGCGCGCGCCGATCAGGATCGGCGCCCCACAGGAGCAGATCGTCGCCTGTTTCCGCCGCAGACCCGCTCCCCTCACGAGCGCGTCGATCTCGGAGACGCGCGTCTCGACGGCGACGAGCTCTGCGCAGCGCTCGAGCACGAGCGTCTCGTTGAACTGGTCGCGCCGGTACATCTCGAGCGTCAGCGCGCCGAGGTCGCGCAGCCGCTCCTCGCGCAGCAGGAGCAGCGCTCGCCGCTCACGCCGGAGGTCGCTGGCGGCGGGCGCGGGCGGCTTGCGGCTGAAAAGGGGCACGTGCGGAGGATAGTCGGGCACTTTCGCGCTTCGCGCGAAAGTGCCAGCGTCACAGCTGCAGGACGACCAAACGCTCCTCCGTCATCTCGCGGATCGCCCAGGCAGGGCCTTCGCGCGTGTTGCCGGAGTCCTTGACGCCGCCGTACGGCATCTGGTCGGCGCGGAACGTCGGCGCCTCGTTCACCGTGACGCCGCCGAACTCGAGTCGTCGCGCCGCGGTCAGCGCCGTGCGGAGGCCGCGGGTGAAGATGCCTGCCTGCAGCCCGTAGCGGGTGGCATTGGCGCGCTCGATCGCATCGTCCAGCGTGTCGTAGGGCTGGAGCGTGCAGACGGGACCGAACGCCTCTTCGCACGAAAGCTTCGCATCGGGCGGCGGCCGCTCGACGACGGTGGGGACGAGGAGGTCGCCGTCCAGGCGCCCGCCGGTCAGGATCGTGGCGCCCGCAGCACGTGCTTCCTCGATCCAGGCGAGCACCCGGTCGCGGTCGGAGGGGGAGATGAGCGGGCCGACGTCCGTCCCCTCGTCGGAGGGATCCCCGACGACGAGCGCCTCGACCTTCGGGAGAAACGCGTCGCGGAACGCGTCGTACGCGTCGTGGTGGACGTAGATCCGCTGGATCGAGATGCAGCTCTGGCCCGCGAACGAGAACGCGTTCGCCGCGCAGCGCGTGGCCGCGTCCTCGACGTCGGCGTCCGCCTCGACGATCACCGGCGTCGCGTTGCCGAGCTCGAGGTTCACGCGCTTGCGCGGTGCCCGCTCGCGCAGCTTCCAGCCGACCGCCGACGAGCCCGTGAACGTGATCAGCTTGACGCGCTCGTCCTCGACGAGCACGTCGCCGATCTCCGAGGACGGCCCGACGAGGATGTTGAGCCAGCCGGGCGGGAGGCCGGCCTCGTGCTCGAGCTCGCCGAGGAGCAGCGCCGAGAGCGGCGTCTTGGACGCAGGCTTCAGCACGACCGCGCACCCGGCGGCCAGCGCCGGGGCGATCTTGTGCGCCACGAGGTTGAGCGGGAAGTTGAACGGCGAGATCGCCCCGACGACGCCGATCGGGAGGCGCTGGGTGAACGCGATCTTCCCCTCGCCTGCCTGCGAGGCCTCCATCGGGACCATCTCACCGGCGAGCCTGCGGGTCTCCACGGCCGCGAAGGTGTACGTGGACATCGCACGGGCGACTTCCACGCGCGCGGCCTTGAGCGGCTTGCCCGCCTCGGATGCGATCAGCCGCGCCGCCTCGTCGGCGCGCTTGCCGAGCGCGCCCGCGACGCGGACGAGGATCTCCGCGCGCTTGTGCGCCGGGAGCGGCTCCCGCATCGCGCGTTCGGCCGCGTCGACGGCGGCCCGCGCCTCGCCGGCGCCGGCCTTTGCGACGCGCGCGACGGTCGAGCCGTCGTACGGCGAGGTCACGTCGACCCACTCGCCGGTCTCGACCCACTCGCCGCCCAGGAGAAGCTTTCGCTCGGTCGCGGTCGTGGCCACGGGGTCCAGTGTAAGCCGCTGCTGCCAGACTCTCGTCGTGGAAGCTCGGGCTGGCCGGTTCCCGATCGGCGCCTCGGCGACCCTCGCGGAGCTCGAGGGCGCCGATCCCCACGGGCTCCTCGACCGGCTTCGCGCGGCTGAGCCGGTGTCGTGGCTGCCGGTGCTGCAAGGGTGGCTCGTCACGCGCCGGGACCTCGCGCTCCGCGTCATGCGCGACGCAGAGACCTTCACCGTCGACGATCCCCGGTTCTCGACGGCACAGGTGGTCGGCCCGAGCATGCTGTCGCTCGACGGCGAGGAGCATGCGCGGCACCGGGCGCCCTTCGCGCGGCCGTTCCGGCTGGAGCCGGTCCACGAGCGGTTCGGCGCGATCGTGGAGGACGAGTGCGACCGCCTGCTCGACCGGATCGCCGGTCGCGGCGAGGCCGACCTGCGGGCGTCGCTCACCGGCCCGCTCTCCGTCGCGGCAATGGCGGCCGCGCTCGGGCTCGACGACCTTCCCCCGGAGCTGCCGCTTCGGTGGTACGGGGCGATCGTCGCCGCCGTGACCGACATCACGGCGGGTCGCGAGCCGTCCGCGGAAGGACACGCCGCGTTCGCCGATCTGGGCCGAGCGCTCGACCGGGTCCTCGACCGCGACCCGGCGTCGAGCCTCCTCGCCGCAGCCGCCGGCGCCGCGGGCGGGCTCGGCCGCGTCGAGGTCGTCTCGAACGCCGCCATCCTCCTCTTCGGGGGCATCGAGACGACGGACGGCATGATCGCCAACGCGCTCCACCACGTTCTGTCGAGCCCCGACGCCCGCGGGGCGCTCGCGGAGCGGCCCGAGCTCGTGGCGAACGCGGTCGAGGAGTCGCTCCGCCTCGAGCCCGCCGCGGCGGTCGTCGATCGCTACTCGACGCGGGAGACGGTGCTCGAGGGCGTGCGCATTGGGCGCCGTGAGCTCGTGCGCGTCTCGCTCGCGGCCGCGAACCGCGACCCCGCAGTCTTCCCCGACCCTCACCGATACGACGTCCGTCGCGCGGACGCGAAGCTGCAGGCGGCGTTCGCGCACGGCCCCCACGTCTGCCTGGGAATGCACCTCGCGCGGCTCGAGGCGCGCGTGGCGCTCGCCCGCACGCTCGAGCGGCTGCCGGGTCTCCGGCTCGACCCTGACGGGGACAGCGCTCCGACGGGCCTCGTGTTCCGCAAGCCGCCGGAGCTGCGGGTTCGTTGGTCGCGGGAGGCGGTGGTAGCGTGACGTCTGTGAACGACGCGCTCATCGTCGATGCTGCACGGACGCCGATCGGCCGGCGCGACGGGTCGCTTGCGGAGGTGCGTGCCGACGAGCTCGCGGCGCAGATGCTGAACGGGCTCGTGTCGCGCATCGACCTCGATCCCGGCGAGATCGAGGACGTCCAGATGGGCTGCGTCACGCAGGTGGGAGAGCAGGCGCTCAACGTCGCGCGCATGTCGCTCCTCGTCGCAGGCTGGCCCGAGACGGTGTGCGGTGCCTCCATCGACCGGCAGTGCGGGTCGTCGCTGCAGGCGGCGTTCACCGCCGCGGCGACCGTGCAGGCGGGGCACCTGGATGTCGTCGTCGCGGCGGGCGTCGAGTCGATGTCGCGGGTGCCGATGGGGTCGAACCTCACCGCCGGGGGCTTCGAGGGCTTCTCGCCGAAGCTCTACGAGCAGTGGGAGGTCGTGCCGCAGGGCATCTCGGCGGAGGTCATCGCCGACGAATGGGAGCTCTCGCGCGAGGAGCTCGACGAATATTCGCTCGAGTCGCACCGGCGCGCGATCCGCGCGATCGACGAGGGAAGGTTCGAGCGCGAGATCGTCCCGGTCGAGGTCGGCGCCGCGGGCGCCGCCGTGCTCGTCGCGGTCGACGAGAACCCCAGGCGGGACACGTCGCTCGAGAAGCTGGCGGCGCTCAAGCCCGCCTTCAAGGTGGACGGCAAGATCACCGCGGGCAACTCGAGCGCCATCGTCGACGGTGCTGCCGCGATGCTCGTGACGAGCGACGCGGCCGCATCACGGCTGGGGCTTTTGCCGCGCGGACGGTTCGTCTCCTTCGGGCTCGCCGGCGTCGACCCGTACCGCATGCTCCACGGCAACCCGCTGGCCTGCGAGCGCGCGCTCGCGAAGGCGGGCCTCACGTGGGACGACATCGCCGTGATCGAGGTCAATGAGGCGTTCGCGAGCGTCGTCCTCCAGTTCCTGAAGGACACTGGGCTCCACGACCGCTGGCGGGCGGGCGACGTGAACCCGAACGGCAGCGGCATCTCGCTCGGCCACCCACTCGGTGCGACCGGCGCACGGATCACCGCGACGCTGCTCGCCGAGCTCGAGCGCCGCGACGAGCGCTACGGCATCGCGTCGATGTGCATCGGGCAGGGGCAGGCGATCGCGGCGGTCGTCGAGCGCCTCTAACGACTAGGGCTCGACGAGCCCGGCCTCGACCTCCGCGCTCACCTCGCGCGCGATCTCGACGAACGCGCGGGCAGCCGGCGAGCGGTGACGGTCGCGGTGCCACATCACGGCGATCTGGCGGCGCGGCGTCTTCGGGACGAGACGGATCGCCTTCACGCGCTCGTCGCCGGGGCTGATCGCCAGCAGGGGCCACAGCGCGACGCCGAACCCGGCGGCGACGAGACCCTGCACCGTGCCGTTGTCGTCCGATTGGAACGCGTAGTCGAGCTCGTAGCCGCGCTCGCGGAGCGCTTCCTCCACGACGGCTCCGCTGGCGCACGAGTTCGCGCCGATGAGGACGTGGTCGCCGAGGCTGTCGAGCGACGCCGACTTCCGCGCGGCGAGCGGGCTGTCCGCCGGCACGAGCAGGACGTACGGGTCGCTCATCAGCTCGATCGCCTCGAACGGGCCATCGGGCAGCGGCGGGCTGCAGAAGGCGAGATCGAGCTCACCGGACTCGACGAGCGTAAAGAGCTCGGGGTCGTGTGCCGGCTCCGAGAGGCCCAGCTCGATGCCCGGCCAGTCGGCGAGGAAGCGTCGCATCACGCCGGGCAGGACGCGCGCCCCGATCGACTGATACGTCCCGACGCGCAGCGTGCCGGTCTCGCCGGCGCGGAAGGCGCTGATGTCGGCGCGCGCGGCGTCGAGCCTGGCGACGATCGCCTCCGCGTGCCGGAGGAGCAGCTTGCCCGCTTCCGTGAGGGAGACCGCGCGCGGGCCGCCCGGCCGCTCGACGAGCGTCTCGCCGACGATCTTCTCGAGCGTCGCGATCTGCTGGCTCACCGCCGACTGCGTGTAGCCGAGCCGGTCGGCGGCCCGGCCGAACGACCCCTCGCGCGCGACGGCATCGAGGGCGGCGAAGTGCCTCACCTCGACGCCGAGCCATTGATCAGATTGTGTGATCGTACTCATGAAAACCTCGATTTGTCCTAATAGTACGCGCTCAGCGATGATTCGGGCATGGAATTCGTCGTGATCGCATTCATCCTGCTCGTCGGTCCGCTCGCGCTCCTCGTGGGGCGTGATTCACGGCTCGACGATGCAGCTCGGCGCCACCGCTACCAGGGATGACCTCCCGAGTGCCGGCGACCGTTGCGTCCGCGGTAGGCGGGCGTAGCTCGATCGTGATCCGCTACGCCCTGCCTGCCGACGGCCCCGCGCTCACGCGACTCGAACAGCTCGCCGACCGACGCCTGCCCCGCGGGCCGCTGCTGGTCGCCGAGACGGATGGAGAGCTCCTCGCCGCCGCCTCCGCCACGGGTGGCGGGGCGGTGACGAACCCGTTTCGCGTGACGCTCGACGTCGTCGAGCTGATCGAGCTCAGGGCGCGCCAGCTCCGCGCCGCGGCGTAAGCCCTGCCGCACCTCCAGTAGATTCCGCCGCCGTGGACGTGCAGCGCATCGGCGTGGTCGGGCTCGGCGCGATGGGCGCCGGGATCGCCCAGGTTGCGACCGAGGCGGGGTTCGACGTCGTCGGCCGCGAGGTGACGGCCGACCTCGGCGACGCGGCCACGGCGCGCATCGGCCACTTCCTCACGCGCAAGGTGGAGAAGGGACAGCGCACGGAGGAGGAGCGCGCGGCCGCGATGTCGAGGTTGACGACCACGACGGACCTGTCGGGCCTCGCCGACTGCGACCTCGTCGTCGAGGCGATCGTCGAGGAGCTCGGCGCCAAGCGCGAGCTGTTCGAGGAGCTCGAGCGCGTCTGCCGGCCGGACGCCGTTCTCGCGACGAACACGTCCGCGCTGTCCGTCACCGAGATCGCAGCCGCCACGACGTCGCCCGAGCGCGTCGTCGGGATGCACTTCTTCAACCCGGCGCCGTTGATGCCGCTCGTCGAGGTCGTCCGCGCCGAGCTCTCCTCCGACGACGCGGTCGCGACGGCGCTCGGCGTGGTCGAGCGGCTCGGCAAGGTCGCCGTGCCCTGTCACGACACCCCCGGCTTCGTCGTGAACCGGATCCTCATCCCGCTCCTCAACGACTGCGTACGGGCGCTCGACGAGGCGCGCGTGACGCCCGAGGCGCTCGACGCTGCGATGACGAACGGCGCCGGCTGGCCGATGGGGCCGTGTACGCTCGTCGACCTCGTCGGGATCGACGTCCACGTGCACGCGTCCGAGGCGCTCTACGAGAAGCTGCGCGAGCCGCGGATGGCGCCGCCGCCTCGTCTCGTCGCGATGCGGAACGCGGGACTGCTCGGACGCAAGTCCGGTCGCGGCTTCTACACGTACACATAGAGCCACCGGTTCCTGGCCGGCCCGGCGACCGCGCGGCGTCTTACACTTTCCTTACGCCCGACTCACCCTCAACCCATGCCGTGCGCCGATACTGGTGGCAGGTATGCGCCTCGCGCTTCTCATCGGCATGCTCCTGGCCCTCGCGGTTCCCGCGGCCTTCGCCGCCGTCGCGCCGTCGGGCTCGCTCTCCGTCGAGGACGGGCGGGGCAGCGCCGTGATCAAGGGGAAGGGCATCGTGATCGGTCGCCTCGACCGCGGCGAGGTGCAGATCGTCGACCTGTCACCGCTCGACCAGTGGAGCCCGCGCGTCAACGGGGTGCCCCGCGGCAAGACCGTCTGGACCCGCGGCAAGGACATCAACTTCTACGTCCCGGGCGGCCGCTACCGCGTAACCGTTCGCGGCGACGGCTTCTCGATCTCGGCCCGCGGGCAGGGCAACGCGCTGCTGGTCGGCGTCGCCGACGCGGCCGGTGCGACGGGGACGTATGCGGTCGGCGACGCGGCCCCGACTGCGCTGCCCGTCGGTACGCAGAGCGTCGACTTCGGCTCCGCGGCGCCGCCGGGGAAGGCGAACGGGTCGTGACTGCGCAGCCGTCGTCCGTGCTCGTCGTCGAGGACGAGCAGTCGATCGCCTCGTTCGTCTCGCTCTACCTGAAGAACGCCGGCTACGGCGTGCGCGCCGTCGGCACGGGCTCGGGAGCGCTCAACGCGGTCGCGGCGGAGATGCCGTCGCTGATCGTCCTCGACCTCAACCTGCCGGATATGGACGGGATCGAGATCTGCCGCCGGATCCGCAAGAGCTCGGACGTCCCGATCATCATGCTCACCGCCCGGGACGAGGACGTCGACAAGATCATCGGTCTCGAGGTCGGCGCCGACGACTACCTCACCAAGCCGTTCAACCCGCGCGAGCTCGTCGCCCGGGTCAAGAGCGTCCTGCGGCGCGCGACGTCGGACCGGCGGATCGACGAGGGGGACGAGATTCGACACGGCGACCTCCTGATCAACTCCGGCCGCCGCGAGGTGCTCGTGGGCGACCAGGAGATCCAGCTCGCGCCGAAGGAGTTCGACCTCCTCTGGGAGCTGCTCGACCATCGCGGCATCGTGTTGACCCGCGACCAGCTGCTCGAGCGCGTCTGGGGCTACACGTTCGCCGGCGATACGCGCACGGTCGACGTGCACGTCCGCCAGATCCGCCGGAAGCTGGGCGACGCGTCTCCGATCGTGACGGTGTGGGGTGTCGGCTACAAGGTCGCATCCGAGCGCACGACGGCGCCCGCCGCGTAGCTCCAGCGACACGGCGAGGCCTGGCTTCGTGGCTGCGACTTCGGGGGCTCGGCGTACCCTGTCGCTGATGCCCGGGTCGCTGCGTTTCCGGCTACCCGCCCTGTTCCTGCTGGGGATCGTCATCGCGGGCGTTGCCACCGCCGCGATCTCGGTGCAGCTCTTCCGCGGCTACACGCGGAGCCAGTCGTACGAGGAGCTCGGGCGGGAGGCGCGCGGCATCGCCCGGCTGTACGGGGACGCGGCGCTGCGCGCGGCGGAGGAGGGGACGCCCGCTCCGGACTTCGCCCCGCACGCGCTCGAGCTCGCGACCGGCGACGAGCTCTTCTACGTCGGTGCACCCGCGTTCCCCGGCCAGGACTCGGGTCTGCAGCAGCTCCCCGAGTCTGCGGTTCCTGCCGACGTGATGAGGGCGGACAAGCCGCTCCGGTTCGAGTTCAAGCCTCCCGGACAGCAGCGCACCTACCTCGCCGTCTCGCAGCCGCTGCGCCTCGAGCGCGAGGGGCCGGCGCTCGGCGCGATCGTCGTCGCGAAGGCTTCCGACGTCGTGCGCGACCAGTGGGCGCCGCTGATCGGGCGGCTCGCCGCGGCAATCGCGATCGGCGGCCTGATCGCGTGGTTGACGGGGGCGTGGCTCTCGCGGCGCATCAGCGGCCCCGTCGAGGCGCTCGCTCGCGCGTCGGACGAGATCGCGTCCGGCAACTACGCCGTCAAGGTCCCTGTCGGGAAGGCCCGAGACGAGCTCTCGCACCTCTCCGAGCGGTTCAACGAGATGGCCGCGCGCCTCGCCGCCACGGAGGAGCGCGAACGGCAGTTCCTGATGTCCGTGTCGCACGAGCTCCGGACGCCGCTGACTGCGATCAAGGGCCACGTCGACGCCCTTCGTGACGGCCTGGTCGACGATCCCGAGCTCATCGGCGCGTCGCTCGACGTCGTCGCCAGCGAGGCGAACCGCCTCGAGCGTCTCGTCGGGGACGTGCTCGACCTCGCCAAGCTCCGGTCGCACCGGTTCACCGTGCAGACGGAGGAAGTCGACATGGGGCGGCTCGTCGAACAGGCGTACGACTCGTTCGGCGAGGAGGCGCGGCGGCGTGAGATCGACTACGACCTCGCGGGCATCGACGAGGCTCCGACGATCATCACGGACGGCGACCGCGTCCTCCAGGTGATCACCAACCTCCTCAAGAACGCGTTCCGCTGGACGCCCGACGGCGGCCACATCGCGGTCGCCCTCGACGCGGCGAACGGCGTCGTCCGCGTCGGCGTGACGGACACGGGTCCCGGGATCTCGCACGCGGACGTCCGGCGCATCTTCAGCCCGTTCGTCTCGCACGACACGCAGGGCACGGGGCTCGGTCTGCCGATCGCCCAGGAGCTCGCGTCCGCGCTCGGCGGGCGCATCGAGCTCGACACCGAGCCGGGGAAGGGAAGCAGCTTCCGGCTCGTGCTTCCGGCGCGCCACTGGTAGACCCGACGTAGAGTCGGGGCGTGGCCCGGGCCGAGCGCGCCGAGATCCTCGAGCTCCCGCAACGGCGGTCGGCCGCGGCAGCGGCGTTCGTCGCCCTCCGGCCGCGTCAGTGGACGAAGAACCTCCTCCTGTTCGCGGGCATCGTGTTCGCGGCGAAGCTCGGCGACCCGGGGCGCTGGCTCGCCGCGTTCGCGGCCTTCGCCGCCTATTGCGCGGCCTCCAGCGCCGCGTACCTCGTGAACGACGTACGCGACCTGGCCGCCGACCGGCTCCATCCGGTCAAGCGGTCACGCCCGCTGGCGCGGGGCGAGCTCCAGCCGCGGACGGCCGTCTCGATCGCGGTCGCGCTCGCGGCGCTCGCCTTCGCGTTGGTCGCCCCGCTCGGCCTCCGCTCGCTGGCCTGCCTGACCGCCTTCGTCGCGCTCCAGGGCGCCTACTCGATGGGTCTCAAGGCGGTCGAGCTCGTCGACGTGCTGGCGATCGCCGGTCTGTTCGTCCTGCGCGCGTCCGCCGGGGCGATCGCGGTCGACGTTCGGATCTCCGACTGGCTGCTCGTCTGCACCTTCCTGCTCGCGCTCTTCGTCGCCCTCGGGAAGCGCCGCGCGGAGCTCGGCCTCGACGGCGTGCACGCGCGCGAATCCCTCTCCGGCTACAGCATCGCGCTCGTCGACCAGCTCCTGGCGATCGTCGCGGCGGCCACGATCGCGGCGTACACGGCGTACGCGTCGACCGCGCACGACTCGCGGTGGCTTCTGGCGACGGTCCCGCTCGTCGTCCACGGCCTGTTCCGCTACCTCCTGCTCCTCCACCGTGAGGGCCTCGGGGAGGAACCGGAGACGCTCCTCGTCGAGGACGTTCCCCTGCTCGTCACGGTCGCGGTGTGGGCAGCCGCCTGCGCCGCGATCCTCGCGTTCGACTGACCTCTGCGCCCGGCGGGTCGGGACTACGCCACGGCCGCGTTGCCCGGAGGCGACGACGCCTCCCGCTCCGCATGCAGCGGCACGACTGCTCCCTCGATGCCCTCCTCGAGCTGGCGAAGCCGCCGGTCGACGCCGCTCCAACCCGCCGACACGAGGTCGACGAGCATGGCGAAGTCCTCGATCCTCGCGCTTCGCTCCGCGAGGAGCTCCTGCTCGAGCCGCTCGAGCCGCCGCAGCGCCTGGTTCACGCCGCCGCGGATCTCGGCGAGGCTTCGGCTCACCGGGACGACCTCGCGCGCGATCCCGTCGCGCACCGCCGTGCCGACCTGCCTCGGGAGCGACTCCTCGAGGTCGTCCGCGACCCGCGCGAGCCGCATCACCTCGGCGCGGGCGCGCTCGAGCGCCGCGTCGAGCCTGGCCTGGGTGACACCGTCCGCGCGCGACTCGGCGATCCGCTGGCGTGCTCTCTCCAATGCCTGTTCGTCCATTCGCCCAGGATACTCTCGGCGGAGGATGAGGTCCGACGAGCTCGACTACGACCTCCCGTCCGACCTGATCGCCCAGCACCCCGCGGAGCGCCGGGACGCCTCGCGCCTGCTGGTCTTCGACCGGGCCGCCGGCGACGTGCGTCATCGGACGTTCGCGGAGCTTCCCGACGAGATCGCCGGCTACCTCACCGTCGTCAACGACACCCGCGTCGTCCCGGCGCGTCTCATGCTGAGCCGCGAGAGCGGAGGCGCGGTCGAGGTGCTGCTGCTCGAGCCGCTCGGCGAAGACGTCTGGGAGGCGCTCGCCCGCCCGTCCCGGCGGCTGCGCGCGGGCGAGCGCCTGCTTCCTTGCAACAGACTGTTGCAAGCCTCGTCGGTCGAACTGCTCGAGCCGCTGGGAGAGGGGCGGTGGCGCGTGCGGGTCGAGGGCGACCCCGACGGCGAGCTGCCGCTGCCGCCGTACATCCGCGAGCGGCAGGCCGACCCCCAGCGATACCAGACGGTCTACGCCGACGAGGCAGGTTCCGCCGCCGCGCCGACGGCGGGCCTCCACTTCACCGACGACCTCCTCGAGGCGATCGACCACGAGCGCGTCACGCTGCACGTCGGACTCGACACGTTCCGGCCGCTCACGACCGACGTCGTCGAGGACCACGCGATCCACGGCGAGCGCTACCACGTCGAGGTCGCGGCGTGGCGCCGGATCCAAACGGCTGAGCGCGTGCTCGCGGTAGGCACGACCACGACGCGGGTTCTCGAGACGCTCGCCCGGGGTGGGCCGCTCGAGGGCCGGACGGAGCTGTTCGTCACGCCGGGCTTCGAGTTCCGGCGGGTCGACGCCCTGTTGACGAACTTCCACCTGCCGCGCACGACGCTGCTCGCGCTCGTGATGGCGTTCGCCGGCGTCGACGAGACCCGGGCGCTGTACGAGATCGCCGTCCGCGAGCGATACCGCTTCTACTCGTTCGGCGACGCGATGCTCCTCCTCTAGACGATTGATTCCAATACCCGGCGGGCTGCGATCAGCCAGCACGAAGGCCGCCGACGCTAGGCGTTGCTACAGCAACGTCGACCCGGAGGCCACGATCCCGCCGGTGCTTCTGCGCCTGTGGCCACTAATTCGGGCTCAACCATCAAGGCGTCAGGCCGCGCCGCGCGCCACCCAGGCCTTCGCCGAGACTACGAACGGTGGCTCCGGCAGCCTCTCCCTGCAGAGCTCGCGCAACGCCGTGCGCCGAGCGGGCTCGAGGCCGGCGACGTGCGCACCCGACGGGGCGACGCCGAGCGTGAACGGCTCCCACCATTCCTCGAACGTGGCGTGCTCGACGTCCACCGCGACGGCGCCGTCGACGATCTCGCCGATTCCAGCCGCGCGAAAGAGGTCGGCCAGGTGGCCGGCCCTGCTGCCGGGACAGACTGACCCAGTCTCGACCTCAGGATCGAGTGCTTTGGCGGCGTCCCAGAACGGACCGATCGGGCCGCCGTCGGTGAAGTCCCACACGCATGCGGCGACGACGCCGCCGTCCCGGGTCACCCTCGCCATCTCGCGGAGGCCTGCGACCGGATCGTCCATGACGTTGACCACGAGCTGGGCGAGCGTCGCATCGAAGCAGCCTCCTTCGAACGGCAGATCCTCAGCCGCCGCGCGGATGACCTGGACTCCGGGATGGCGGCCGCGGAGGGCCGCGACGAATTCCTCGGACGGGTCGACCGCCGTGACCCGTCCCGGCCCGGCCCTCCGGGCGAGCTCCGCGGTCAGCGCACCGGGGCCGCATCCGACGTCGAGGATCCGGCCGTCGGCCGGGAGTCCGGCGAAATCGGCGAAGGGGACCGCCAGCGGCCTCGAGTAGCGGCCCATGAACCGGTCATAGGCATCGGCATCGCTCGAGCTCACGTCGGGGCGATCAGCTCGTGGATCCGGCTGGCGAGATCCTTGTCGCAAGCCATCGTGACAATCATGGCGTATGGGGCCTTGACGCCGATGGTCGGGCCTCGCCTGCTCGACCTCGCCGCCCGGGCCTCGGCATAACGTCCAAATCGGTCAACCTGGCCTGTGTTTCAGCGCCTACGGCCACAAATTCGGAATCACCCATCTCGAGGCCGGGGAAGACGTGGTTTCCCGCGTCTTTGTCGTACGATGGCCGGGCCTACCGACGAGACAGGGGTGTGCGGATGTCCGAGAAGATGTGGGGTCCCGAGCCGTTCTGGGGGCTGGGGTACGACTGGGACCCGGAGTGGATCCTCACCGATCGGCAGCGGGAGCTCCGGGACAAGCTGATCGAGCTGTGCGAGACGGAGATGCGGGCCAACGCCAAGCGCTCGGACGACGAGCTGCTGTTCCCGCGCCGCAACCTCGAGCTGCTCGGCGAGCACGGGTTCCTCGGGCTGATCGTCCCGGAGGAGTACGGCGGGCTCGGCGAAAACCACGTCGCCTTCGCGATGACGTGCGAGACGATCGCCCGCTACGGCTGCGCATCGACGGCGATGTGCTACGTGATGCACATCGGGGCGGTCGCGGCGATCATGCTCCGCCCGACGCCCGAGCTGATCGACAAGTACATCCGTCCGCTCAACTCGGGGCTGATCGGGACGCTGTCCTACTCCGACCCGGAGACGGGCTCGCACTTCTGGTACCCCGTGTCGTCGAAGGCGGAGCGGACGAACGGGGGCTACACGATCAGCAAGAAGGCGTCGTGGACGACCTCGGGAGGGTTCGCCGACTTCTACGTCCTCCAGACGACGAGCCCGGACTTCAAGGGCTACGACGACCTGTCGGTCTTCGTCGTGGACAAGGAGTTCTGCGAGGCTCAGCCGTCGCTGTGGGACGCGCTCGGCCTGCGGGGCAACCAGTCCGGCGCGATCGCGTTCAACGAGGTCGAGATCCCCGGCACGCAGATCGTCGGCCCCGAGGGCGACGGTGCGACCTCGAACGACGAGGCGGTCGATCCATGGTTCCTCATCGGCTCGTCGTCGGTCTGGAACGGGCTCGCGATGGGCGCGATCGACATCGCGAAGCGCCACACGACACGGAAGAAGCATGTCGACGTCGGGATGCGGGTCGCGGACTACCCGACGATCCAGGACTACGTCGGGCAGGCGGTGATGGAGACGAACGCGTCCCGCCTGTTCGTGCTCTCGATCGCCGGCGCGTTCGACAGCGCGACCGACAACAACACGGTGATCCTCGAACCCGGCGTCCTCGCGCGCGGCAACTTCCTGCACTGGGCGTGGCAGATCAAGTTCGTCGCCGCCCAGAACACGGCGAAGGTCGTCGACAAGATGCTCCACGCCTGCGGCGGCTCCGGCTATAAGCGCGACATGGAGCTCGAGCGCTATCTGCGGGACGCCAAGGCCGGCTGGGTGATGGGCCCGACGAACGAGGTGCTCCGGCAGTTCGTGGGCAAGGCCGTGCTCCTCGGCTTCGACGCGCTCGACTACTGGAACCAGTCGTACAACCGGCGCGCCGTCGAGAACGAGATCAAGAAGCTGGACGCGGCCGGCAAGCGCGAGCTCGCGGAGCAGCTGGTGGCCGAGGCCGAGGCGCAGGAGGCGAAGGAGCCGGCGAAGGCATAAAGATGTCGGTCGCCGCGCGCCCGCGCCTTCTCGTTCCGGGGCTCGTGCCGCGCGATCCGTCGCGCGAGCGGCACCGTGTGCGACGCGGGGCCGTAACCGCGCTCGCACTCGAGGCCGACGACCGGCTGACGATCCGCGACCTCGACGGCGGCCAGCGGGCCGAGATCACCGTTCTCGGCGCCGACGGCGAGGCGTTCGGCGCGCTCGGCGTCTCGCCGGATGGAGACGCAACCGTGCTCCGATCGGTCGCCGCCTCGGCAGCTGCCGGTGCCGCGGAGATCGTCGCCGCCGTTGCCGCCCGCGGGGTCGACCCGACGCGGGCCCCGGCGGCGGTCCTCTTCGGTGCGTCCGCCGCACCGGGCTCGGAGGTCGTGCTCCGGGCGGACCGTCCCGTCCTCGTCGTGGTCGGGGCGCCCGCCGACGGCGAGGCGGTCGTCGAGGGCGGCGTTCCGGCCTCGGACGTCGAGCTCGACGTCGCGCGCGCGACGCCGCTCCAGGAGCTCGACCCGCGACTCCCGGAGCCGCTCGCCGCCCCGCGGCTCGACTTCCAGGTCGACCGCGCCTCGGCCCTCGCGTACGAGGTGAAGGCGGGCGAGTACATCCAGATCATCGACGTCCAGGGACGTCAGTGCTCGGACTTCCTCGCGTTCAACTGGGACAAGCTCGACCGCGGGAAGGAGCGTGGGCTCGACTCGACCGCGACACGGTCGTTGATGGGAAGCGCGTATCCGCGGCCCGGTCTCTACTCGAAGTTCTTCGACTCCGACCTCGAGCCGCTCGTCGAGGTGGTGCGCGACACGGTCGGCCGCCACGACACGTTCGGGCTCGCGTGCACGCGGAAGTACTACGAGGACATGGGGTACTTCGGACACGTCAACTGCTCGGACAACTTCAACGCGGAGCTGACCCCGTACGCGATCGAGCCGCGCGGCGGCTGGCCGGCGATCAACTTCTTCTTCAACACGGCGTTCGACACGAACAACCTGTACGTCGTCGACGAGCCGTGGTCGCGGCCGGGCGACTACGTCCTGCTCCGCGCCTCGACCGACCTGGTCTGCCTCTCGAGCGCGTGCCCGGACGACGTCGACGCGGCGAACGCGTGGAACCCGACGGAGATCCACGTGCGCGTCTATCCGGCATCCGAGCGGTTCTCGGCCGCGATCGCGCACCGCGTGACGCCCGACGCGGAGCCGAAGCTCACGAAGGAGACCGGCTTCCATACGCGCACGTCGGCGCTCACGTCCCGTTTCACCGACTACAACGGCTACTGGCTGCCGACCGCGTACGACAACCACGGAGCCGTCGACGAGTACTGGTCCTGCCGGGAGCGCGCGGCGATCATGGACCTCTCGCCGCTGCGGAAGTTCGAGGTGCTCGGCCCGGATGCGCTGGCGCTGCTCCAGGCGACCGTCACGCGCGACGTCGCACGGCTCGCCGACGGGCAGGTCGTCTACACGGCGATGTGCAACGACACGGGCGGCATGCTCGACGACGGCACCGTCTTCCGGCTCGGCGCCGACAACTTCCGCTGGGTCGGCGGGTCGGAGTACGGCGGCGTGTGGCTCCGCGAGCAGGCGGAGCGGCTCGGCTTGCGCGTCTGGGTCAAGGAGTCGACCGACGACCTCCACAACGTGTCGGTGCAGGGGCCGCTCTCGCGCGAGATCCTCGCCCCGCTCGTCTGGACGTCCCCGGCGCAGACGCCGTTCGCCGAGCTCAAGTGGTTCCGGTTCGCGGTCGGGCGTCTGGACGGGCCGACCGGGACGCCCGTCATCGCGTCGCGCACCGGGTACACCGGCGAGCTCGGCTACGAGCTCTTCTGCCACCCGAAGGACGCCGCGGTGCTGTGGGATCGCGTGATGGAGGCCGGCACGCCGCACGGGCTCACGCCGCTCGGGCTCGACGCGCTCGACACGATCCGCATCGAGGCGGGGCTGATCTTCGCCGGCTACGAGTTCGACGACCAGGTCGACCCGTTCGAGGCCGGCATCGGCTTCACCGTCCCGGCGGACAAGGAGGACGACTACGTCGGCGCGGCGGCGCTCGCGGAGCGGCGTGCGCACCCCCAGCGCGCGCTCGTCGGGCTCGAGCTCGAGGGGAACGAGACCGCGGGACACGGCGACTGCGTCCACGTCGGCCGCTCGCAGGTCGGTGTGGTCACCTCCGGCACGCGCTCGCCCGTGCTGAAGAAGAACATCGCGCTCTGTCGGATGGCCATCCAGTACGCCGAGCTCGGCACGGAGGTCGAGGTCGGCAAGCTCGACGGTCACCAGAAGCGAATCCCCGCCACCGTCGTCCGCTTCCCGTTCTACGACCCCGACAAGACGAAGCCGCGCTCGTGAGCGTCGCTGGAACGATGGTCGACGCGCTCAGCTCCGAGCAGGTGGACGCATTCCACCGCGACGGGTTCGTGATCGTCGAGGAGGGCCTCGTCTCCGACCGCGCACTCGGGCTCCTGCAGGAGCGCTACGAGCGCCTCTTCGACCGCGAGTACGAGACCGGCATCGCACCGGACGAGGTGAACTGGGTCCGCGGGCGCGATCCGGAGGACCGCACGCGGCAGATCTGCAACGGCTGGCGCTCGGACAACACCGTCGCAGCGCAGGTGCTCCACGAGCGCACGGGCCGGCTGGCGGCCCAGCTCTCCGGCTGGTCGGGCGTCCGCATCCTGCAGGACAACGTCCTCTGGAAGCCGCCCGGCACGAAGGCGATCGGCTTCCACCAGGATGCGTCGTACGCCGGCTATCTCGTGCCGCCGGTGATGCTCACCTGCTGGCTGTCGCTCCACGAGACCACCGCGGACGCGGGTCCCGTCGAGTACGTCCGCGGCTCGCACCGCTGGCCCGTCTCTCCGCCAGAGCGCTCGCAGTTCCACGCGCCCGACGACTGGCTCGCGCCCGCTCGTGCGGCGTCACGCGACGGCGGCGAGCTCGACCTCGTCCCCGTCGTCGTCAAGCCGGGCGGTGGCGCGTTCCATCACGGGCTCTGCTGGCACGGCTCGGCGCCCAACACGAACGCGTCCGTCGCGCGGATGGCGCTCGTGTCGCACATGATCCCGGCCGAGGTCCGCTTCCACCACGAGCACGTCGACCCGATCTACTCGCGGTACCGCAAGCGCGGCGATCTCTCGCTCGACGAGTCGTTCTTCCCCGTGCTCTGGCACGAGAACGGCTATCGGACGCCGTGGCTCTCCGAGCTGCCCGAGATCGACTGACCAGGCGTACCTCGGACGCTGCGTCGCCGGCGCTTGTGGTGATTCACGACAAGCGTTCTCCGGGCAGCCGATTCGGCTCGCGCGATCTTGCGCAGGTCAGGTGGTCTCGCGGAACCGGCTTGCGAGGACCTCGATCAGCGCCATCGCGGCGCGGGAGTCGTCCTCGAGCGCGACGATCAGCGCCTCACGCGGCAACCGCAGGGCCCTGACCGGCCCGTCGGCGTAGATGCTCGCGGTGCGCGGGCCGCCCGAGAGGACCTCGACCTCGCCGACGACGTCGCCCGGCCCCATCCGCGTCATGCGGCCCGGGCGCTCGACGCGGATGTGCCCCTCGAGCAGGAGGTAGAGCGCGTCGGCGCGCTCGCCGAGCTGCATCAGCAGCTCGCCGTCGTTGTACCTCCGCTCCTCGCCGCGCGCCATGATCGGCTCGAGCAGCTCGACGGGAAGCTGGGTGAAGACGCGCGGGTCCTCGATGATCCGCTCGTAGCGGCCGCCGTGGAAGAGGAGCGGACGCCCCTCCCCGTAGCGGGCGTACTGCACGTGACCGAGGAACAGGGAGTGGTCGCCGCCCCAGTACGACCGGACGACGCGCGCGACGAGGTGCGCCAGCGCGCCGTCGACGAGCGGCGTGTCGTGGACGACGAAGAAGCGCGCCTCCACACCGTCCTCGACGGCCCGTCCGGCGAAGCGGTCGGACAGGGCTGCCTGGTCGTCTCCGAGCACGCTCACGCCGAACCGGCTCGCCTCGTGGAGCATCGAGCAGAGGCGGGCACGGCGGTCGAGGGAGATGAGCACGAGCGGCGGGTTCAGCGAGACGGACATGAACGCGTTCGCGGTCATGCCGTGCACCTGCTCGCCCTTGCGCGTCGTGAGCACGGTGACGCCCGTCGCGAACATCCCGAGCGTCCGCCGAAACGCGATCGCCGGGTCGCCCTCGAGCTCCCCGATGTCGAGCGCCTCGTTGTCCGGAAGGTCGTCGAACTGCGTCCCGCCCGACAGGCCGGCGCCGGTCGTCAGCGGGACGTCGAACTCGTCCGGCAGGGTCGCCATTGCCGGATTCTCGCACGCTGCTCGCAGCCACCAGGCATGCTCACCGCCGTGAGCGCCTTCACGCTCGAGGCGACGGACGGCGCTGCACGAGCCGGCGTGATCGCGACCGCACACGGCGAGATCCGGACTCCGGCCTTCATGCCGGTCGGCACCAAAGGCACGGTGAAGACGCTCATGCCGCAGGAGGTCCGCGCGCTCGGCGCGGACGTGATCCTCGGCAACACGTACCACCTCCATTTCCGTCCCGGCGAGGACACGATCGCCGACCTGGGAGGGCTCCACGCCTTCACGGGCTGGGACGGCCCGATCCTCACCGACTCGGGCGGTTTCCAGGTCTTCTCGCTGCGCGACACCCACGCGCGCGTCGACGACGAGGGCGTGACGTTCCGCTCGGTCTACGACGGGAGCAGCGAGCACCTGACGCCGGAGAGCGTGGCGGCGATCCAGGAGCGGCTCGGCTCCGACGTCGCGATGTGCCTCGACATCTGCCCGCCGGCCGACGTCTCGCGCGAGGAGCATGCCGAGGCGGTGCGCCGGACGCAGCTCTGGGCGGAGCGCCAGGTCGACGCTCCGCGGGCTCCCGGTCAGCTCCGCTTCGGCATCGCGCAGGGCGGCACGCACCGCGAGCTGCGGACGCGCTCGATCGAGGGCATCGTCGGCCTGCCGTTCGACGGGTTCGCGCTCGGAGGGCTCGCGGTGGGGGAGAGTCGCGCGAAGATGCTCGAGACGGTCGGGTGGGCCGCGCCGCTCCTGCCCGAGAGCCGCCCCCGCTACTTCATGGGCCTCGGCGATGCCGAGGGGATCCTGGAGGTGATCGCGCGCGGGATCGATATGTTCGACTGCGTCCTGCCGACGCGGACGGCGCGGACAGGGTCGGCGCTGACGGCCCGGGGGCGCCTCAACCTCCGCAATGCGCGGTACGCGCGCGACCCGCGCCCTCTCGAGAAAGGCTGCGGCTGTCCGGCCTGCGACGGCTTTTCCCGCGCATTCGTCCGCCACCTCGTCAACCAGCAGGAGCTCCTCGGGCTCCGCCTCCTCACCCTGCATAATTTGTGGTTCACACTGCGACTGACCGCCGGAGCGCGGGATGCGATCACCCGCGGCGCGTTCGACGCCTACCGGGCGGACGCGCTCGCCTCCCTCGCCACCGGCGTCGAGGAGGAACGTTGGCAAGCCTGATCGTGCTGGTCGTGTTGTTCGCGCTGCTCTGGTTCGTGCTGATCCGTCCGCAGCGCCAACGCCAGATGCAGCAGCAGCGCCTGCTCTCGGACATCGAGGTCGGGGACGAGGTGCTGACCGTCGGCGGTCTCTACGGCATCGTCCAGGGGATCGACGAGGACGACGACCTGATCGTCGAGATCGCCGAGGGGGTGCACGTCCGGATCGCGCGCCGGGCGGTGGGAGGCGTCGTCAAGCCCGACGAAGAGGACGAGGACGGGCTCGAGGACGCCGAGCAGGACCTCCTGGAAGACGGCGTTAACGAGAGCGAAGAAATCGTGAGCGAAGCGGGCGCGGAGGACACCGCAGCACTCGACCGCCGCTAACCTGATCGCCCCACCATGACCCGCCGCGCAGCAACTTTCGTCGTCGCGCTCGTCGCAGCGGCCCTCGTCGGGGTCGGGCTGCTCGCCATCCCCGGGTCCCCGCTCGAGCAGAGGCCGACACTCGGGCTCGACCTCCAGGGTGGGCTCGAGGTCACGCTGCAGGCGGTCCCGCCGCGCGACCGGAAGCTCGAGAAGTCGGATCTCGACCGGTCGGTCTCGATCATGCGTTCCCGCGTCGACAAGCTCGGCGTGGCGGAGCCCGAGATCCGGACCCAGGGAAACGACCAGATCTCGATCCAGCTGCCCGGCATCAAGGATCCAGCGGCGGCCGCGCAGATCATCGGCAAGACCGCCCAGCTCGAGCTGTTCGACCTGGAGGCGGACCTCGTGTCGCCGTCGATCAACCCACAGACACGCGAACCCGTTGCGACGCCGAAGCTCTACGACCTGCTGGCGCGGCAGCAGGCGCTCGCCGAGCGCGGGAAGCCCGAGTCGTTCTACGTGTTCCGGACGAAGGGCAAGAAGCTCGTCCGCGGCCCGGTCTCCTCGAGGCAGATCGCGCTCGCCAAGTGGAAGGGGACGCTTCCCGACGGGCATCGGCTGTTCGCCGTGCCGGAAGGGACGGTCGTCGTGCAATGCGGCATCGGCGAGGAGGTCTGCCCGGGTGTCCAAGAGCTGAAGCCGACGACGAACTACTGGTACCTGTTCAAGTACGACCCGCCCGAGGTCCCGGAGATGACGGGCAAGGACCTCAAGCTGTCCGGCACCCGGCAGGACTTCGACACGCAGACTCGGCAGCCGATCGTCCTCATGGAGTTCACCGGGTCGGGGGCCAAGAAGTTCGAGGAGATCACGCGGCGTGAGGCCCAGCGCGGACGCCTGCTGTTCAACACCGTCGGCGGTGGGCAGGGCGAGCACCGCAACTTCCTGCAGCACTTCGCGATCGTGCTCGACCGGGAGATGAAGTCGTGGCCCTCGATCGACTTCGAGGAGTATCCCGGCGGCATCTCAGGCCGCAACGGTGCGCAGATCTCGGGTCTCGGGAGCATCGGCGAGGCGAAGGACCTGGCGCTCGTGCTCCAGACAGGCGCGCTGCCGGTCGAGTTCAAGACCCTCGACCAGACAGCCATCTCGGCGACCCTCGGGAAGGACTCGCTCCAGGAGGCGAAGACCGCCGCGCTCGTCGGCCTGCTCGCCGTGGCGTTCTTCCTGCTCGTCTTCTACCGCTTCCTCGGCGTCGTCGCCGTCGTCGGGCTCGGCGTCTATGCGGCGTTCCTCTATGCGGCGATCCTGATCTTCAACGTGACGCTGACGCTGCCGGGCATCGCCGGCCTGGTGCTCACGCTCGGCGTCGCGGCCGACGCCAATATCGTCATCTTCGAACGCATCAAGGAAGAGGTGCGTGCCGGGCGCTCTGTGCGCGCGGCGATCCACACGGGCTACACGAAGGGCTTCGCGACGATCGTCGACGCGAACGTCGTCACGGCGATCACCGCGCTCGTGCTGTTCGCGGTCGCGACCGCAAGCGTCCGCGGCTTCGCGTTGATGCTCCTCGTCGGCACCGCGATCTCGATGCTCACCGCCGTGCTCGCCACACGCGCGTTCCTCGCCGTCCTGGCCGGTTTCAAGATGCTCGACAGCCCGAGGCTGATGGGCGCCGCGGGCGGCGGTATCCCACGCTGGCTCAAGGCCGACTACATCGGGCGGCGGAACCTCTGGTTCGCGATCTCGGGGACCGTGCTCGCGATCTCGCTCGGCGCGCTCGCCTTCAAGGGCCTGAACCTCGGGATCGACTTCAAGGGCGGCACGCAGATCGCGTTCGAGACGCAGAAGCCCGTGGCGATCGACGAGGTGAGGGCGCAGGCGTCGAAGATCGGCCAGGCGGGCGCGCAGATCCAGGGCCGCGGGACCGCGACCGGCGACGCGTACCGCAGCTTCTCGATCCGGACGGAGTCGCTGACGACGAACGAGGTGCGGTCGCTCCAGTCGAACCTCACCGCCGGGCTGAACGCGCGCTCGTTCGGGGTGAAGAACGTCTCCGCGAGCTTCGGCCGGCAGATCGCGCGTGGCGCGATCCTCGCGATCGTCGTCTCGCTGCTCCTGATCGTCGGCTACATCTCACTGCGCTTCCAGTGGAAGTTCGCCGTTCCGGTTCTCATCGCCCTCGCGCACGACATCCTCATCACGGTCGGGATCTACGCGCTGCTCGGCCGGGAGGTGACGACCGCCACGGTCGCCGCTGTGCTGACCGTCCTCGGGTACTCGATCTACGACACGATCATCATCTTCGACCGCATCCGCGAGAACATCCCGCTGATGAAGCGCGCGTCGTTCCGCGTGATCGGGAACGTGTCGCTGTGGGAGACGATCCCGCGGTCGCTGGCGACGACGTTCATCACGCTCGTGCCGATCTTCTCGCTGTGGACGTTCGGCGGCGACACGCTGAAGGACTTCGCATTTGCGCTCCTCGTCGGGATCGGGTCGGGCGCGTACTCGTCGATCTTCATCGGCGCGCCGCTTCTCGCGATGTTCAAGGAACGCGAGCCGGAGTACGCACGGCGGCGCGACGAGCACGCGATCCCGGACGTCTCCGTCGGCGGCGTCCTCCTCGACGCACCCGGGTCACCCGCGGCGCCCGTGCCCGCAGCGACGCCGTCGCCTGCCCCGTCGGTCGCTGCACCGATGTCCGCGTCCGCAGCGGCGAAGCGCGAACGCCGCCGTCAGCGGCGCAGCGGCCGCTCGCACGGTCGCCCTCGCTGAAGCTTGCTCGCCGAGCGGATTCGGCAAGAGCCGAATCCTGCGGCTTGATCCCCGCGCTTCGTCGTCCGCAGGCAGGAATCCGCCGAGCGGATTCCTGCCGCGTGGCGCGCCCGCCCTCGTCGGGCGCGCGCGGGGCACATCCTTGAAGGCGTCCGCTGTCGCGGTCGCAACTGCCGCGTTGCAACCTTGCCGACCGTTCGCCGGGACGACGCGTCAGGTCGCCGAGCCACGTCCACGCAGCCGTAGAATGGGCAAATGAGCGCGAAGGCAGACGAGCCGCGCACCGTCTCTGACCTCCTGCTCGCGGGCGTCGGCTGGGCGAGCCTCGGCGTCGAGGCCGCGGAGGAGCTCGCCGACGACCTCGCACGGCGCGTCGGCGTCGACCGCGACTCCATGCGGCAGGCGGTCGAGGACACCGTCGCGTCGTGGCGGTCGGAGCTCGACCGGCTGGGCGCGCGCCGGGACGACGCGGTCGAGCGCGCGCTCGCCAAGGCCGGGCTGGCACGCAGGGAAGAGGTGGAGGATCTCGCCCTCCGCGTCGCGCAGCTCGAGCACCGCCTGCGGCTGCTCGAGCGCGACGGTATCGCCTGACCCTGCCACACTGAGCCCATGTCGGATGCGGCCCCGCGCAGCCTGGGACGTGCAACCGAGATCGGCCGGGTCGCGACGCGGCACGGCTTCGGATACCTCATCGACCGGCGCCGCGCGGCCGACGGCGAGCCGGACGGCGACCGCGGCCGGCGGCTCCGCGAGATGCTGGACGAGCTCGGCCCGACGTTCGTCAAGTTCGGCCAGCTCCTCTCCACGCGCCCGGACGTCGTGCCGCCGGACATCATCGCGGAGCTCCGAAAGCTCCAGGACGACGTCTCACCGTTCCCGATCGAGGACGTCGAGCGCGTCGTCCAGGAGGAGCTGGGCCTCTCGATCGAGCGGGCGTTCGTCCATTTCGACCCCGAGCCGATCGCCGCCGCCTCGATCGGCCAGGTCCACCGCGCGACGCTGCCGAACGACGCCGAGGTCGTGGTCAAGGTGCAGCGGCCGTATGCGCCGCGTCAGATCGAATCCGATCTGAAGCTCATGACCTCCGCCGCGCGGGTCATCCGGGAACGCGTGAGGCAGCTCGACTTCATCGACGCGGGCGAGCTCGTCGACGAGTTCGCGCGCTCGATCCGGCTCGAGCTCGACTACCAGCAGGAGGCGCGGAACGCCGAGACGTTCCGCCGCAACTTCGCGGGAGACGAGCGCATCGTCGTGCCCCGCGTGTGGTGGCGCTACACCACGAACCGGCTGCTCACGCTCGACCGGCTCGAAGGCACACACGTGCGCGACCTCGACCTCTCGACGTGGGAGGGGGAGGACCGCCGCCAGCTCGCGTACACGCTGACGGACGCGTGGATGGCGATGATCTTCCGTCACGCGTTCTTCCACGGCGATCCGCACCCGTCGAACATCCTCCATCTCGACGACGGGAGGCTTGGCCTCGTCGACTTCGGGCTGGCAGGTCGGCTGACGGAGATGGACATGGCCCGTCTGACGCGGCTCTTCGTCGACGCCGCAACCGAGAACGTCGGCGCGCTGCCGCGGCGGCTCGCCGACCTCGGCGTCCGCTACCCACGCGAGCGCGAGGACGAGCTTCGCTCGCGGCTCGAGGAGCTCTACTACCGCTACTACGGCGCCCGCCTTTCCGACATCGACCCGATCGAGGCGATCCGGGAGGGGCTCGACCTCATCTACGCCATGAACCTCCGCCTACCAACGCGGTTCGTGATCCTCGACAAGGCGATCGCGACGCTCGGGGCCGTCGCGGTCGAGGTGTATCCGGACTTCAACGTGTTCGAGGTCGCCCGCCCGTACGCGCGCCAGCTGATCGCCGATCGGCTGTCGCCGCGCCGGCTCGTCCAGCGCACGCAGCGTGAAGCCCAGGAGCTGGCGGAGATCGCTCTGGAGATGCCGCGCCAGGTGCACGACGTCCTCAACGAGCTGCGTGACGGCGAGTTCTCGATGCGAATCACGAACCCGGGCTTCGACGACCTCGCCCACCACATCGACGTGTCGACGAACCGCATCGCCGTCGCCCTGGTGATCCTGGGAGGGCTGATCGGCTCGTCCCTGATCGGCGTGCTCGCCGAGCAAGGACCGCAGATTCTCGGCCTTCACATCATCTCGGTGTTCGGCTTCCTGCTCTCTGCCGCCTTCGGCCTCTGGCTGATGTGGGGCGTGGTCCGCTCCGGCCGCCTCTGACGCGACCGGCCGGCCCCTCCCGGCCGGCAGAGCCGGCCCCCGGGCCAGCCTGACGGACGCGTCAGAGGGGTCGCCGAGCTACGGCAGGCGCAGGGACTCGACGGCGCCGCTCACGGTGAGGCCCGGCTCCGGACCTCCGGCGAGGGCCCAGACCCGGCCGGAGAGGGCGACGACGCCGACCCCATGGCGGGGAGTCGGAATATCGGGCAGGCGCGTCCACCTGCCGCCGGGTCGAAGCGCCCAGACCGATTCGTGCGTGCCGCGCGGCGACTCGCCGCCGACCGAGACGATCCGGCCGCCGACTGCGGCCGCGCCGGTCCCGCCGCGGGGATCCGGGAGGTCCGGGAGTCGCGTCCAGCGGCCCTTCCTGGGGTCGTAGGCCTCGACGGTCGCGAGGTTGGTGTCGTATCCGGCGAGTCGTCCGCCGACGGCATAGACGCGGCCGCCGAGTGCCGTCGCCGCCAGGTGCTCGCGCGCCGTCGGGCCGGGCACCGTGCGCCATCGAAGCGTCTTCAGGTCGAGAACAAGGGTTGTCTTGGCGAGCCCGCTGCGCGTCCGGCCGCCGACGACCCACACCCGGCCGTCGGCGGTGGCCGCGGCAGCTGCCGCACCTCGCTCCTCGGGCGGCGCTGGAAGCTGCCGCCAGCCGCGGTCGTCGAAGAGGAACGCCGCGCGCAGCGGCTGCCGGTCGGCGTCGTAGCCGCCGACGACGACGACACGGCCGCGCCAGGACGTCGCGGCGGCGTGATCGACGGACACCGGCAGGTCGGCGACCCGCGACCAGCGGTCGGTACGGGTGTCGTACGAGTCGACACGCCGTGAGTTGGCGCCGCTCGCGAGGAACCCTCCGACGACCACGATGCGGCCGCCGAGCGGCGCGGCGGCGACCTCCGTCCGCGGCTCGGGAAGCGGTGTGCCCGCAACCCACGCGGCGAGCGCGAGCGCGACGACGGAGCTGGCGAGTCCGAGCGGCACGGCACACAGCGTGCCCACTCGGCGGCCGTGCTGGCAAGCCGGTGGCAGTCGTGGCTCGGCAGGACCCGTGTGCGCGGATCGTCACGGATCCGACGCAATGGACATCTGGCGTGCGCGCGGCCTCCCGTCTACCGTCGCCGGCGATGGCGATGAACGCAGTCCTGCTGGCGGAACGCGAGGCCGACACGCGGGAATACCTCGAGCGACAGCTACGGGACGACGGCTTCACGGTGTTCGAGGCTGCATGGACGGCACGCGCGCTCGACCTCGCCGAACGGCTCGCGCCAGACGTGGTCATCGCCGGCGAGCCCGACCTCTGCCGGCGGATCCGCGCCGGCGAGCCCGGGCGCACATGGAATCGCAACGTGCCGCTGATCGTCCTCACCGAGCCAGGGGCTGATCCGATCGTGCGGGTGCGTGCGCTCGAGAGCGGTGCCGACGACGTGGTCCCGCGCGACGTCTACCTGGAGCTGCTGGCGCGCGTGAAGGCGCTTCTGCGCAGGGCGATGCTCGGTCAGGCCGACGTCGTCGAGGCCGGCCCGCTCGTCGTCGACCACCGCGCGCGCCAGGTTCGAGTCGCGGGCGTCGCGGTTCGACTGTCGGGTCGCGAGTTCGAGCTCGCCGCCAAGCTTGCAAGCGACCCGAAGCGCGTGTTCACGAAGACCGAGCTCCTCCGCGACATCTGGGGCATCCGCACGACGGGCATCCGTACGCGAACGGTGGACTCGCATGCCTCCCGGCTCCGCCGCAAGCTCGAGGACGCCGGAGCGCGAGACGTGGTCGTCAACGATTGGGGCGTCGGCTACCGCCTGCTCGACTAGGCCCGTCTTGGCCCGTCGGGGCGAGGGCTTGCCTCGCGCCGACGGGACGCACCGTGGTGGCCGGCCCTCAGAGCAGCGCTCCCTCCAGTCGGAGCAGGTGCTCCTTGCGCTCGAGGCCTCCGCCGTAGCCGACGAGTTGCCCGGACGACCCGACGATGCGGTGGCACGGAAGGACGATCGGGATGCGGTTGCGGTTCATCACCATCCCGACCGCCCGCGCCGCGCGGGGATTGCCGGCCCGCGCGGCGAGCTCGCCGTACGTGGCGGTCGCGCCGTAGGGCACCTTCGCCAGCTCGCGCAGGACGTCGAGCGTGAATCCCTCGAGGCCGCGCAGGTCGAGGTCGAGGTCGAACGCCGTGCGCTTCCCGGCGAAGTAGTCGTCCAGCTCGCGGCGCGTCTCGTCCAAGGCGCGCGGCGAGCGAAGGATACGCGGGCCGGCCAGCCGGGCGAGCGCCTCGAGCTCGTGCTCGGGCTCCGGGTCGAACGAGATGCGGGCGAGGCCGCGGTCGGTCACGGCCGCGAGCAACGGCCCGACCTCGCTCTCGATGACGTCGTACGAGGCATCGAGGAGGCCGGAGCGGGCAGCAGCGTCGCGGAAACGGCTGTCGAGGTCTGCGGGAACGGTCACGTCACCCTCCTTCGGAGCCGCCGGACGCCCGCCGACGCGGCCTGGCGCGCTGCGTCCTGGCTCGAGTCGAGGGCGGCGGCGATCTGGTCGTAGTCGAGGTCGTAGCCGTAGCGCAGCACGACGGCCGCCCGTTCCTTCGGGGGCAGGGTGTCGGTGAGGAAGGCGAGCTCCTCGTAGGGAGGCCGACCGTCGAGATGCGGGATCTCCGGCAGCTCTTCGGTGGGCTCGCCGGCACGTCGGTGTGCGTCGATCGCGACACGCGCCGCGATCGTCAGCACCCACGCCCGGAGGCGCTCACCGTGTCGAAGCCGTCCGTACGCGCGGAGCGCCCGGAGGAAGGTCTCCTGGAAGGCATCCTCCGCGCGGTCGGAGCCCAACCGTCGGCGGAGCAGACCGAGCACCTCCGGCGCGTGCTCCGCGTAGAACGTCTCGAACGGGGGAATCGGCGCCACGGCAACCATCATCCAGTGAAACGCGCGGGCCCCGCGGCGTGTGAGGTTGGTTTACCCGTTGGAAAAGAGAGGTAGTCGCGACCGCGATAGGGCGCCTTCAAGGATCTGCCCCGCCGCGGGTGGGGATCCGAGCGGCGGGATTCCGCTTGGCGGAATCCCGCTCGCGAACAAGAATCTCTGCATGCGAGTCGCGGTGATCGGTCACGTCGAGTGGATCCGGTTCGCGCGCGTCGACCGCGTTCCCGGCCCCGGCGACATCGCACATTCGTTCGACGAGTGGGAGCAGGCGGGCGGTGGAGGGGGCGTCGCCGCAGTGCAGCTCGCGCTCCTGGCCGACGAGGCGCACCTGTTCACGGCGCTCGGGAACGACGAGCTCGGCCGCCGGGCCGGAGACGAGCTTCGGTCTCGGGGCGTCGTCGTCCACGCCGCGCCGGACGACAGGGTGCAGCGCTGGGCGTTCGTCCACGTGGACGAGGCCGGCGAGCGCACGATCACGACCGTGGGGCCGAAGCAGCGTCCGCGGGGCCACGACGACCGGCTTCCGTGGCACGAGCTGGCGTCCATGGACGCCGTATTCTTCGTCGCCGGAGACGTCGACGCGCTCGTGCACGCCCGGCGCGCTCGCGTGTTGACGGCGACCTCGCGCGAGCTCGACGTCCTGCGCCGAGGCGGCGTCGGGCTCGATGCGCTGATCGGAAGCGGCGAGGACGAGGCGGAGCGGTTCCGGAGCGGCGAGCTCGATCCTCCGCCGAGGCTCGTGGTCACGACCTCGGGGGCGCTTGGCGGCTGGGCGCGCCCCGGGGGCCCGTATACGGCGGCCGAGCCGCCGGGAGAGGTCGTGGACGCCTATGGCGCGGGCGACAGCTTCGCAGCCGGCCTCACGTACGCGCTCGGCGCGGGCCTGGCTCCCCAGGAGGCCCTCGCGTTCGCTGCCCGCTGCGGCGCCGCGGCGCTGGCGGGCAGGGGCGTCGCGCCCCGTCACGTCGCCATGCCGGCTGCGGCCGAGTCGAAGTCAGCCCCGGAGCCGGGCGACCACGCGTAGCGAGCGGCCGCGCCCGGAGAGGTGGATCGTTCCGGACGTCGGGTCGAACTGCACGAGGCGCCCGGCGATCCGCACGTCCGCGATCCGGTCGCCGGCGGGCAGTCGCAGGCGCAGGCGGAGCGACGGCGTGACCGGTGCATCGACCTCGATGGAGACGAGAAGCCTGCGTCGCCGGATCTCGTACGACACCGGCCCGAAGCTCGTTGGGGCGTCGCGCACACGGATCGTCTTGCCGCTCTCGAGCCAGCCGCGCGGCGTCGCGAACGCGAGCTCGAGCCCTGCCGGGGCGCCGCATGCGTCACGACGCTCGTGCACGAGCGCGAGTCGCAGGGTCTCGAGCAACGTCGTGTTCGTGCCGCCGTTCGGCGGGAGGTACATCGACCGGTACCGGAGGCCGCCGAGCGGTGCGACGGTGACCGCCTCGCCCGAGACGAACGTGTCCGGCGTCATGGCCGCCGCGAGGGTGCCGTAGAGACTCAGGACGAGCTGGTCCGGGAGGTCGGCGTCCGCGAGGAAGCGGGCGAGGTTCAGCCCGTAGACCTGGTCGATCCCGCCGGCCGGGTAGGGCTCGGCCCCATAGAGCCGGTCTGCGTCGGCACGCACGAGCCCGAGCAGCATGGATCCGTGTCGCTCCATGTAGCGCCAGATGCCGCGGCTCGTCGGGCCGTTCGGATCGAACACGCCGGACGCGAGCGCGTACGGCATCACGAGGTTCCAGTACGAGCCCTCCCGCGACGCGGTGAGCCGATCGAACGGCCGCGTGTCGTCGAGCAGCGCTGCGGGCACGAACAGCGACCCGTCCTCGAGCGACGTCTCCGAGGCGCGAACGGCGGCGCGGAGCGCGATCCCGAGCCGCGCCGCAGCCTCGTCGGCACGGGTTGCGAGACGGTCGCGCCCCCTCCGTGCCCACGTGCGTCCCATCGAGCGCAGCCCCTGCCACGCCACCGCCTGGCCGTGGAGAGCGGCGACGCGGCGGGCGATGTCGGAGGAGAACGCCTCGCGTTCGAGGAGGCCGGTGCCGCCCGGTCGCCGGATCTGCCGCTCGAGCCGCTCGAGGATCCACTTGAACGCGTGGGCCTCGGTCTCCGCGAGCTCGGTGTCGCCGGTCAACGCCACGTGCGTCGCGGCGGCCGCCAGGACGGCGCCTGCGCGCCAGTTGGTGTACCGCTCCGGCAGGCGCTTCAGCGCGAAGTGCAGGATCGCGCGCGAGACGTCGCCGTGGCCGTACGCCGCCATCACCTGGGCCGCGTCGAGCGCCTCGGCAAAGGACAGCTCCTCGTAGTTGTTGCCGACGCTGTACCGCCACGTGAGGATCCGCTGCTGGACGAGGACGTTGCGCTGCGCGTCCATCACGCGCCGCTCGGGAACGTCGAAGGTGGCTCCCCGCGCGAGCTGGCGGTCCCAGAACCGTGCCACCGCGCGGCGCGCCACGTCGTACGTCGATGCGTCGGCCACGACTCCCGCTGTCGGGCGGTGGACCCATGCGGCATGGATGACCGCCGTTCCACGGATGCCGTAGCGGACGCTTGACCCGTCACGGCTCCCGCGCCCGTCCGTGACGAGGCGCGTCGCGCTGCCGTCCGACGGGACCAGACGGACCACGGCCGTGCCCGTGCGCGACCTCCGCGCGTCGACCGCGATGCGCACGAAGCTCACGAGCGATCGGACGCCCGGGATCCGCCCGGCGAAGGATTCCTGCCGGTAGCGAGCGCCCGCCGCGTCGACGTAGCTCGTCCGGAGGATCGGCAGGTAGCCGCGCGCGAGGCGCGGGCCGTCGAGCCTGCGCTCGCACGATCCGTACCGCTCCCGAGCCGTGCCGACCTCGATCGTCACGCCCGGGCCGTCGCTGCGGCGGGTGACGATCTCGCTGCCGTCGGCGACGTGAAGCGCGAAGGCCTTCTCGCCGTACAGGCTGAGCGGGGACGCGAAGACGACGTAGTACGAGCCTGACTCCGTTTGCCGGGCTCCCGCACGGCCGCGGGCGTAGCGAATCGGCGCGAGGAGGCCGCGGACGCCGGCATAGGTGGGGCCGTTCGGGTCGGCAAGGAGCTTCTTCCCGAGCATGTCGTCGCCGGCGAGGAGCGCCTTGCGCACGAGCGCAGCGTTCGCGGGCTTGGCGCGCGGGGCAGCGCAACCGGCGCCTGCCGCGGGCGCGGGAGGCGGCGCGACGACCAAGGCGCCGACGAGCACGACGAGCATGCAGCCTGCGAGCGCCGGACGGAACCGCGACATCGAGACGACGAGTCTGGCAGCTGTTCACCGGCAGTCAACGCCCAGCTTTGGCCCGACTGGGTTGCTTGACAGTGGGGGAAAGTGGTCTAAAGTGGGGAACTGTGGAGATCGCGTTCAGGATCGACCACCTCACCGGGCGATGTTCATCGGCACCTTCGAGCACACGATCGACGAGAAGAGCCGGCTCACCCTGCCCGCGCGCTTCCGCGACGAGCTCGGTGACGGCGTCGTCCTCGCCCGCGGCCTCGACGGCAACGTCGCGGTCTACCCGAGGGGGACGTGGACGATGACGGTCGAGGCCCGCATCTCGGCGCTCGACCCGCTCTCTCGGGAAGCCCGCGAGCTGCGGCGCTTCTTCTTTTCGGGGGCGGCCGAGTCGAGCGTCGACCGCCAGGGCCGAATCCTCGTCCCGGCCGTCCTCACTCGCCATGCCGGCCTCGAGCGCGACGTCGTCGTCGCGGGCAACCACGACCACCTCGAGCTGTGGAACCCCGCTGCCTGGGAGCAGCATTTGCACGCCGTCGAAGGGAGCGCCGAACATGCTGCCGAACGTCTTGCCGCACGCGGAAGCTGACCACGTCCCGGTGCTCGCCGACGAGGTGCGCGAGCTCCTCGCGGTGCAGCCGGGCGAGACGGTCGTGGACGGGACGTTCGGCGCGGGCGGCCACGCGCGGCTCCTCGCACAGGATCTCGCGGGCCGGGGGAAGCTCGTCGCGATCGATCGCGACCCCGCAGCGAAGCCGTACTTCGATCGCTTCAAAGCGTCGGCAGGCGTGGATGTTCGCTTCCTGCGCGGCGAGTTCGCCGTCGTCCTGACGCAGCTCGCGGCGAACGGCGTCAAGGCGGACGCGATCCTCCTCGACCTCGGCATCTCGTCGATGCAGGTCGACCGGCCGGAACGGGGCTTCTCCTACGCAACGGACACGCCGCTCGACATGCGCATGGACCCGTCGTCGGAGCCGAACGCCGCCGCGATCGTGAACACCTGGGACGAGCAGGAACTCGTCACGACCTTCCGTCGCTACGGGGAGGAGCGGTTCGCGGCGCCGATCGCGCGGGCGATCGTGCGGCGGCGTGCCGAGCGGCCGTTCACGCGTACCGGCGACCTCGTCGACGTCGTCAGGCTCGCGATTCCCGCGCCCGCGCGATTCGGCGAAGGGCATCCGGCGAAGCGTGTGTTCCAGGCGCTCCGCATCGCGGTGAACGACGAGCTCGGTCAGCTCGAGACCGCACTGCCGGCCGCGGTCGAGATGCTGCGGCCCGGCGGTCGTCTCGCCGTCATCTCGTTCCACTCGCTCGAGGACCGGATCGTCAAGCGCTTCTTCTCCGAGCAGGCGAAGGGCTGCACCTGTCCGCCGGACTTCCCGGTCTGCGTCTGCGGGAAGGAGCCGACGCTCCGGATCCTGACGCGCAAGCCGGTCCGGCCGACGCGGCACGAGACCGACGTCAACCCGCGCGCCGCGTCGGCGCGGCTGCGGGCCGCGGTGAAGAGCTGATGTCGACCGTCGCCCAGGCCTCACCTCGCACGCGCAGGGCCCGGGCCGCACGCGGGACGTTCACGGGCGGCGTCGTCTGGATCGCTGGAATCGCCGCACTGCTCGCAGGCGTCGTCGCGATCAACATCCTCGTGCTCCGGCTGAACGTCGAGCTCGACGACCTCCGCCGGACGCGCGCCGATCTCAAAGCGGAGATCGCGACGACGCGCGCGCAGCTCTCGAGCGCATCGTCGAACGCGAGGATCGAGACCGAGGCCGCGTCGAAGCTCGGCCTGGTCGAGTCGGATCCCAACGCGACGACGTACCTCCGCCTGGACGACCGTTGACCGAACGGCGCTCCAACTCGCGGATCCGGCTGCTCGTGGTCGGCTTTGCGCTCGTGTTCCTCGTCGCGCTCGGCAAGGCGGCGTGGATCCAGGTGATCGACGGCCGCGCGTACGAGGCGATGGCCTCGCGTCAGCATCGCCAGAAGATCGAGATCCCGGCTGGCCGCGGGACGATCTACGACCGGACGGGCGAGCCGCTTGCGATCGGAGAGCAGGCAACGACCGTCTACGCCGACCCGCGGAACGTCACGGCGCCGATGAAGGCGGCGGTGAAGGCGGCCACGACTCTCGGTCTCGACCCGGACGAGCTGTACCCGAGCCTTCGCGACCGCTCGAAGCGGTTCGTCTTCGTCGATCGCAAGGCTGATCCCGTCAAGGCGGCGGCACTGCAGAAGCTCGGCGTCGCGGGAATCGGCTTCTATCCGGAGGAGCGACGCACGTATCCCCAGGGACGCGTGGCCTCCCATCTCCTCGGCTTCGCCGGCACGGACAACAAGGGACTCGACGGCCTCGAGCAGTCTCTCGACCGTGCGCTTGCCGGTAAGCCGGGCTACGAGATCGTCGTCCGCGACCCGGCCGGCCAGGCGATCGACGTCGTCACCTCGCTCAAGGAGCGGCCGGGGCGGAACGTCGTGCTGACGCTCGATCACCAGATCCAGGCCAACGCCGAGCAGATCCTGGCGAACGCCGTCGCGCGATGGCGCGCGAAGGGGGCGACGGCGATCGTGATGGATCCGAGCACCGGGGCGATCCTCGCGATGGCGAACGCCCCGACGTTCGACGCCAACCGCTTCACGTCGGCGGCGCCGGAGGCGCGGCGCAACCGGGCGGTGACCGACCTCTACGAGCCAGGCTCGACGTTCAAGATCGTGACGGTCGCGGCCGCGCTCGAGGACAACATCGTCGCGCCCGACACGTCGTTCTGGCTGCAGCCGACGATTCGCGTCGCCGACCGCGTGATCCGGGAGGCCCACACCCGCGGCGCGGAGCGGATGACGGTGCGTCAGATCCTCTCCGAGTCCTCGAACATCGGCACGATCACGATCGCCCAGAAGCTGGGCGGTTCCGAGCTGGCGAGCTGGGTCGATCGGTTCGGCTTCGGCCGCAAGACCGGCTCCGAGCTCCCCGGCGAAAGCCCCGGCATCGTCCTCCCATACGGCCGCTGGTCGGGCTCGACGATCGGTACGGTGCCGATCGGCCAGGGCATCGCCGTCACGCCGCTCCAGATGGTGAGCGCCTATGCCGCGATCGGCAACGGCGGAGTGATGCCTCCGGCGCACGTCGTCGCGAAGGTCGGCGGGAAGAAGGTGCGCCACGGCAAGTCCCGCCGCGTCGTCTCGCGGCACACGGCCGACCGGATGACGGCGATGTTCCGCGATGTCGTCGTCGAGGGCACGGGCACGGAGGCCGCGATCCCCGGGTACACGGTCGCGGGGAAGACCGGTACCGCGAACAAGCCGGAGAACGGCGTGTACGTCCAGAAGTACGTCGCCTCGTTCGTCGGCCTCGTTCCGGCGCGCAAGCCGCGGCTCGCGATCCTCGTCATGGTCGACGAGCCGCACGGGCAGATCTGGGGCGGCGTGGTGGCGGCCCCCGTCTTCCGCGACATCGCCCGCTTCACGCTCCAGTACCTCGAGGTCCCGCCCGATGCCCCGGAGTCGAAGCGCTCGTCGTCCATGCTCGCGGCGGGCGCTCGCGGCTCGACCCAGTAAGGGTCGTCCCTAGACTTCCGGCCGATGGAGCTCGAGGCGCTGATCCGCGCGCTCGCGCCGAGCGACGTGAGCGGGCGGCGACCCGTCGAGATCCTCGACCTCGCCTACGACTCGCGCCGCGTCGGCGCGGGCTCGCTCTTCTTCTGCGTTCCAGGGGCGCAGCGAGACGGTCACGACGCAGCGGCGGACGCCGTCGCGGCCGGCGCCGACGCGCTCGTCGTCGAGCGCCTGCTCGACATCGACGTCCCGCAGCTCGTCGTCGAGTCGACACGCGCCGCGATGGCGGTCGCGGCGGACGTGTTCTTCGGCGCCCCGACGGAGAGGCTCACCGTGGCCGGTGTCACGGGGACGAACGGCAAGACGACAACGACATTCCTTCTGCGCTCGATCCTGGGGGCGGACGGCCGCCAGACCGGCCTCGTGGGAACGGTCGAGTGGGTGGTCGGAGGCGAGCCCCGGGCCGCGCCGCACACGACGCCGGAGGCGATCGACCTGCACCGGCTCTTCCGCGAGATGCTCGACGCCGGCGACCAGGCGGTCGCGCTCGAGGCCTCGTCGCACGGCTCGCACTACCGCCGGCTCGACCGGGTGCGCTTCGACGCGCTCGTCTTCACGAACCTCACGCAGGAGCACCTCGACCTGCACGGCGACATGGAGTCGTACTTCCAGGCCAAGCGGCAGCTCTTCACAGGCATCGCCCCGCCGCCCGCGGTGGTGAACGTCGGTGATCCGTACGGGCGCCGCCTCGCGGACGAGCTCGCCGGCGCGCACCGTGCGCCGCTCGTGACCTTCGGCCTCCGCCCGGAGGCGGAGGTGCGCGCGGATGGGCTCGAGCTCGGCCCGCACGGGTCGACCTTCACGGCGGCAGGGATCGAGATCGAGACCCCGCTCCTCGGCATCTTCAACGCGGAAAACGTGCTCGGCGCCGTCGCGGCCGCCTTGCTGCTCGATGTCGACGAGGACGCGATTGCCGAGGGCGTCCGGGCGGTGACCGGCATCCCCGGGCGCTTCGAGGCGGTCGACGAGGGCCAGGACTTCGCGGTCGTCGTCGACTACTCGCACAAGCCGGATGCGCTCGAGGCGGTCCTACGGGCGTCGCGGACGCTCGGCTCCGGACGCCTCACGGTCGTCTTCGGCGCAGGTGGCGATCGCGATCGCTCCAAGCGGTCCGAGATGGGCCGCGTCGCGCGGGAGCTCGCCGACCGGGTGATCGTCACGAACGACAATCCCCGGTCCGAAGACCCGATGTCGATCGTCGAGCAGATCGTGCAGGGAACGGGCACGGATGTCGAGATCGACCTCGACCGCGCCGCGGCGATCGAGAGCGCGATCAGCGAGGCGAAGCCGGAGGACGTGGTCGTGATCGCGGGCAAGGGCCACGAGCAGGGGCAGGAGATCGCCGGCGTCGTCCATCCGTTCGACGACCGCGAGGTGGCGCGTGCGGCGCTCCGCCGACGCCTCGGAGAGCAGGCGTGACAGCCCTTGCAACACTCTGTTGCAAGCGGCTCCGGCTCCACGGCCCGGTACGAGCCGAATGATCCCCCTTTCGTGGTCGGAGATCGAGGCGCTCGGGCTCGGCGAGCTGCGCGGTGCGCCCGCGGATGGCGTCGTCCGCCGCGTTCACGACGACTCGCGCGCGGCGCGACCCGGCGACCTGTTCGTCGCGCTCAACACCGGGGTGCGGTTCGTCGACGACGCGATCGCGCGCGGCGCGGCAACGCTCGTCCCGCGCGACCAGGAGGCGGCGCTCGCACGGCTGGCGTCGCTCGTGCGCGGCCGGACGGATGCGCAGGTCGTGGCCATCGTCGGCTCGACCGGGAAGACGACGACGAAGGACGCGCTCGCGGCGCTCTGCGGCGCCGTGACGCCGACCGTCGCAGCCGAGGCGAGCCGCAACAACGAGCTCGGCCTGCCGCTCACCGTCCTGCGCCTCGAGCCCGACACGAAGGTGCTCGTCACGGAGATGGGGATGCGCGGGCTCGGGCAGATCGCCGAGCTCTGCGCGATCGCGCGGCCGACGTTGGTGCTCGTCACGTCGATCGGCCCCGAGCACCTCGAGCTCGTCGGGACAGTCGACGACGTCGCGCGCGCGAACGCCGAGGCGATCGAGGCTCTGCCAGCGGGCGGGGTCGCAGTCGTGCCGGACGGCGAAGTCCTGCTCGAGCCCTACCTCCGCTCGGATCTCGACGTCCGCAGGTTCGACCGCGCATCTGTTGTCCGAAATGACAACAGTTGGTCGTTCACCGTCGCCGGCCGTGACGTCTCGCTCGAGCTGCCGTTCACGCAGCGTCATCTGGCCGAGAATGTGCTGGCGGCGCTGACGGCGTACGACGCGCTCGGCCTGGCGCTCGAGCGGGCCGCCGAGGGCGCGGCCGCGATCCGCCTCAGCCGCTGGCGTGGAGAGGTCTACGAGCTCCCAGGGGGCGGGCTCGTCGTGAACGACGCCTACAACGCGAACCCCGTGTCGATGCGCGCCGCGCTGCTCGACCTGGCCGAGCGCGCCGCGGGCCGGCGTCGTGTCGCGATCCTCGGCGAGATGGCCGAGCTCGGTGACGAGAGCGACCGTTACCACGAGGAGATCGCCTCGCTGCTCGGCGAGCTCGGCGTCGAGCTCGTCGTCGCCGTGGGCGACCGCGCGGGAGCGTACCTCGCCCATGCGGCGGAAGGGCTCCGCGTCGACTGCGCCGAGTCCTTCGAGTCGTTCGCCGACGCTCTCAGACCAGGGGATGCGATCCTCGTGAAGGCCTCGCGCGCGGTCGGGCTCGAAGGCATCCCCGCCCTGATCCAGAAACACTCCAGCGCATGGTGAGGGTCCTGATCGCGGGGCTCGTCGCGATGGTGATCGCCGTCGCGGTGGGGCCCCAGTTCATCGAGTGGCTGAGGCGGCGGTCGATCGGCCAGTTCATCCGCGAGGAGGGGCCCGCCAGCCACCGCGTCAAGGCAGGGACGCCGACGATGGGAGGGCTCCTGATCCTCGCTGCGGCGCTCGTGCCTGCGCTCCTCGTCTCCCTGTACACGATCTCCGGCCTCACGGTCTTGCTGGCGACGCTCGCCTGCGGCGCGATCGGCTTCGCCGACGACCTCCTCAAGGTGCGCCGACGCCGGTCGCTCGGCCTCAGCGGTCGCTGGAAGATGCTCGGGCTCCTGTTGATCGCGGCCGGCGTCGGGTGGGCGACGACCCGGATCGGCTACATGGACACGGAGATCTACTTCCCGCTGATCGACGTGAACATCGACCTCCACTGGGCCTACTACCCCTTCCTGTTCGTCGTCATCGCCGGCACCGCGAACGGGGTGAACCTCACCGACGGCATCGACGGGCTCGCCGCGGGGACCTGCGCGATCTCGCTCATCACGCTCCTGACGATCGCGTCGATCACGTGGATCCGGTCGGCGGACGTGGTTTCGCAGCGCAGCGACCAGTACCTCGACCTCGCGATCGTCGCGGCCGCGCTGATCGGCGGCGTGATCGGCTTCCTGTGGTTCAACGCGTTCCCGGCCGAGCTGTTCATGGGCGACACGGGCTCCATGGCGCTCGGCGGGGCAATCGCGACGCTCGCCATCCTCACGGAGACCGAGGTGCTGCTCGTCTTCATCGGCGGCATCTACCTCATCGAGGCCCTGTCCCTCATGATCCAGGTCGCGAGCTTCAAGCGCACGGGCAGGCGCGTGTTCCTGATGGCGCCGATCCACCATCACTTCGAGCTCAAGGCGTGGTCGCAGACGAAGATCATGGTGCGGTTCTGGATCGTGGGCGCGATCCTCTGCGCGATCGGCTTCGTCCTCTACTACCGCTACTACCTCCGCTTCCAGCTCTGAACGGGCGCCCGAACGCGCTCGGCGCACCGGCCGCCGTCGCGCTGCTCGTGATGGTCGTCTGGGGCGCGACGCCGGTCGCGACGCGGATCGCGACGGACGAGCTCGAGCCGCTCGTGGTCGCCATGCTCCGCACCGTGCTCGCCGGCGCCATCGCGGTGCCGCTGCTGGTCGGCATGGGCGTCGGGCCGCCGGCGAGCGGGAAGGCGAGGCTGCTGCTCGCCGTTTCCGCGATCGCCGGCTTCGTGTTCTTCCCCGTCGTCTACACGGTCGGGCAGGAGCGGACGTCGGCGATGCACGGTGTCGGGATCCTCGCCGGCCTGCCGGTGTTCACCGGCCTCTACGCCGCGGCGGTTGCGCGACGCCTACCCGGCCGCTGGTGGGTGGCCGGCTGTGCCCTCGCGCTTGTCGGCGAAGGCGTCATCGTGGCCGTCCGCGCTCGCGGCGGCGGCGGTGACGCGTCACTCCTCGGGGACCTTCTGGTGCTCACAGCCGCACTCGTCGTCTCGTCCGGCTACGTCGCGGGCGCGATGCTCGTCCCGCGCGGGCTCTCGAGCGCTGCGACCACCTACTGGGGCGTGACGATCGGCGCGGTCACGCTCCTCCCACTGGGAGTCGTCATGCTCGCCGTGGACGGATTCCCCCATGCCGGCGCGGAGGAGTGGGGTGCCGTCGTCTGGCTCGCCGTCGTCACGTCGATCCTGGGCTACGTCGGCTGGTACTGGGCGCTCGCCCACGGTGGCATCGCTCGCATCGCGCCGCTGCAGTTCCTCCAGCCACTATCGGGTCTCGTGCTCGCGGCGATCGTGCTGGACGAGCGCCTCACGTGGCCGCTCGCCTTGGGCGCGGGCGCCGTCATCGCCGGAGTGGCGATCGCCCGCAAGTAACTACGCTCTCGACGTGGACTGGCTGCCGCCGCGCGTCCTGGTCGTCGGCCTCGCGCGGTCGGGGCGAGCGGCCGTTCCGGCGCTCCGTGGCCTCGGCCGGGGGGTTGTCGCGTACGACCGAGACTCCTCGATCGACGGCGCCGAGCTCGATGCCGAAGTCGTGCTCGGGCAGTGGGACGAGCGCCTGCTCGACGGCGTGGGACTGGTGGTCAAGAGCCCGGGCGTGCCCGGTGCGTCACCGCCCGTGGCCGCTGCCCGCTCCCGGGGGATCCCCGTCGTCTCGGAGATCGAGCTCGGAGCCAGGCTGCTGCCGAACCCAGTGCTCGGCGTGACCGGCACGAACGGCAAGACCACGACGACGGCGTTGCTCGGGGCGATGCTCGAAGCGGGTGGCGTGCCCGTCGAGGTTGCGGGGAACATCGGCCGGCCCTTGACCTCGCTCGTCGGAGCGGTCCCAACGGAGGCATGGATCGTCTGCGAGCTCTCCTCGTTCCAGCTCGAAGACGTCGAGACGTTGCATCCCCGCGTCTGCGTGCTCACGAATCTCGAGCCCGATCACCTCGATCGCCACGAATCGTTCGAGGCGTACGCCGCGGCGAAGCTCCGCGCCTTCGAGCGCCAGGAGGCCGACGACGTCGCCGTGGTGCCGCGCGGCTTCAGGTCCGTCCCGGGCGAGGCACGCCGTGTGGAGTTCTCGGGCGACGATCCCCTTCCGGCGGAGCCGCGGATGCCCGGCGCCCACAACCGTGCGAACGCCGCCGCCGCGACGGCGGCGGCGCGAGCGATCGGCGTCTCCGACGTGGCGATCGCCCGTGCGCTCGCGAGCTTCCCCGGCGTGGAGCACCGGATCGAGGAGATCGGGACGCTCGACGGCGTCCTCTTCGTGAACGACTCGAAGGCAACGAACGCGGCAGCGGCGTTGCGGGCGCTCGCGTCGTTCGCGGGAAGGCGGAAGCACGTGATCCTCGGCGGGAGGGGAAAAGCAGAGCCCTACGGTGAGCTTGCGGCCGCGTTTTCTGAAGGCGACCGGGCGTACCTGATCGGCGAAGCCGCCTCCGACATCGCCGCCGCGCTCGAGGGCGCCGGCGTGCCGATAGTCCGGTCGCAGACGCTCGAGCGTGCCCTGGCAGATGCGGCGAGAGCCGCATCTGCCTCGGACGTCGTGCTGCTGTCGCCGGCCTGCGCGTCGTTCGACCAGTTCACGAGCTTCGAGCACCGTGGGGAGGAGTTTCGCCGTCTCGTGCAGAAGCTCCCTGGGTGGGGAACAACCGACGCGCGGACCGGGGACAGCTCGAGCAACGGCTCCTGATCCTCGTCACGCTCGGGCTCGTTGCATTCGGGCTCGTGATGGTGTTCAGCGCGACCTCGGCATCGGCAACCCTCGGCGCCGGAGACCCGATGCGCTTCCTCGTCAAGCAGGGGCTCTATGCCGGAGCCGGGCTCGTCCTGCTCGCCGTGCTCTCCCGCTTCGACTACCACCGGCTGCGAGCGCTCGCGCCGATCCTGCTGCTCGTCTCCTTCGCGGCATGCGCCGCCGTGCTCCTCGTCGCGCCTCCGGTCAACGGCGCGCACCGCTGGTTCCTCCTCGGTCCCGTCAGCATCCAGCCCGCCGAGCTCACGAAGCTCGCCGTCTGCATCTGGGCATGCGCCGTGCTCGCGCGGCGGCCCG